>Ga0206126_10005367_pt1 | contig 11811 bp, 5 predicted proteins | sample Helgoland_Spring_5_FD_148621 | JGI IMG/M metagenome (GOLD analysis project Ga0206126, IMG submission 148621) | Pelagic subsurface seawater microbial communities from Kabeltonne, Helgoland, North Sea - Helgoland_Spring_Bloom_20160412_1 | ecosystem: Environmental > Aquatic > Marine > Epipelagic ...
CCATTTCCGCTGATAACGCCTGGTATTGTTAATGTTTGGCCTGAATCTATATCAAAAACTGTAGCAGCAGAACCAAAGCCAGATTGTAGTAAAATCCCTTTGTTAGCATCAAGATCAAAACTAGATGTGACATGAAGTGTTCCATTAATCATTTGGATATTATCAATGTCAACTGAACCTGGAATTGCTCCTAAATTAGCGGCTGAAGAAACAGATAAAATTCCTTCTTGTAAACCTACAAATCCACTATTTGTATTATTTCCTGTTAAGACAAGTGTTCCAGCTCCAGCCTTAATTATATTTCCAGTTCCAGTTATTATTCCTCCGTAGGTTAGGGTAGTGCCTGGATCTATAGAAATTGTTCCTTGAGAAATAAGATTTATTCCCCTATTAGAATTAAGAGTAAAACTTGCTGTTGTCCTAAGAATTCCACCATTAAAAGTTAAATGTCCTGGTGTAGCTGAGGCTGGAGGTGTTCCCAATCCATTATCAGCGCTAATGATGATAATGCCATCATTCATTGTCATTAAGGAGTATGTGTTACTACCAGACAAAGTTAGTTCACCCGAACCTCCTTTGACAATATCCCCAACCCCACTAATAACCCCAGATATTGTCTGGTTTGATGAAGATGAATATTGAAAAGTCCCTGAATTACTTATATTACCTGAGTAATTTCCAGATCCTAAAAGCCCTGAAATATTTAACGTTCCTGCACTAATTGTTGTATCACCAGAGTAAGTATTTACTCCTGAGAGTATTAATGTTCCATCTCCTAACTTTATAAGGTCATTTGATCCTGCAATAATACCAGCCACAGTCAAAGTAGTACCAGTATCAACATTGAATGTTCCATGACTGGAGCCAAGAGTGACTCCCCTGTTGGCATCAAGTGTAAAATCTGCAGTAGATTGCAACGTTCCACCATTTAAGGTTAAATGGCCAGCTGTAGCAGAGCCAGGTGCCGCACCTAAACCTGTATCTAAACTAATACTAATTGTACCTGAATTTATTGTAGTCGTTCCAGTATAAGTGTTTAAATCAGATAAAGTTAACGTTCCAGAGCCATTTTGAGTTAACAATCCAGTACCGCTAATAATGCCAGACAACGTTTGATTAGAAGACGAAGTATAATTTAATGTGCTATTATTAATTATATCTGCTGAATGTGTTCCAGATCCCAATAAACCAGAAACTGTTAAAGCTCCTGTACTTATTGTGGTTGTTCCTGAGTAGGTATTAATTCCTGAGAGCGTTAAAGTTCCTGAACCAGCCTTGGCTAAGTTACCAGCACCACTAATTACGCCTGAAATCGTGTTATTACCAGTATCACCAGTTGTTAGCGTAATTGCGTTGGCAAGTTCAACATTACCAGCACCTTCTAGTGAATTAATGGTATCACTTGCATCAACATCATATATTGCTCCTGAGCTTACAGATACATCAGTTGTATCAGCTAAAATTCCTGTTGTTTGTAGAGTTCCATCACTTATTGACGTATCTCCAGAGTAAGTATTTACTCCTGAGAGTAACAACGTTCCATCCCCAGACTTTGTTAGATTATTCGATCCTGCAATGATACCGCCATAGGTTAAGGTTCTTGATCCATCAACATTTATTGTTCCATGGCTTGTGCCAAGAGCAATTCCTCGGTTTGAATTAAGTGTAAAATCAGCAGAAGAGTGTAAAGTTCCACCATTTAACGTTAGATGTCCTGCAGTAACTGAACCTGGAGCTGATCCTAATCCACTATCAGTGCCAATACTGATCGTTCCTGCACTAATTGTTGTTGATCCAGAGTAAGTATTTACTCCTGATAGAGTTAAAGTTCCTGAATCTACTTTAGTCAATGTACCTGAGCCGGCCATAATACCGCCGTACGTTAGAGTAGTACCAGAATTAACATCAATTATCCCATTACTTGTGCCAAGAGCAATTCCTCTATTTGAGTTAAGTGTAAAATTAGCTGTAGATTCTAAAGTTCCACCATTTAATGTTAAATGCCCTGCAGTAGCTGAGCCTGGAGCCGATCCTAATCCACTGTCAGCGCTAATACTGAGTTTTCCTGAAGAAATAGTAGTCGTTCCTGAGTAGGTATTAATTCCTGAGAGCGTTAAAGTTCCTGAACCAGCCTTGGCTAAGTTACCAGGACCACTAATTACGCCTGAAACCGTGTCATTACCAGTATCACCAGTTGTTAGCGTAACACCACTAGAGAGTTCAACATTTCCTGCTCCACTAAGAGAGTTTATTGTATCAGTATTATCAACATCATAGATTGCTCCAGAAACCACACTTACGCTAGTTGTATCAGCTAGTGTGCCTAAATTAATAAAGGATCCTTCAGAAATTATAGTATTTCCGCTATAAGTACTATTACCTATTAGTAATATTCGACCATCACCATTTTTGGTTAAGTTAGATGAACCAGCAATTACGCCAGCATAATTAATCTGTGAACTATTAGTAGTATTAATTGTTCCGCTACTTGCGCCTAACGTTATACCTCTCTTAGAATTTAGCGTAAAACCTGAGGTAGATTGTAACGTACCCCCATTTATCGTTAGATGGTCTACTGTTGTTGATCCAGGTGCTGCTCCTAACCCACTATCAGCACTAACACTAAGGGTTCCAGCGTTAATAGTTGTCGATCCAGCATATGTGTTAACACCTCCCATAATGAGCCTACCAGCTCCGATTTTAGTAAGGTTTGCTCCTGCTCCACCAGTAATAATGCCTGAAACGGTTAGATCAGTACTTGATCCATCTACATCAATTGTACTTGATGCATATATTGTTACACCTCGATTGCTGTCTAATGATGTTGTTCCTGTAGATTGTAACGTTCCACCATTTAAAATTATGCTATCGGCAACAACTGAGCCTGGAACGGCTCCTAAATTTCTATCGGTTGAGATGCTTAAGGTTCCAGCTTGTATTCCCATAGAACCAGTATTTGTATTAGTGCCAGATAAAGTTAGCGTTCCACTTCCAAGTTTTACTAAAGATCCAGCACCACTAATAACGCCGGATATAGTATTATTGCCAGTATCGCCCGTTTGAAGAGTTTTTGTATTTGCAATATCAATATTTCCTGCACTTTCTAAAGATTGAATAGTATCATTTTCATCAACGTTATATAAAGCACCAGAACTTACTACCACATCAGTTGTATCAGCTAAAGTACCTGTAACCTGCAAAGTTCCAGCTGTAATAACCGTGTCTCCTGAGTAAGTGTTAGCACCACTAATTAGGAAATTTCCTACTCCAGATTTGGTTAATGCACCTGCGCCAGATATAACACCTGCGTAGTCTAATACAACTCCAGAATCAACATTAAACCCTCCATTACCATCGAGGGATATTCCTCTGTTAGTATCGAGCGTGAAATCAGAAGTGGCTAATAAAGTTCCTCCATCAAACGTGATTGTATTTGAACCAGTTGTTCTTCCCAACTGATCAACAGCACTTATACTTAATGTGCCACCATCTAAATTTAAATTTCCTGTGAAATTATTTGCTGTAGGCAACAATAGAGTACCTGAGCCACTTTTGGTAAGGTTTCCTGACCCTTGAATAAGCCCGCTATAATCAAGTTGAGTTGACGTATTTGTATGAATTGTACCATTTCCAGATAAATTAATTCCACGATTGGCATTTAAAGTAAAATCTGCTGTTGTTTGAAGCGTTCCGCCACCAAAAGTTAAATGACTAGATTGAACAGAGCCTGGAACTGCGCCTAAATTGTTATCTGAACTAATACTTAATATACCAGCATTAATTGTTTTTGTTCCAGTAATAGAGTTAGAGCCTGACAGGGTTAGAGTGTAATTTCCATCTTTAACAAAATTACCATCACCAGATAAATCTCCTGAAAATGTCGTTGAGCCACTTGATAAACTTGATGTAATTGTCATGCCTGAAGGAATATCAATCAAACCAGATCCTGAAATAGATCCAACTGTGTCGTCGCCAGCGTCAAATCCTAAAATAGTACCTGAAGCTAATGAAATATTTGTATTTCCAAGCAGTCCTTTAGCAGTTAATTCACCTCCTGAGATTGTTGTTGCACCAGTGTAAGTGTTATTATTCAATAAAGTAAAAGATCCTGAACCATTTTTTGTAAATCCTCCAGAACCAGAGATAATTCCACTAAAATTACCCATGGAACTATTGTTTAATGTTAGAGTTCTACCAGATGAAATTGATATACCACCGCTACCAGATAATCCGGCTAATTCTACACTACTATTTACGTTATACGTTCCTCCAGATGAAACTAAAGTATTGTTAGATGGTACAGAATTTGTGCTACTAACTCTTAAAGTTCCAGCACCTACTTTAGTTGATCCAGTATAAGAGTTAGATCCACTTAAAATAACAGTTCCACTTCCAGTTTTATTTAAATTTCCTGATCCAGATATAGATCCCGAATAAGTTGTGGTTCCACTACCAGTAAAATTAATATCCCCTGTGCTACTTAAATTAATATTAGGCCTAACAGTCGCACCAGAGGACGTTGAAATACTGCTTCCTGAAGCTAAATTTATTGTCCCAGATCCATAAACATTATTTGATCCTGGCTCTAAAATCAGGCCTCCAGTTCCAGATCTAGTTATATTGCTATTAATGTAAATATGTCTGTTAGTGTCTAGAGTTAGATCATTAGAACTGCTAGATGTGATTGAAGCATTAACGGTTATATCGCCATTTTGAGAACCGCTATTACCAGTAAAAACAGTTACGTTATTAGATGCAAGTGCGGTCTCTAATGTTCCAACATTAATTACAGCACTATTTCCCGTGGCAGTATAACTGCCATTAATATCTGAACTACTTCCATTGCTAATTGTTATGTTATAGGGGTCAATTAACCACTGGCCATCTTCACCAATATTAGATTTCGTTGAGATTTTTATATCGTTTATATCAAGAGAACGTCCTGAAGTTTCAATTTTACCGCCATTTCCATTAATCTTTCCTCCATCTGCCTTTAAAGTTCCTTTAACTGTTGTTTTTGAATTTGATTTATGAATATTAGACCAAACAACAATTTCACCACCATCACCAAAATCATAAGCTGAAGCGTCTAAAGAGGCCCCTTCTTTAACTATTGTTGTAGTTGCTTGATAAACATCTTTATTATTATTTTGCCAGCTTCCACCTACTTCTATTACTCCACCCCCAGTATTTCCCTTTGAAGATAGCTTAGAACCTGATTGAATTAAAATTTCATCACCAGTTACTCTAATTTTCCCGCCTTTACCGGTGTCTGAATTAGCTGCTATAGAACCTGAATTAATGATCTTTCCGTTGCTAGCTGAAAGAAAAATCCTTCCACCTTTTTGTGAAATACCATCAGCTACTATTGATCCAGAATTATTAATTACTGCTTTTGAAACCTCATCAATCCCTTTGGCAGACAAGATAACCGTGCCATTATTCACTTTTATAGCGTTATTATTTGCAACTAAAGAATTGATAATACCCCTATCAACAGAATAATTTATAAGTTTATTGCCATTTAAGCTAAGAGTTACTTTTTCACCTGAGATAAGAGACGCCGACCCATTAGGTGTCGTTATTTCACCATTATTTGTAACTTGCTGACCTATTAAAGCTACAGCTCCACCTTCAAAAGCAGAGATTTTTCCATTATTTTCAATTGAACCCGCACTAAATTCTTTTTCAAATATTATTTTATTATTTAAAAAATCATTATTTTTCATGTTAAGGGATGATGCTATTATAGAACCCACATCAACCTTTGATCCATCTTTAAATATAACACCGTTGGGATTAATTAATATCACATTTCCATTTGCTGTTAAATTTCCATATATGTAAGTAGGGTCGTTTGTTTGTACTCTATTTAAAGCTGAGGACGTTGATTGTGGCTGATTAAATTTAACTGTGTGATCTTTATCAATATTGAAAGATGACCAATTTGTAATTAATTTATCAGAATTTTGTTGGATTGTTAATGTCTTATCATTTTTGCTAATTACAGCACTACCATTTATTACACTTGGATTTTGCGGCAATAAATTTGCATCAGCAAATGCTATGCTGGGAATTGTTATTATACCAATAAATAAAAGCTTATTTATTATTTTAGGAAATTTCCTAACCATTAAAACTCATATGAAAGAACAAGCCAAACTCTGGAAGAGTCGGCTTTACCGTCACTGTTCATTCCTGCACTTGATTTACCGTCATTATTGCCAATGGTCTGTGACCAACCTGCTTTAATAAGAATGTCTGACTTAGGATAAAAATCAAAAGCAACCCCCCAACCTGATAAGGAATACTTATTAGGAGTTGTTAGCGTTATATTTGAAGGATCTTTATATTGTTGGATTTTTCCATAGTCATAAAAAACAGAAGCCAACACATCAACATTAATTAAACTAGATAAGTTTGTTTGTAATTCAGTAGAAAATTTGTAACCTTGATCACCAGACGCCTCACCAGAAGGATAAGCCCTGACACCAGAAACCCCTCCAAGTGAGAGCTTTTCTGAACTATCTAGATTTTTATTCGATAACTGAGCTAATCCAAATGTTTTAAGATTTAAATTCGTGCTTACCTTTTGAATATGATAAAAATTTAATAATGTTTTATCAAATGAACCATCTGTTTTAGCGCCTGTTGCACTTTGATCATTATTATAATCTGATGATACTTTTGATAGATCTAAATCTCCAAAACTTTTATCAATAGAAATAATAGACACGCCGCCTAAATCATAATTATTTGTTTTTTTATAAGTTAAACCAACATTAAAATTGTCAATTATTTTGTCATTAGTCGTAGAGCCAGACGCTTCATTATATATGTCTTTTCTTTCAATATTTGATCTGAATAAAATAGAACTTTCACGTCTCCTTTGTATAGGGTAAACAAGACCAATATTACTTGTTGAAGCAGTTCCTTTAGAGACAGGGTTAGTCTTTATTTCTTTACCAATTTCAAAATCCAAGTCTGTATAGGATACAGTTCCCCTTAATCCAGATTGTTGTATGGGAAATTCGTATAAAATTTTTGTAAAATCATAGTTTGTTGAACTATTAATTGTTTTAATAAAAGATATTTTATCACCAAATTTTGATGGATTATTAATATCTATAACTACGTTAGCTCTTTCTTTTCCAGTATATCGATTACCATAGTTGTCATAGGACAATATTCCGGTTACTAAATCGTCTTCAATGACGTCGACAATTATTTTAGAACTTCCCTGCTCTTCGCCAGTTGTTATAGTTGATGTTACATTTAACCCTGGTAATTCGTTTAAATTTAATAGGCCACGCTCTAAAGATTGAGAAGTTAGGTTTCCACCTAAGGCGTCATCAAGGTAACTCGAAATAACATCTTCATATAAACGAACGTTATTTTTTTTAAAAATATAAGGTTTATATTTATCTAATTTACCTTCATTAATTTGGATAATTATAGTTTGGTTGTTTACTTCTTGTTCTGGTAAAAAAGCTTTAGCTAAAAAGAAACCTTTTTCTGAGTAAAGCTCTTGTATTAAATAAGCAGCATACTTTAGGTCTTCAAACGTATTTTTCTTATTAGTATAATTTTTTAGTAAATCTCTAAATATTTCTTTTTTGAATTTAGTTATTGAACCCTTAAATATAAAGTCTTTAACAAATATAGTCGGAGATTGTGAATTTCTAACAGGAGGGCTTTTTTTATTTTTATCAATTTGTGGAATTTTTTGTGGATTTTTGTTAAATTTATATATCTCTTCTTCTCGGTTTAATAAAGAACCCGCGTCGGTGTCAGCAAAAATAGGTTTATTTATTAAAATAAAACCAAATACTGCCGTATATAGTAATGGGATAGTCTTTTTATTATACATTGTTATCTCGAAATTTTTTTAAGATTAAAATAATATAAAATTAAGAGGAGCTATAATGTATGTCTGTTAAATGTATCACTAGTAAAATCTCCACAATTTTATAAGGAAGAAAGTCGTTCAACTAACCCCCAACACCCTGATAAAAAGCATAAAATCTTAAAAGTTATGGAATTTCAAACTATTAAATTTTGATTAATATATGTTGATATTAATTTATTATTATTAACAATATGTTGATTTTTTTATTTCACGAATCGTGAAAAATACTTGAGAAAACTAATTTAATAGAATCAATTAAAAAAAACTTAAATTGATGTTCTTTTTTGTAAATATTATCAACTAGTTTTCAAATTTTTGATAAATTATCAACTCTTTTATTAAAGGGTGAAATTGTGATTTGATCCCAAACACCAGCTTTAAATATTGGGTCATTTGATTGGAATTCTTTTACTTCATTTTCAGTTTCTGCTTCAACCATAAAAAATGAGCCATTCATGACATTACCTGAGATATCAGTCAAAGGACCTGAAATTAAAATTTTAATTGGGTGCCTTGCTAAATATCTTCTATGTTCGTCTATTATCCCCATTCTTTTTTCAAAAGAATTTGGCTTGTCTTTACATAAGATTACCCATATCATTTTAATCTCATTCAAATTTTAATTGTTTTGATTTTCAAATTCTGCAATTCTTTTATAAGCTAGATCTGTAAATTCAGCCTTTGGGGCATTACCAGCAATTACAACTAACAAAAGATGCTCTTCGTCTTGATTGCCTTCAGTAATATTCATAAAACGCCTTGAGCTTCCAGGAGGAAAAGAAATCACATCACATGGACCTAAATCAACAAAATCTAATTCGTTGCCCTCATTCCATTCACATCTCCACTTACCTGTAATTGGCATAAAAGTCTCATTTGTATCATGATTGTGCATCAAAGGACCCTTTCCTGGTTTACATCTACAGAAACCAAGGTTGAAACCTTCTGATATATTAATTGCAGGAATTTGTGCATTATCATTACCTAATGGTGAAACATGCTTGCTATCACCTTTTGGTGGCTCAAAACCAATAATATTAATTAATTCTCTTGTACATTCTGGTAATTTACTATCAGGTAAACCTAGCTTTGAACCACTTTGATTGGCAAAAAAAGCTATACGCTTATCCATATCACTTCTAGAAAGCGTTCTAATTTCAGGTAATTTTTTTTGATTTTCCATAATAACTCCTTATTCATTATTTAATTTAAGTTGTTCAAAAATAGCAGCTGTATCATGTGTTATTGGAATATTTTCTTTAGATTTATTATAAAGATCAGCAGCAGCCTCAAACGTAGGTGATTTTAAATTGTTGCTTTTTAAGAATTGACTTATTACGTCAATGTCTTTTAAAAAAATTCTCATCGATGCTGTAGCTGGTTCATATTGTTTGTTAATCATTAAAGGCATTCTTTTATCAAGCATAACAGAAGTGGCTGCCCCAGCATTTAAGACATTATAAATCATGTTTTCATCTAAGCCGGCCTTTTGCCCCAAAAGCAACGCCTCAGCAGTAACCGTATTATGGACTGTTACTAACAAATTAGCTAAAATTTTAAATTTAATGCCATTACCAAATACTCCTACATACATGTGTTTTCTGGCAAAACTATTGAAAATACCTTCACATTCGCTAACAACCTTCTTTGAGCCACTTGACATAACTACAAGGTCTTTTAATTTAGCTTGCGCACCAGTGCCACTTACTGGAGCATCAATAAGTTCTATTTTAAATTTTTTAAGTTTGTTTTTGGCTTCTAATTTATCTTCTAAAGAAATGGTATTCATATCTATGATTATTTTTGTTTCCAATAAAGATTTATTATTTTCAATTTCTTTAATAACATCTTTAAAAATTGGGACTGTAGGTAAACTTAAAATTACTATTTTACATTTTTTTGTCAGGTCATTAATATTATCTAAAATCAAACCTCCTAGTGAAGAGAATAAATTTCTATTATTTTTATCTGGATCTACTCCGAACACTTGATAACCACTTGCAAGCAAATGCTTAGCATAAGAACCACCCATTGCACCTAAGCCAATTAGACCGACAGTTTTCAATAAATAAACCTCCTATAAAAAGTTTATGTTAACTATAAAACATACATAATTAAATCATACTTTCTGATAGAGGCAATAAAAAATAATCATTTAATATTTCATAATCAATAATTTAATATTTATTCTTTTGGAGTTTTATTATGGATATTGGTTTTTTTACTATGCCTATACATCCTATTGATAAAGATTATAAAAAATCTTTGTCAGAAGATCGTCAGGCTTTTTTGTTGGCTGATAGGATTGGCTTTTCTGAAGCTTACTGTGGTGAACATGTTACAGATTCAGCGGAAAATATAACCTCTAGTGCACTTTTTATAGCATCTATAGCCTCTTGTACTAAAAATATAAGACTGGGTACCGGCACAGTTAACATGCCTAACTCACATCCAGCTGCGATTGCAGGTCAAATTGCAATGCTTGATCATATGCTTGATGGCCGTCTAAATTTTGGAATTAGTCCAGGCGGACTCGCATCAGATGCTGAAGTATTTGGAAATCTTGATAAAGATAGAAACGAGATGTTTGTAGAATGTATTGATATGGTTCTAGAGATTTGGAAACGAGATGCACCGTATAACATAAAAGGAAAATATTGGAATATATCAACTGAAAGAACGCAGATGACGGAAATTGGTCAAGGTATAATGCAAAAACCTCTTCAAAAGCCTTACCCACCTATTATTTGTACTGTAGTGGCCCCATTTTCTAAAGGATTAATAGCTGCTGCTGCTAGAGGCTGGCACCCTATATCGGCTAATTTTCTTTTACCTAAATGGGTAAAAACTCATTGGCCTAGTTATGTTCAAGGTTGTGAACAAGGTGGCTTTAATCCGAATCCTAAAAATTGGAGAATTGCAAAATCAATATTTGTCTGTGAAGATAGAAGTAAAGCAAAAGAATATGCTTTAGGAAATGGAAGTCCTTATGTATTTTATTACAAACAATTGCTTACTAAAATGTTAAAACATGGAAGAGCTAATTTATTTAAAGAAAATCAAGACATGCCTGACAGTGATTTAAAATTAGAAGATATTTGTAATAAATTAATTTTATTTGGATCCGCTGATGAAGTTGCAGATAAAATAATGGAATTCAGAGAAGAAGTAGGAGATTTTGGAACTTTGTTATATGCTGGTCATGATTGGGCTGATGTAGATTTAGCCAAAAAATCTATGGAATTAATGGCAGAGAAAGTAATGCCTAAAATCAATCAAAACATCAATATAGCTGCTGAATAGGGTAAATTATGAAAAAAGTTTCTATAGAAAATGGTAATTATCTTAATGTTAAAGTTGATGGCAATAAAGATCATCCTGCAATTATTTTTTCTAATTCTTTAGGAACTGATTTGCGCATGTGGGATTCTCAAATAAAAGCGTTAACAGAAAAATTCTGCATTATTAGATACGACACAAGAGGTCATGGTCAAAGTAGTCCAGTTGAGGGTCCCTATTCATTTGATATGCTTGAAAATGACGTCATTACTATTCTAGATGACCTTGAAATTGAAAAAGCACACTTTATAGGCCTGTCTATAGGAGGAATGACCTCTCTTGGGCTTGCATTAAAGCATCAATCTCGGTTTAATAAGATTATTTGTTGTGCAGCAAGAGCGGATAACCCTCCTCCATTCATAGAAGGCTGGAACCAAAGAATAGCTATTATTGAAACAAAAGGCACTGAAGGGGTAGTTGAGGGTTCTCTTGAAAGATGGTATAGCGATACATTTAGACAAAACCATAAAAATATAGAAACCATTAACCTTTCAAAGGAAATGATAACAAACACCTCAAATAAAGGATATATTGGTTGTGCGCATGCTTTAAAAACTTTAAAA
>Ga0206126_10005368_pt1 | contig 11810 bp, 12 predicted proteins | sample Helgoland_Spring_5_FD_148621 | JGI IMG/M metagenome (GOLD analysis project Ga0206126, IMG submission 148621) | Pelagic subsurface seawater microbial communities from Kabeltonne, Helgoland, North Sea - Helgoland_Spring_Bloom_20160412_1 | ecosystem: Environmental > Aquatic > Marine > Epipelagic ...
TTCTGTCCAAAAAGTACTACTGATAAAAGTATTTTGAGCAGCTTCCATCACTGACTTTCTGCCAACTACTGCAGTTAAAGCATATCCATTTCCAAGAGTTTTACCATACATTGCCATGTCTGGTTCTACTCCATATTTTTGATAGATTCCACCAAAGGTTTCTCTAAAACCTGATGTACATTCATCAAAAATTAAAACAATATTACGTTTAGTTGCTAATTCTCTAACTTTGTGTAAAAAATTATCTTCTGGGCCAAAATTACGAACCACTTCCATTTTAATAACACCAATATCATTACTTTCAACAATAGACAATAACTCTGCATAATTATTATAATTGAAAGGAAAAACGGTATCTTTTAAATTCTTTGGCACGCCTTTTGGGCTTAAACCAGACAACAAATGTCTCGATAAATTGTCTCCCTCATTATGATTGGCAGATAAATACCAATCGTGCCATCCGTGATAGCCGCAGATAGCTACTTTATCTTTACCAGATGCAGCTCGGGCAATTCTAATAGCAATTGAATTAGCTTCACCTCCAGAGCGAGCAAAACGTACCATATCTGCCCAAGGGTTAATTTCAATTAATCTCTCAGCTAAATAAACTTCCTCGGGACAGTTTAATGTACTCATATTGCCTTTCTTAATTGTTTCCATAACCGCAGAGTCAACAATGTCATTACCATATCCTAAAGTATTAGTTCCAATACCCATTATCGACATGTCTATTAGCTCATTACCCTCAAGATCCCAAACAGAACAACCTTTTGCTTTAGAGAAATACGAGGGCCATAGTTCTGGCAAAAACATTTCAGGTCTCTTAGAAAGTAACATAGTACCGCCAGGGATTAATGTTTTAGCTTTTTTATATAATTCTTGTCCTTTTCCCATTATTTATCATTTTTTAATGATTTTAACGACCCTTCATTTCTAATGATTTGATCATTTATTTTAGTCAAATTTTTTTCAATAATATAGTTTGTATATTCTAGCCAAGATTTTTCAGTTCCTAAATCATTAATTAATAAAGTAATCAATTCAAAATCTCTAATCTCATCTACAGTCATTCTTATTTTAGAAAAATCAGATTGACAATCATAATTTAAAGATGTAAATAAATTACCTCCATTAAAATCTGAGTTTTTTCTGATATAAGGAGTTACATGTTCCCGTTCTGAATTTAAGATAGCATTTTTCCAAGCTTTTTTTAATGAAGTATATTTAAACACCTCTATATCTTGACCATCAGGAAAATTTTCTATAAGAGTATTTGTTACGTAATCCTTATTGTTTTTTATTGTAAAAGCAATCACATCATCAACTAATTTAGGGTCAATTAATGGACAATCTGATGTAACTCTCACTATCCAATCTGGATTTTTATCTTCTACAGATTTATAAAATCGATCTAAAACATTCGATTCTGATCCTCTTGAAGAATTAACACCTAATTCTATAGATTTATTATAGATTACTTCATCTTCAATATTGGTTGTGGTAGCCACAATTATTTCCGAAACATTATTACATTTTTTTAATCTATCCAAATGAATTTGAAGCAATGATTTTCCATTTATTTCTTTCAAGACTTTACCTGGCAATCTTGTACTTCCTAATCTTGCCTGCGTAACTAGTATCGTTCTTATCTCCATAATGAAGGATTTAATAAATCTGAGTTATTAACTTTAATTGCATTAATCTTTTTGATTGTTTTTTTATCAATTTTGTAATTTAACGCATTTGTATTTTGTATCAACTGTATTTCTGAATCTACACCTATTAAAACTTGATCAATGTTTTTTTGATTTAAACAATAACTAAATGCTAAGTTGGAAATACTTACATTTTCCTCTTTAGAAATATTTTTTACTGCAGTCAATTCATTTGACAGTTTTTGAGATATACTATTACTTTCAAAATTTTCTTTAAAAAATAACCCTTGTAAAAAAGTTGATCTAGTATGAATGACTTTTCCCTTAACTTTCATCTTAGTCATTAAGTCTCCTCTTATTGATTCATTGTCCAATAAATTAAATGGCATTTGAACTACACTTATATCATCATCATTTAACAAAGTCTCTATTTGATTATTTGTATAAACTGAAACTCCGATGTGCTTAATCAATTCAAGATTCTTTAAATTATTTAAGTCTTTTATAACTGACCTATTACTTTCATAAGATTCAAAAGAATGAAACATCAAAACTTCTAAACTATCAACATTTAAATCATTTATATATGTTCTAATTTTTTGTTCAATTTCTCCAATTATTATATCATGAGGAATTTTTGTAATAACTTTGAATTTAATTTTAGGATTTAATAAGTGAAATTTCCCAATAACTTGATGCGCATTACCATAAGCTTCAGCTGTATCTATAGTATTAATGCCTAACTCAAAGGCTTTTGAGAAAATTATACAACTGTCGTCCAAAGAAATTTTTCCTGAACTATTATTAATCCCATAATCTAGCCCCATCTGAACTGTCCCTAAAATTATCTTTTCTATCATTAAGTTTTCATAAACTTTAATACACAATTAATAACATACTGAACTTCAGTATCTGTTAAAGACGGAAACATTGGAATACTCAAACATTTTGAGTAGTAATTTTCAGCATTACTTAAATCTGCATCTTCATACCCTATTGCTTTATAATATGGTAAAGTATGAACTGGGATGTAATGTATTTGAGAAAAAATATTTTTTGTTTTTAGATAATCATACATTTCTTTTCTATTATCTACTTCAATTACAAATAAATGATGTGCATTGTATGTTCCCTTTGGTAAACTTTGATGTTTAACTATACCATTAAATGCTTTTTTGTATGTATCTGAAATTTCATTTCTTCTTTCAACTCCCTTGTCATTTTTTGCCAGCTGAGTAATACCTAAGGCACTCTGAATATCGGTAAGTCTATAGTTAAATCCTAATTCTTGCATTTCATAAAACCATCCTCCATGATTTTCTACCATATCCTCTTTGGTTATGCCATGCGTTCTTAAGAGTGCAATTTTTTTGTATAATTCTTTAGAATTTGTAGTTATCATTCCTCCTTCTCCACATGCAATATGCTTTACTGGATGAAAAGAAAAAATACCAATATCAGCAAACTCTCCATTACCACACTTTTGCATTTTATTTTTAGAGTCTATAAAATATCCTCCTGGAGCGTGACATGCATCTTCTACAATCCATAAATCATGTTCTTTAGCCAGTTCCTTAAACTCTTCAAGATCAATAGGTAATCCTGCAAAGTCTACAGGGATAATTCCTTTAAAGAAGCCTTTAGGCTTGCTCTCAATAAGCTCTCTTGTGTTTTCTAAAGAAAGCAAATAAGTTTCTGGATTAACATCAGCGAACCAAACTTCTCCTCCTGCATAACGAATACAATTAGCGGATGCAGCAAATGTAATCGGAGTCGTAATGACTCTGTCTTTAGGCTTCAACCCAAGAGCAAGAACAGCCAAATGTAAACCTGATGTTGCATTATTAACTGCTACAGCATATTTAGCTCCTACATATTCAGCAAACTTTTCTTCAAATTCTTTTACTTTTGGCCCCTGTGTCAAAAAATCTGACAGAAGTGTTTCGGTAACAGCTTTTAAATCTTCTTCCGTAATATCTTGTCTTCCGTATGGTATTATACTCATTTCTTATGCTTCAAAACTAGAGTCTACATGCTCTTTAATTAAATTTCTTAGGCTATCAATTGTTTCCCATTCGTTATTTTCTCCTGAATTATAGCTAAACCCTTGTGCTACTTTTTCAGCATTAAATGCTTTTTTGTATTTATCAATATCCCAAATCATATTTGACGGGACAATTGTATAGTATTTTCCAAGATCATATGTATAGTAAGAATCTGATGGAGTAATCATTTCTTCATGTATTTTCTCTCCCGGTCTTAAACCTACCACTGGCTTTTCACTATTAGGTCCAACTGCATTTGCAACATCTAATATTTTATAAGAAGGAATTTTAGGGATAAAAATCTCTCCTCCCCATGCATGTTCTAGTGCATGCATAACCATATCTACTCCTCCTTGTAAAGAAATATTGAATCTAGTCATTTCAATGTCAGTTATTGGTAATGGCTCATTATTGTTCTTTTTACTAATAAAGAACGGAATTACAGATCCATTAGACCCCATAACATTTCCATACCTAACTACAGAAAACCTTATAGAGTTAAATCCTTTAATATTATTAGCTGCTACAAATAACTTATCTGAAGTCAATTTAGTAGCTCCATATAAGTTTATTGGCGCACATGCTTTGTCTGTTGATAAAGCAACTACACGTTTAACATTTGTTAATAATGAAGCTTCAACAACATTCTCTGCTCCTCCAATATTAGTTTTAATACATTCTGTTGGATTATATTCTGCTATATGCACATGTTTCATTGCAGCGGCATGAATTACATAATCTACATCTTTAAATGCTCTAACCAATCTATCTTTATCTCTTACATCTCCAATAAAAAAACGGATTTGTGGAAATTTAGATACAGGAAACTCCTGACCCATTTGAAATTGTTTCTGCTCATCTCTTGAAAATATGATTAACTTCCTAACTTCAGGATACGATGTTAATATATGATTTGTTAGTGCTTTTCCTAATGAACCTGTACCTCCAGTAATTAGTATTGATTTGCCTTTTAAATCCATTTTAATTTTTTAATTTAATTTTTTAATTTAATTTTTTATGATTTCCATCAAATATTCATAATATATTCCTTTAAGATTAGAACATTTTTTTATTATTTGTTCTTTTGTAGTTAGCCCTAACCTCCATCCAATCTCTTCTAAACAAGCTATTTTCAATCCTGTTCTTTTCTCAACGGCTTTTACAAACTCAGTAGCTTCTGTTAATGCCTCATGTGTTCCTGTATCAAGCCAAGCATAACCTCTACTCAAAATCTGCATTTTTAGTTTATTATCATTTAAATAGGCTCTATTTAAAGAGGTGATCTCTAATTCTCCCCTATCACTAGGTTTAACCTTTTTTGCTTTTTCAACTACATTGTTTGGATAAAAATACAAACCAACTATTGCATAATTACTTTTTGGCCTTAGTGGTTTCTCTTCTATACTGATTATATTTTTATTATCATCAAATTCTGCAACACCATATCTTTCAGGGTCAGAAACATAATTACCAAAAACTACAGCTTTTTTTTCCTGAATTACAGTTTCAACAGATTTTTTCAAGAGTTTTTGTAATCCAGATCCATAAAAAATATTGTCCCCAAGTACCAAACAAACATTATCATTACCAATAAACTCTTCTCCAATTATAAAAGCTTGAGCTAAACCATCTGGTGAAGGTTGTTCTGCATAACTTAAATCGATGCCAAACTGACTCCCGTCGCCTAAGAGTTTTATAAAATTAGGCAAATCTTCTGGAGTAGATATAATTAAAATTTTTTTGATACCAGCTAACATTAAAACAGATAATGGATAGTAAATCATTGGTTTGTCATAGACCGGTAATAATTGTTTACTAACACTTATTGTTAAGGGGTGTAATCTTGTTCCAGATCCGCCTGCTAGAATAATTCCTTTCATATATTAATTATATTGTTTTTTGTAATAATTTTCGTAATTCCCTGAGGTAACATTTTTAAGCCATTCTTCGTTGTTTAAATACCAATCAATTGTTTTAGACAATCCTTCTTCAAAAGTAACTGTTGGACTCCAGCCTAATTCTTTATTAACTTTTGAAGCGTCAATAGCATATCTTAAATCATGCCCAGGCCTGTCTTTTACGTAAGTTATTAACTCTTTGCTTGTTCCTGAGGGTCTACCTAGTTTTTCATCCATCTGCTGGCATAATATTTTTATCAAATCAATATTTTTCCATTCATTAAAACCGCCAATATTATAGGTTTGGTGATTTACTCCTTGATGAAATACCAAATCTATGGCAATGGCATGATCTATAACGTATAACCAATCTCTAGTGTAATTTCCATCTCCGTAAACAGGTAGCGCCTTGTCAGTTAGTATGTTATTGATAAATAAAGGAATTAGTTTCTCCGGAAATTGTTGTTGCCCATAATTATTAGAGCAATTTGTAATCACATAAGGCAATCCATAGGTTTCTCCGTAGGCTCTTACAAAATGGTCAGAGCTAGCTTTTGATGCAGAATAGGGTGAGTTGGGCTCATATGAGGTTGTTTCTTCAAACAAGCCTGTTGCTCCCAAAGAACCATATACTTCGTCCGTGCTTACATGATAAAAACGCTTGTTTTTCCAATTCTCTTTCCATAACTCTTTAAAGCCATTGAGTAAAATCATGGTTCCTAAAATATTTGTCTTCGCAAAACCTAAAGGGTCGTTGATGGAACGATCAACGTGCGATTCAGCAGCCAGATGTATCACATCATCAAAACAGTATTTTTCAAAAATTTTATTGATATAAGCCTCATCAGTAATATCCCCATGTAAAAACGTATAGTTTTCTTTAGACTCAACATCTTTTAAATTTTCTAGATTACCAGCATAGGTTAGCGCATCTAAGTTATAAATATGATACTGAGGATATTTATTCACAAATCTTCTTACAACGTGAGAACCTATAAAACCAGCCCCCCCTGTAACTAATATTGATTTATTTTTTATGTGTAAACTCATGAATTATATTTTATTTATACCACAAAAATCTAACACTAGTTTTTCTTTTCTAATATCCATTCCAACAAATTCTTTATGCCCCACTAAAAACACAATAATATCAGCCTTTTCAATTGCATATTTATAATCTGTTAGTTTATATACATAATGAGAATCAATATTTGGCTCTACTATAAAGTAGTCTCCATTACTATCGTTTTGTAATACTTTTTGCGCAATATACTTGGCTGGAGATTCACGCAAATCGTCAATATTTGGTTTAAAGGCTAATCCCATGAGTGCCACTTTTGGTTTTCTTCCATGTTCAAGTTCAAATTTAAGTTTCTCATTTTGAATTTTTTCAGCACACCAAAAAGATTTATAATTATTTACCTCTCTTGCTGTACCAATAATTTTTGATTCCATTGGGTAGTCTGAGACAATAAAATAAGGGTCTACTGCAATACAATGGCCACCAACTCCACATCCTGGTTGTAATATATTTACTCTTGGATGTTTATTTGCAAGAGTAATAAGCTCCCAGACATTGATACCTGCTTTATCACAAATGAGTGATAACTCATTTGCAAACGCAATTTGTACATCTCTAGATGAGTTTTCTACTAGTTTACACATCTCTGCAGTTTTGGCATTAGTAGCATGTAACTCTCCTTTTACGTATTTATCATAAAAGGCAATAGCTTTTTGAGTAGAAGCCGCATTTACTCCACCTATTACACGGTCGTTATGCACAAGTTCATGCATTACGTTTCCTGGTAATACGCGTTCTGGGCAATAAGCAATGTGAATTTTATTTGTTAGTTCTGGGCGTGAGCTATAGATAATATCCATCATTTTTTCTGTAGTACCTATAGGAGAGGTAGACTCAATAATGTATAAATCTCCATCTTTTAATAAAGGCATAACGGCCTTTGTAGCTGCCTCAACAAAAGAGATGTCTGGCTCGTTTTTCCCTTTAAAAGGAGTAGGTACAACAATGATATAAGTATTAGCCTCAACAGGTGTTGTAGCAGCTTTTAAATAGCCATTTTTAACAGCAGAAGCAACAGCAACATCTAAAGCTGGCTCAACGATATGAATTTCTCCTCTATTTATTGTTTCTACCACCTTAGGGTTTATATCTACACCGTGTACTTTTACATTGTTAGATGCAATGAGCGCTGCTGTTGGTAGGCCTATATATCCTAACCCAATCATTACTACTTCTGGTTGTTCCATTAATTTAATTTAAAATTTATACCGCTTAACGCTTCGAAATTTAAACAAGTTTATTTATAAAATCTACAATGCGCTTACACGCTTTACCATCTCCATAGGGATTATGTAAAAGACTCATTTGCTTAAACCTAGTTGCATTGTTTAATAAATCTAGCGCCTCAGTTACTATTAAAGCTTTATTTGTGCCTACTAAAATTACAGTCCCGGCGTCTACAGCCTCTGGCCGCTCTGTTGTATCACGCATCACCAAAACAGGTTTACCTAGACTAGGAGCTTCTTCCTGTACCCCGCCACTATCTGTGATAATTATTTTGGCACGGTTCATCATCCAAATAAAATCTTGGTATGCTAGTGGGTCTATAAGCATTACATTAGCTACATCTGTTAAAATACACTTTACTGGTTCTTGTACTTTTGGATTTAAGTGTACTGGGTACACAATTAAGCGATCTGTATTGTCTTGTGCTATTTCTTTTAGTGCCTCACAAATCCTTATAAAACCAGCACCATGATTCTCTCTGCGGTGTCCTGTGACTAAAATTAATTCTTTATCACCCAAAGTAGTTGACAATTGTTTTATCAGTACACTTGGCTCTTGGTTAACTCTTTCTACACTATCCAAAAGGGCATCAATAACGGTGTTACCAGTAACTAATATGGTGTCTTCTTGGATATTCTCTTTAAGTAAGTTTTCTTTAGAAGTAGTTGTAGGCGCAAAATGATAATCACAAACTCGACCTGTTATTTGTCTATTAATTTCTTCTGGAAATGGTGATAATTTATTATGAGTTCTTAGCCCTGCCTCTACATGACAAACTTTGGCTCCACTATAAAAAGAGGCTATAGATCCTGCCATAGTGGTTGTGGTATCTCCATGAACAAAAACATAGTCTGGCTCAAAACCCTCAAGTACGGGTTTTAGATTTGTTATGATATCTGCGGTGAGACCATACAAGTTTTGCCCTGGTTTCATTAAATCTAGATCATAATCAGGTTTAATTTCAAAAAAATCTAATACCTGATCTAGCATTTCACGGTGTTGTGCGGTTACACACACTTTTGTTTCAAAAATATCTGGATGTTTTTGAAATTCTTTTACAAGAGGAGCCATTTTTATAGCTTCAGGGCGAGTGCCGAATACAATTAATATCTTTTTCATGTTTATTTTACTAAAAACCAATTATTTAACAACTCTTCTCTATTATACAACATGTTTTTTTTTGTACTCCAATCTATCACCTCAAATCCTGCATGCTCACAAATGGCTTGCCCTGCTGCGGTATCCCACTCCATGGTGGGTGCAAAACGAGGGTAGCAATTGGCAGCGCCCTCTGCTACCATACATAGTTTTAAAGAGCTTCCTTTTGATATTAATTTCACATCTCCATGGATGTCCCGCATTTGTTGTATATACTCTCGTGTCTCTGCAGACATATGAGATCTACTAGCCACGATGGTAAAGGTTTTATCTTCTCTTTGCAAAGGTAATTTATTGCCCATTGAAAGTAAAGCTTCAACATCATAATCTTTAGGATCTATGGCTACTTTAAAAGCGCCTGATTCTATGCTAGAAAAATAGAGATCACCAGTTACAGGCACATAAATAACACCAATGAGAGGTTTTTTATTTTCTATAAGAGCGATATTCACTGTAAACTCTCCATTGCGCTTTATGAATTCTTTAGTGCCATCTATAGGGTCTACAATCCAAAGTTGTTTCCAATCTTTACGCTCCTGGTAAGAGATGTCTCTACCCTCTTCAGAGAGTACAGGGATATCTGTCTTTGTTAAATAAGACATAATTACATTGTGAGAAGCTGTATCTGCGCGGGTTAAAGGAGAGTTATCTCCCTTTAACTCTATATCAAAGGCTCCAGAGTGGTAAATTTCTAGAATTGCTTTGCTAGCTTCTAGAGCGGCAGTGATAGCAGTGATAAGGTGATGCGGTAAGGGGGTCATGCGGTGTATTGGTGATACGGTGATTCGGTGATGCGGTGATTCGATTATTATATCATTATTGTTTCACTGCTTTACTACTTCACTGCTTTACTGCTTCACTGTTTCACTTTTTTGTTTAACGATTGTTTTAATCTGTATATCATTTTTCTGATTGTAGTAATGTTATTTTTTAATTTATCATTAAAAACAATATAGCCTATGCGTTCTGCAATTACTAATTGTGTCTCAATTTCTGCCAATGATCCAGAACTAATATTCAAAAACCTAATAAAATCTTTAATAGATGCTCTACTTGCTCACTCTGCTATATTTGATGGCAGAGAAACTGCTGCACGCCTAAGTTGAGAGGTTAAACCAAAATTCTCGGAGGCAGGAAAACTTTTTGTAAGCTTATATATGTCTTCCACCAAGTCTAAACTTAATTTATAAACATCTAAATCTTTATGTGTCATTACTAATACTTAACTGTTTCACTCTATAACCAAATCACTACTTCACTGTTCCGCTGCATCACCGTTTCCCTGCTTCACCCCCTAAATAATCATCCCCGCTCCAATGGTTTCATTAGTTTGCTCATCAATAATAATGATGCTACCTGTTTGGCGATTTTTTTTGTAGGCGTCATAAAAGAGCGGTTTTGAGGTGCGTAAAGAGATACGCCCAATATCATTCATGGCTATTTGGTCAATGCCCTCTATGCGGTGCAAGGTATTGATATTTACCTTGTACTTTAACTCTTTCACCATTGCCATACACTGGTTGGTGGTATGTTTTATAACTACTTTGCTGCGCGCCTGCAGGGGGCTACTGCTCATCCAGGTAACCAGTACCTCCAGATCTTGGCCTACTTCAGGGACGTTATTTTCTCGTACAATCATGTCTCCACGGCTGGTGTCTATCTCATCCTGGAGCGTCATGGTTACAGACATTGGCGCAAAAGCTTCTTCAATCTGCTCTCCACTCAGCTCAATGGTTTTTATGGTAGATACAAAACCAGAAGGCAAGGTTTTAACCCTATCTCCGGGTTTAAACACCCCTCCATTAATACGGCCTGCAAAGCCTCTAAAGTCTTGATTATCTAAAGTGTGAGGGCGTATCACAGATTGTACCGGGAAACGGCAATCTATATGGTTGTAATCACTGGAGATGTTCACGGTCTCTAAATGATACATCATGGTGCTGCCTTGGTACCAATCCATATGTTCAGATTTATTGACTACATTATCTCCCTTGAGAGCAGAAATAGGAATAAACTGTATGTCATTAATTTCTAGCTTGGAAGCAAAGGCTTTAAAATCTGAGACAATACTATCATACACGGCTTCACTATAATCTACCAAATCCATCTTATTTATACATACAATAGCATGGGGTATTCTAAGCAGTGAAGCAATAAATGAGTGGCGGTGTGTTTGCTCTAGCATCCCTTTGCGCGCATCAATGAGTATGATGGCCAAGTTGGCAGTAGAAGCTCCCGTTACCATGTTACGGGTATATTGTATGTGTCCGGGGGTATCTGCTACTATAAATTTACGTTTGGGTGTTGCAAAATAGCGGTAGGCCACATCTATGGTAATGCCTTGCTCTCTTTCAGATTTAAGCCCGTCTGTAAGTAATGATAAATCAACGTAATCAAAGCCTTTATTTTTACTAGAAGCTTCTACGGCATCTAGTTGGTCTTGAAAGATAGATTTACTGTCATACAACAGCCTCCCAATGAGTGTGCTTTTGCCATCATCCACACTCCCAGCGGTAGTAAAACGTAATATTTCTATGTTTTTATATTTGATAATTTTATTTTTTTGCTATAAGCTGAAGGCCGCAGGCTATAAGCTGTATGCCTAGAGTTTTTATTCTCTTAGTTTTTTACTTAGACTGTATAATTTTCGTTTTATCTCGTTGATTTCTGTTGTTAACAAATCATACGTACTGATGTCTATATATTTTAAATCCTTTGCTAGTAAAATAAAGTACTCCAACTCGTG
>Ga0206126_10005371_pt1 | contig 11804 bp, 11 predicted proteins | sample Helgoland_Spring_5_FD_148621 | JGI IMG/M metagenome (GOLD analysis project Ga0206126, IMG submission 148621) | Pelagic subsurface seawater microbial communities from Kabeltonne, Helgoland, North Sea - Helgoland_Spring_Bloom_20160412_1 | ecosystem: Environmental > Aquatic > Marine > Epipelagic ...
GGCAACCATTTTGCCACCAGCGCCAGACCTTCGAGCGCCAGCCCGTCACAGAGGGGATGGAACCCGGGCACGCAGTAGGCCTCAATTGCATGGACCATGGCGTCGACCCCTGTCCAGGCGGTCAGATTGGCAGGAAGCCCGACTGTTAGGTCCGGATCAAGCAGCGCCAAGGATGGCTTTAGGGCAGCATGGCAGATGCAGAACTTCATGCCCTTTCCTGTATGCGTAATCATGGCAGTACTTTCGGTCTCCGCTCCGGTTCCAGCAGTTGTTGGGATTGTGATCAGCGTTGGAAAGGGTTGGTATGTATCGATATCTGTAGGCAGTTTTTCCCATTCAAAAGCCCACAGATCGATATCATTTCTCGCGGTCAAGCAGACAGCTTTGCCACCATCCATCGCGCTTCCACCACCAATGGCGATGATCGCATCGTGATTGCCCAACCGGAATGCCTCGCGCCCGGCGCCAATTTCATCATCACGCGGATTTGGCGAGATATCCGAGAATATGCCCGATGAAAGCCCCGGCTGGGTCAAATACTCTTGTAGTTGCGAAATGAACGGCAGGTCGCGGCTGCCTTTGTCAGTGACGATCAACGGGTTGGAAACCTCCATCGCTACGCAGCGTCGCCCAATTTCGGACAGCCGACCCGGCCCATAGGCAATAGGTATTGGAAACGTCCAATCCTGCGGTTCCAAAATTTCAGGGTTATTCATGTTATGTTTCCCTTTGCTGGATCACGTCGCACATCCACAAAAACTAGTTGTCCTGCCTGGACTGCCACGTGATGCGACAGGCGAGGTACAAAAGAAGGCATTGCTTGAAAAATACAAGGGCTTGTTCGTCGCACCATAGGCTCATGTCGCCGGCCGCTTCCCCGCATTTTGCAGCGGCCTTGAGACCGGCACGGGTGTTTTGGATATTCAGTTTACATTGGAATTCACCGAAGACAGACGCTGTCCGTTATTAGAGTATTTGGGTCCAAAGGCGTCTCAAATTAAGAGAGGGTTTGGAACATCTTGCAGAATATAAGATCGAGATTGAGAGGATTTTGAAATTATAATTTTACGACTTCAAAATCCTCTTAGTTTTGATCTCCAAATCGATAAGATGAATCAGAAATACCCTCTTACAACATTATCCGATTTGGACCCATTAGTGCTGACGGCAGACATTGAGCCTCCCCCTTTGAAGGGGTCCGCCCTGATAGTTAGGGAGCAGAAGACCAAAAATGGCCATCATAAGGGTTCCTTCGCAGTTTATTGCGCTTTATTAAAAGAGCATGAGAAAACGCTTTACGAGCCAACCCGCCCAATTAACCATGCATGATCTTCTTGAATTCTCGGTATTGGGCGCTTTGGATGAGATAGAACGCCTGATTAACTGGCCCTCCTTAGAGCCGCTTTTACCAAATGGTAGAGGGGAAATTAAATGGTTTTAACAGTTGAACAAAAAGGCACTCTGCTAGGCATGCTTTCAGGTCTAGGGGTGGCATTAGTAGTCATAGTTTTTGGTTCCATCTTTAACCCATTTAATTTCGGCCAAACATTGGATAACAATGAACGTCTCAGGGTTGCAATCAGCTCTATTGCTCTGCTTTGTTTAGTATTGACTATATGCATTGGACGTTTAGCAAAACACCGTTTTTTTACTCCTGCTGATATTAATGGCAGCGGTTTAACTCAGGCAACGGCTCAGGCTAAAATACTCCAAGCGTTATTACAAAATACACTGGAGCAAACAACAATCGCGGTTATCATTTATAATTGCTGGGCATTTCTAATGCCGAGCGGATGGCTATCTGCAGTCCCAATAGCAGCACTTAGTTTTGTTATCGGTCGTTTCTTATTTTTTTATGGTTATGCGAAAGGACCAGCAGCGAGGGCTTTTGGGTTTGCGTTAACTTTTTATCCCTCTGTTTTAATGCTGATCATAATAGTTATCCAGACAATGACGACTGCTTACGCTCACATTGTTTAGATTTCTTGCCGAATTAAAAAGACCTCAACATAACACCTTTTTTGGTGATTTCTGGAAAATTCATCATTGTTTTTATTGAGTAAAATTATGGATTTATATAATAACGGAGTTGTGCTGAGATCTTTTAGAATTACCCGAACACAATTCAGGGAGAACCAAAAATGACAAATGCAGAAATCACTAAACTTGCGGACGGTCTAAGCAATAACGACATCTGCGAATTGCTGAACCGCATTGGAGATCGGATCAATATTTATTATGGCTCGGCTAACAAGAACTGCCTTACGTCCAACTTTTTGTCAGCTTGCGTAAACGGTTCAGTTGTCCAAATAAACTGCGAGACAACTGAGTACGAAAATCGAGTGCAAAAATCTCATGGATGACGACTTCTTTGCAAAGACCGCAGTGCTTGGCAGGGCTATTTTCGATGGAATCATGAGTGGAACTGTTGTTACATATCTTTGAGATTTTGAATTATCAAAGATAAATTCGCGTAGTATCTGCTGAATAGATACAGTATCTGTTTCAGATGAATCTATCTGCGCTCAAGTTCAGAGATTTCCGCATCTATCTGGGCGGTAATTTATTTGCAGTAAACGCACTTTGGATGCAAAGGGTTACTATTGGTTGGATCGCGTGGGACTTAACATCATCAGCAACATTTGTAGGATTTATCGCTTTCGTCAATTTCGCTCCCGTAATGGTCACCGGACCGTTATTTGGGGTCTTGGTCGACAGAATGAGAATAACGCAAGTAGCAAAGCTGACACAGATACTTTTATTAATTATTTCTCTTGGTTTTTATCTTTTTTTTACCTTCGGAATTCTTGATGAGATACTTCTTTCATTTCTGTCTTTTTTATCCGGATTAGTCACTTCAGCTCACAATCCCGTTAGGTTGTCACTGGCTCCAAGGTTGGTTGATCGTACCTCGGTTGCTTCAGTGGTCTCAATTGTCGCAATCAATTTCAATTTGGCAAGATTGACAGGACCCGCCATTGGTGGATGGCTAATAGCGAGCTGGGGTATAAGCACAGCTCTACTTGTTCAAACCGGTTTCTATTTGCCGTTCATCTTCGCAATAAGTCTGCTACACCCTCGACAGCGATCATCTTCCATAATTAATAATGAGCCTTTTATCGCTGCTCTTCAAAATGGTATTAAATACGCTCTTGCAAACACACTTATTCGTCAAGCTTTTTTAGTCACAGCACTTTATGCTTTTCTGATCCGAGGCACCTTAGAAATTCTTCCTGTCATTGCCGATGGCGTTTTCAGCAGAGGCGCCACAGGGCTTGGTTTACTCACATCCAGCGCAGGATTTGGTGCGCTAATTGCTGGAGTAATAAAAGCATTTACACCCAGTCAAACAGTCAGAAAATTACCAAAATTTGCGCTCGCTAGCGCATTACTTGGTATAGGCCTAATGCCCCTGGTAGGACTATCCAATTCTTGGAATCTTACACTTTTATGTATTTTCTATATCGGATTTTCGGGAACCTTAGCTGGTATATCGGTCCAAACAGCGATTCAAATCGATCTGGATGATGACTTTCGCGGCCGTGTTATGAGCCTTTGGACTATGGTTAGTATCGGTGCAACCGCCACGGGGGCAATAATTTTGGGAGGCTTAGCTGATCATATTGGAGTCTCGCTGGCGTTTAGTCTAGCCGGTGGTCTGGGAACTGTACTTTTGGCCACCACAATTATACGAGCGAGTGGACCAAGTAAAAAAAAGAGCGTCGAACGTACCCTTTGATCTAAATTTTGCAGCCCAGCATTAGATTGCAAGGGTCATATTGATCCGGCTCAAACTGAGAGCATAGCCAGTTACATAGCGTCCAATACCTCTGCACCACGAGCCGCTAAAATTAGTATACGGTCCGCCACCGTGGACGCACCATTGGTTTCAGCTAAAGCATAGCTGTCATTGGATTTTGAAGTCGATGGAATACCGATGAAAAGCGGGTGGATATGCCAAAAGCCTATATATATAGACATTGGCTCTTTGGGTAAGTGAGGCTAATGCAGAAAGATCAAAGTATTTGCGCAACCAAAGACATCGCTCAGGACGAAAAATGCTTGTTCAACTAGTAAAATTAGTCGATCTTGACCTTAGACAGCAGGCTACTTGGGGAATGTTGGATAATAAGCCTTTTTCAGCATCGGAGGATGAACGCATGGCCGATACCACATCGCCCGTCAAACCCACCAAACGACGTGACTTTCTAGCCGGTGTCGGCGCGGCAGCCCTGCTTTCGGCCTTTCCCTTTCCCAGCAAGCCCGCCTTGGCGTCCTCCACGCGCAAGGCCGCACCGGCGAACGCCACCATCGCGCGCCTCGGAATATACCCACCGATTGGCATCTCCCGGGTCGGCGGCAGTGATAAATGGTTCCTCGCCCCCGAAGTTCCGGGTGTGCTGCCGGATACCAACGGCGATTACAAGGACGGCACGCAAAGCATCAAGAAGCAGGTTCAGCGCTTTCGGATCTATGCGTTCGACGATCAGGGTCAGGTGATCAAGGAGGTGACCGCCGCTGATGGGAAGATCGAATGGTGCGTTCACGTCGCCAACACCAAGGCGGCTTGGTACGGGTTCAATAATCCTTTGGACAATGGCGACAAGGCGCCGGGCCTCCCGGGACAACGTCGGAACCAGTATTTCGTCACCGACCAAGAACGGGAGAACATGCTGGTGATCGACGGTGGCGAGACCACAATCACCGGCACCAACACAAACGCCGACGGCACGGGCGAGGCCTATGCGATGGGTGGCCAATTCTGGGACGAGATCGAAGTCGGTTTGGGACAGTTGCGCACCGATGATGCCGGGCGCCTTCTGGTGTTCCCGTCGGACGGAAAGTCCGACAGTCCCAACAACTCCGCGATCACCAGCTTCGCCGACAATGACGGCTGGCATGACGACTGGTGCGACGGGCCAGTCGAGGCGACGGTCACCTTGGCGGACGGGACCGAGCTTGCAGCCGATCATGCTTGGGTGGCCAGTGTTGGACCAAACTTCGCCCCCGAAATACCGCCAGTCTCGACGCTTTACGATGTGATCAACAGCCTAAACCTTGCCGAAGGTTGGGTTCCTCCCCTGGTTGGGCCAATTTCGTTCCGAGCGCAGGTCTATCCGACTTTCCGTCGATTGGCGTTGATGGAATGGGTCTCCGCCGAAGCTAATTTGCGCCAGGGTTGGCTTGATATCGGTGATTTCTCCGACCCAACCTATCTCGCGAAATTGCGGGATCCCAGCCCCGCAAATCGTACGTTTCGGGAATCTGTCTTCAAGAAGTTCCGGAACCCGTACAACGACGCGCCCGACGCTTATATCACTGAGCGGCTGAAGATGCCGTTGATGCTGGGGGGCGGGGTGAACTATGACGGCAGCCCCTTGCAATGGTTCCGCTTCCCACTGAAGCAGTACGACGATCTGGCACAATGGGCGATCGGCAACTTCACTGATGATTACGAGGATCCTGGCGCTGATGCGATCAGCACCCTCGACGATCTAGATTTGGCCCAACAGCCCGATGCCCTGACGGAAGCCGCGCTAGAACCATGTTCAGGCGGTGGGTTCCATCCAGGGGTCGAGCTGACCTACTATCTTCGCATCAAGAAGATGTATGCCCGCAACACCGACCCGAAGGCTGAACCGTTCCGCCTCGCCTTAGGCAAGCGGGACACACTGGTGCAAAACATCGGCTTCCTGCTGACCGCGGAGACCGCGTTCAAAGGCAACCCCGACCTCGGAGCACCACCTCCGATCGGCCCGCAATGGGCGGGCGATCTGACTCGCTGGATGGGGCTGCCATGGCAGTGTGACGCCTTCAGCTGTCAACAGGTGCTAATGCAGGAAGATTTCCCGACCGCCGTCTGGTGGCCCGCTCTGCTTCCGATCGACGTGTTGCCGGAGAAATACTATAAGGAAGCTTTAAACGCCGATTTGTCGGCGGACGAGCGGGTCAAATTTTTCGAAACTCGGGAGGCTTGGTCCCGCGCCGTCGCCGGCATCGGTTACCACGCAAATGCCAGCTACTGGGATGGCATCACCAACATGATCACCCTATGGGAGCGTTTGGGGTTCGTTATGAAACGGCCTGGCCCGATTGATGCGGATAAACCCGCTGGCATTCCCAAGGAAATATTCGTCGAGGTCGGACGGGACAATATGGAAGCTCGCTTCAAGTGGAACCCGTCCATGGGTGATTTACCGAATTGACCTCGGCAGACGATGCTCTCAAGGATGTAGTGGTGATTGGCGGCGGGATCGCCGGAGCGGCTGCATGCGTGGCATTGAGCTGGGCTGGTCTGGCGGACGGCACGGCTTGGTTCGCGCCAGACCAACCTTTCGAAGATCGCGTTGGAGAGAGCCTGCCGTCGACTGCCGGACCGATCCTCGACCGGCTGGGCCTCAGCGATCTCGTGACCACCGGGCATCGTCCCGCAAACGCAACCTTCACCGCCTGGGGACGGGAAGCTTTGGTAGAGCGGAATGCGATCGTGCAACTGCGCGGACCGGGCTGGGTGCTCGACCGCCCGCGTTTCGAGAAGGATCTGCGGGCGCGGGCGCAGACAGTCGTACAGCGCCGCAGAGAAACGGTTCTCACCGCCACTGCCGAAGATAGCGTGTGGACCATCACAACTGAATACGCACCGCCGCTCAGGGCGCGGACCCTGGTCGACGCGACCGGCCGGGCGGCGGCATTCGTCCGAAAGTTCGCAACTCTGCGACGGGACGACCGGATGGCCGTTGCCTACGCGTTCCCGCTCCATCGTGACCGAACGGTCGATCCCACTCCCGCCACATTGATTGAGGCGGTGGCGGACGGGTGGTGGTACGCGGCCCTGTTGCCAGACCAGCGTTTATCGCTCGCCTATTTCAGCGATCCGGACCTGATCCCCCGTGGCCTATCTGGTGATCTGGCAATGTGGCGTGACCTAGTCTCTGGTAGCCCCAACGTCAGCCAATGGATCGAGGATGCGGGCTTCACGCTTGAGGACGCGCCCAGTGTTGGCAGTGCCGGGACCACCTGGATCGACCCACCGGTGGGCATGTGCCACGGCGCCGCCTGGATGGCGATCGGAGACGCAGCGGCGACATTTGATCCGCTATCTTCTCACGGTATGACGACAGCTCTCTGGTCCGGCGCAAGGGTTGTTGACGCTCTAACCCCTTGGCTGGCCAATGCCGAGCCTGACGCCCTGACCGACTACGCCAATGCCGTTAGCGCAGGCGTTCTGAAATTCCGTACCGACCGAGCACAGTTGTACGGGCGAGAGAGGCGCTTTACGGGTCTGCCGTTCTGGGATCGCCGCTCGCAGAACTTCAACCTGCCATAACTTCACGACAATCTCTTCAGGTTTAGGTCTCTTGATGGCCATTCCAATTCATCCTTAAGAGAGTTTTAACAAAATTCGTGGCACTAATTTAGGGGGGAAGGACAGGGGCACCATAATCCAAGCTAAAGCATTGTAATAACTTACTAATTAGACTTAGTAAGTGAGCCGTAGACCATGCTGGCAACCAAATCTAACAGCTATACATTCCAAGTGATTGGCATCCATTGATTGGAAAGATTGGGAGGTCAAATAATCCGTGAAACTTTTGTGTGATATAGCTATGCTAAAATTGGTTCACTTAGACGAAGCGAAAATTGCGCCAACCAGCTTATTATGCGGCCAGAAAGGGTTACTTTGACCAAAGTATCGACTGTGTCACTGAACGATATTTCACTAATTGTAGAACGTGGCTCCCTGTCGAGCCACCAATATTTAAATGCAGTCTCGCTTTTGCGAGATGGAGGTTTTTGGAAAGACTGGGCCGTTCAGGCTCTTCTCGCAATGGCGGTTGGGCATATGTTGTCTGGGATTATCTTTTTCTTTGCCTTTAATTGGAATGATTTATCCGAAATGGCCAAATTCGCAGCCGTTGGTTGCGGTATATTAACTTGTCTGATTGCCTGGGTAATTGCAAAACTCGACAGTCCCACGGGTCAGGCTTTTGCAATTGGAGCCACTGTCCTGGTTGGCGCGATGTTCGCTGTATTAGGACAGGTATACCAAACGCCAGCGATGTTACATACACCTTTTGTATTTTGGGCAATTTTGACATTGCCATTTGCCTTGGCCTCTAGAAATTTGGCGCATTGGACGGTTTGGTTGGTCATATTGATTATAGCCATTACAGCCTACTCTAATTCCGGGCTGCGCCTAGCGGGGTACCCTATTGCAGCCAACATGCTTAACATTGCGGTTTCGGGCGGGCTAATCGTGGCGCTTATCTTGCTGGATAAAATTCTGTCACCTCGCCTTGTTTGGGCGCGCGCAGAGTGGTTTCGTATCCTCCTGGTTCTAGCTGTTATCGGTTTTTCTTTTATCAGTTTTACAGAAAGCTTTTGGGTTAATGGCCAAGGGCTTTGGCTTCTTTCACTTGGGCTAATATGCGGGCTTTTGGGCTATCTGTATTATTCGAAGCCCAGTCTTGGGACACTGGCATTGGCTGGCTTTGGCGTGTTCATATTAGTGGCTCAATTCACTTTTAAACTTTTTGAGGTCGCAGACGAGGGTATTGTTGGAATTTTCTTCCTCCAGTTCATATTGATGGGTGGCTTGACGCTTGGATTGGTCAAAGCTTTTCGACACTTTTTAACTCTACCCAGCTCGCGGCTGAGTATTGAGGCTTCGAAAGCTGACGACGATCGCATTCGATTTGTGATATCATTGACGGAATTTTGTGGACAAATGGGACTGGCAGAGAGCGAAGTTTCTAATATATTAGCAAGTGATGTCGAAGGCAGGCATCCTTGGTATATGCAGCTATTTTTAGCTGTTGCAGGTATTGTAACCGCTATGCTTGGCGTTGTTTTATTCGGGGGCATTCTCTGGATAACTATGGAGATTGAGAACCTAATATTATTTGGTATTCTAGGTAGCTTTGTCTTTGGGTTCTCGATTTTTGAGAGGCGAAGAACCATATCCCTTTATGTGCAAAATATGCTTAACACCCTGATTATTGTGGGCGGTGTTTTGATAGCATTCGGTTTTGGGTACGAACTCGATAGTTTCGACGCGATGATTATTTTGCTTCTTGCACTAAGCCTTATCGTCATAACCTTTGTGCGCGACCGAATTTTGGAATTTTTGTCAGCAGCGGCAATAATTATATTGGTTGGCGCAGAATTATATCACTGGAATGTGCCGATGGTTGAGAGCATCATTCTTATCGTCGCGACAGTTCTCGGCGTCGTTTTGTTAACATTGCCGATTAGAATGCGCCTTTATAAAGCGGCTGGCACAGCCTTTATGATAGCGCCTGCTCTCTTAGGAATTACTTTAATCCACACGCAAAATTGGGAGGGCATTGCGGACGCCTCGCGTTTTTCGGATGATTGGTTGGCCCGTATTATAAGTCTCATCGTTTTGTTAAGCTGCACCGTATATCTAAACATAGGCAAAACCATTGCGGCTTTTAATCCGCCCATAACGGCCTTGATTCCGCTTCTAATTGGGGCAGCATTCGTGCCATTAGGCGGCGCTTCAGCGCTGTTATTGATGCTTGCAGGATACATCTTCGGATCTCAGGCTTTGGCTATCACCGGAACCCTATTACAAGTCTATTTTCTGACGATGTTTTACTATGAACTCAGTCTTGATTTTATAACAAAGTCAATAATTTTGTTTTTGTCAGGATTGGTATTTTCTGGAGTTTGGGTCTTTGTCCGCCAAAAGAGGGAAGTCTTAGCATGACACCTTTGCGATATATAGTGATAGCATTTGGCGCACTCACGATTGCCGGCTTTTTCATAAGTCAAATCAAAGATTTGGAAAATATAAGACGGGGTGGCAAAACAGTCTTGCTAGATTTACGCCCGGCCGATCCAAGGGCGTTGATGATGGGGGATTTTATGACGCTGGCATATGTAGAAGAAAACTCAGAAATCTTGCCGAAGGACTTGGCGCCCTCTGGTCAAATAATTCTAACGTTAGATGAAAATGGCCTGGGTAAAGTAAGCAGGATTGCAGACACTAGGAACCTAGGTGAAAATGAAATCCGCATAAATTACGTTCGCCGCAGTCGCGGCATAACCTTTGGGGCTCCACGTTACTATTTTCAAAACGGCACCGCAGAGACTTACCAAGGTGCTGAGTATGGTGTTTTCAAAGTGTCACCATCTGGGCGCGCCATACTAGTCGGCTTAGCTGACTCAGCCTTCGATGAAATTCTGGCCCCCAAAAATAGGGGTGGGAAATAGGCAACTTTAGGCCATTCGCGCTCGTTCAGCCTAAAACGCCAAAGGATCGGAAAGCCCAAACTCAATAAGGGCTAAGTTTATAATGGCTCGTACTGTCCCAAATATCCTAGCCACAGAAGCCCCGTTCAGGCCTTTGGCAAAAAGGTAATCACGGAACTTGGTAGCGTCAGACTGCACATAATTATGGAGGTTTTTCATCCCACAGCAATCGATCAGGTAGCCACAAGAACGCCTCACAGCAGCTTCAAAGGTCGGTGGGCGATCATTGTCCTTTAAGCGGAGATAGACTGCCACAGCAGCTTTAAACGAATGGTCATCGATAGAAGCCTCAGCCAGGGGCTCTTGCACGGCATCAACGAGTAGATGCTTCCCTTGTAGATCATCGGAAGAAATTCTCAGGATATGCCAATGCCTGTCTAATTTAGCCGCATCACTCATAGCCCTAACACGGGCACCCCTGATGGATTTAGTTCTCAAGGAGTAAGCAATCCTGCCTGTTCTATAATGCTGGCGTAAATCAGCGGGCACTCTTCTTGAAAAATACCAAACGCCGTCCTTTTGGAACGTATAGCTGTTAGATTTGGTTGCCAGCATGGTCTACGGCTCACTTACTAAGTGTAATTAGTAAGGTATTACAATGCTTTGGCTTGGATTATGGTGCCCCCACACGGCAAAATTTAATTTAATAAATTATTTAATATCAGATACTTAAAATAATTCAGATTTCAAAAAGCGGTACCAAAAGCGGTCCACGAGCAAGCAACTGCTCTCAATCAACCCTCCAAATTACGAAGAGAAAGTGGAAACCGAACGTACAGCATCACAGCCAAGCGGATGATCTCTGGGCTCGTATTGAAGTACCTGAATGGAGAGCGTTTTGTCATAGAGCAAAACTACGAAACCGCCCTACCCGTCTCAAGTTAGTTTCTTCTGACAGTGCCCAACAACCTAGTAGGGCGACACTCTCAGTTCGAGAACAACCTTGTAGGGCAGTACGACTCATCGGCAGAACAAGTCGGTGTCATGGACTGGGAAGAGGCACTACCAAGACTGCTCAAAGCCTGGGATATGCAGAGCGTAGACAGATGACCGAGAGTGGGAAGCAGTCTTTCGATTTTGGATCCTGAACGGCTGGTTCGTCCGCATCTTACCAGCTCATTTAAGGCGCTGAGAAGGATGCCTAATTCCGATATTTACAATTATCCAAAAATCTGGCCACTTTCGCGTAATTGTACAAGCTTGTGTGTATTTTTTTGAAAGCTATACCCATGTCTCTGTCTGCCCGCCTCCAACCGCATCACCGCGTCTTCGCGGTCTTCGCGATTTATGCGTTTGGCCTTGGTCAAATCTTCCCGCGCCTTCCAGACATCAAATTCGCGATGGGGATCGAAGAAGGCGCTTTGGGTCTGGCGCTGATGGGGATTTCGGTTGGAACGATCACAGCGCTCACGCTCAGCACGGCGCTTGTGACCAAGATTGGCCATCGGATTGCAATGCTCGCACTTGTTCCGGCAATGTCGCTGTTCTTCGCAATTGCCTCTTTCGCAAACGATCCCTTGGCCTTT
>Ga0206126_10005374_pt1 | contig 11794 bp, 11 predicted proteins | sample Helgoland_Spring_5_FD_148621 | JGI IMG/M metagenome (GOLD analysis project Ga0206126, IMG submission 148621) | Pelagic subsurface seawater microbial communities from Kabeltonne, Helgoland, North Sea - Helgoland_Spring_Bloom_20160412_1 | ecosystem: Environmental > Aquatic > Marine > Epipelagic ...
CTCCTGGGGGCTTGGCTTCTACCAGCGCTGGGAGCTCGATGACAGCACCGTAGAAGTCCAGCAATACAACCTCTACCGTGATTTTGACAGTTGGGTTGCGTCGGTCGGGCTTCATATTCGAGACAATCGTGACGCACCTGAAGAATACGGCATCATGCTCAACTTCACCCTCAAAGATTTCCCTTCCGTTCGCCTACCTTTATCCGTTGACAATGAATAAACATCATTGATGTAAGCGACTGCTAAACAAACAACTCATTCACCTATCCTACTCACCACAATGACACCCGAAGAACTCACCTCTAGTTTACAATGGCGCTATGCGACCAAGGTTTTTGATACCGAAAAAACAATCGCTCCTGATACCTGGAGCACCCTCGAGGAAAGCATGATACTCACCCCCTCCTCCTTCGGCCTGCAGCCATGGAAATTCATCACCATCACCTGCAAAAAGACAAAACAAGATTTACTTGAGCACTCATGGCATCAGCGCCAAGTGACGGATTGTTCGCATATGGTGGTACTCTGCGCCAGAGACGGCATGAATCAAAAAGACATCGATAAGTGGCTCGATCAGCTTGCGGAAGTGCGCGGCGTCTCTCGAGAAAGCCTTGAAGGCTATGCCGGAATGATGAACGGCTTCTTCGGCAGTATGGACGACAACGAGACTCTCGCATGGGCAAAAAATCAGGTGTATATTGCACTGGGCCAACTCATGACCAGTGCTGCCGTGCTAGACATTGATGCCTGCCCCATGGAAGGCATTGTCCCTACCGAATATGATCGTATTCTTGGTTTAGAAAATAGTGGTTTCTCCACAACCGTCGCTTGCGCGATGGGATACCGTTCAAGTAGTGATAAATATGCCGAGCTTCCTAAGGTGCGCTACAGCGCCAACGAAATACTACAAACAGTATCCTAGGCAGCCAGCAAGACATTCATAGTCGCCGTATGCGCATGTGCTACTAGTGATTACTTTCCTATGCCCCCCCCTGCCGCTTTTAATTTCTCGTAATAGCGCTGAACAATAAGCTTCAATATTTCATGAGCAGTTTGCTTGCTCTTGTCCTGGTAGCTAACTTTCACCTCAGCATTCTCTAAGCTAACACTAAACTTCTCCCTGATACGGGTCTTAGCCGTCTCCAAGTCCTTGAGCTGCCAGAGATCGATGAGTTTGTGTTCTTCGATGACATGCTCCAAAACATCATCAGCGAGCATATGCCTCCTAAAGCTGTCGAGCTGAAAGCCTTCAGCCGCTTTACCCATGGTGCCTTCAAATCTAAACTCCTGGTTTTGCTTGGCTTGATGCTTTTTATAAACTTTGTAAGCGACGAAGATGCCCCCAGATCCAACTATTAGGAGTAAGACTGCTGCTAATACGATGATGGTGCTGCGCTTCATGTTGTTAAATTACCTGAGCCACTGCCATGTGCCAAGCACATTGGCTCAAGCCATACAATGATGCTCCCTGACCGTGCTATTGGTTTTCAAACTGTATTGCTTCCAGCTTTGATCTTGTCTTTTCACTCTTTTCGAATTGCGCGAACGTAATTTGTCGCCATGCTCTGGCGCGTTGAGCACAACTCCGGTCAATCCATCACCTGATCAATTCTGCGACCTCGCAGAGGAAGGCAACGTCGTGCCCGTCTATGCCCAACTCGCCGCAGATTTTGAGACCCCACTTTCTGCCTACGTCAAAATCAGTGGTCATGGTGAAGCCTTTCTTTTTGAGAGTGCCGAAAGCTCTGGCGAGAGCGGTCGCTATTCTATTTTAGGCAATAATCCACGTGCCGTCATCAAGGCCGAGGGACTCGAAATCACACACTGGCAAAAAGGCGAGCATGATAATAAGCGGACATGGACTGCCGAAAAAGATGTGCTCGCAGAATTGGAACAAATCATGGCGCAATACACGCCGGCTCCACACGGAGATGCCCCGCCATTTTATGGAGGCGCTGTCGGCTACCTTTCCTATGATGCTGTGCGCCAATTCGAACCCAGCATTGGACCAGCAACCAACGATGACCTAGGCCTGCCCGACGCCCTCTTCATCATCGCTGACACCCTGTTGATTTTTGATCACCGTTTACGCCGGCTACTTGTCGTCGCTAATGCCTTCATTGATGAGCATGACAGTCCGGAGGCAGCCTACCAAGACGCATGCCTGAGGGTTCAAGGACTCATCGAAAAACTCAATGTAGAACTCCACGTCCCACCTCTCAATGGTTTGGCTGATTTTGAAACCCCTAAGGCAACCAGCAATACCACTCAGCAGGAATATGAGCAAATGGTGCTCAAGGCCAAAGAATACATCGCTGCCGGTGACGCATTCCAGGTTGTTCCCAGCCAGCGTTTTGAAACAGATTTTGCAGGGACTGCTGTCGACCTCTACCGCGCCCTGCGGCACATTAACCCATCTCCTTACATGTTCATCCTCGAGCTGGATGATTTTTCACTCGTTGGCAGCTCTCCCGAAGTACACGTGCGTGCCATCGACGGCCGTATCGACATTCGCCCCATCGCAGGAACCCGCTGGAGAGGTAAAACCGCCAAAGAAGATGACGCCTTAGCCGCCGATCTCCTAGCTGACGAAAAAGAATGCGCGGAACACTTAATGCTCGTTGACCTCGCGCGCAATGACGTCGGACGCATCTCCAAACATGGTAGCGTTACCGTCGATGATTTTATGATTGTCGAGCGCTACAGCCATGTGATGCATATCGTATCCAACGTGCATGGTGAACTGGACGAGAACCACTCTTCCTATGATGTGCTGCGCGCCACCTTCCCTGCAGGCACCGTCAGTGGCGCCCCCAAGATCCGCGCTATGCAGATCATCAACGAGCTTGAAAAAAACAAGCGCTGCACCTATTCGGGTGCCGTAGGTTACTTTGGCTGGGATGGTAGCCACGACTCCTGCATCACCTTGCGCACCTGCCTGCTCAAAGATGGCAAGGCCTACGTCCAGGCCGGAGCAGGTGTTGTTGCCGATAGTAACCCTACCTACGAATACGAAGAAACCGTCAACAAATCCATGGCCATCATCCGCGCCATCGGGCTAGCAAAGACCATCGGGCTAACAGGGACCCTTGCCTAAGTGGAATAATTCACTGTTCACTATTCTAAATTCACTATTCAAATGCTCCTCGTTATCGATAACTACGACTCCTTCACCTACAATCTCGTGCAGTACTTCGGCGAGCTTGGGGCGGCAATGAAGGTGGTGCGCAATGATGCCATGAGCATTGACGAAATCCGCGAACTCGCCCCTGAGCGCATTTGCATCTCCCCTGGTCCCTGCACGCCGAATGAAGCCGGCATCAGCTGCGATGTCATCCGCGAGTTTGGCCAGAACGCCAAGCAACCCATTCCTATCCTTGGAGTCTGCCTCGGCCACCAGTCTATCGGTCAGGTTTTTGGAGGAGAAGTCGTCCGCGCAGAACACCTCATGCATGGCAAGACATCCCCTGTTTTCCATACTGGTAAAAGTGTCTTCGCCGGCCTTCCTAGCCCGATCATAGCCACCCGCTACCACTCCCTCATCGTCAAACGCGACACCTTGCCCGACTGCCTGGAGATCACCGCGGAAACTGAGAATGGCACCATCATGGGTCTCATGCACAAGGAGCTCCCCATTCATGGTGTTCAGTTCCACCCCGAGTCCATCCTCACCGAGGACGGCATGAAGATGCTAGAGAATTTCCTGCGTAGCTAACGGCGAGAAATTCGCTTTTGTATGAAGCGCTTAAGGGCTTGCACTTAAAAAGGACCCGCATCTCCGCGTCATTTAGCTAGCCAACTTAAGGGAAGACTCCGCGCAGTTCGTAGACGTTGTCAATGTGCTCAATGGCAGACGCGTAGGAAGCGATGCGCATGTTGCAGTCCAGTCGTTGGGACATTTCGAGCACGCGTTCGGCTGACCGAGTCATAGTTTTCTTAAGCAGTTCGTCAACGAGTTCCTCGTCCCATGTTTCCGATTGTCGGTTCTGCTTCCATTCAAAATAACTGACAGTGACACCACCCGCGTTACATAAAATAGCAGGCAGCACCTCAACACCTTTATCTAATAAGTAGCGCTCAGCGTGGGGAGTGGTGGGGGCGTTTGCTCCCTCGACTAGCACTTTACATTGCATGCGCTCCGCGTGTTCCAGATCGACCATTTGCTCGAGGGCGGCAGGTATAAAGAGATCAACGGGGGTTGAATAGAACGTGACCTCGTCGACAGCATCGGCGCCAGCAAAACCTTTAACCCCTCCCGTCGCGCTTACGTGTGCTGCAAGTGCTTCGGCATCAATTCCGCTGGTGTTAAGAATCGCGCCAGTATGATCCATCACCGCTCTGAGTATCGTGCCTCGTTCTTGAAGCAGGCGAGCGGTCCAAGAGCCGACGTTACCATAGCCGATAAGACTGCAGGTAACCTTGTTCAGCTCGATACCCATGCCAGGGAGTAATGCATCGAGAACGTAGACAAGACCTTGACCCGTGGCCTTTTCGCGACCTGCTGAACCGCCGAACTCAAGGGGCTTGCCGGTGACAACTCCACGAGCGGTCACCTTGCTCGAGGACTCTGCGAAGTTAATGTAAGTGTCGGCCATCCATGCCATCACTTGAGCGTTGGTGCCGACGTCTGGGGCGGGAATGTCGTAGTCGGGGCCGATGTTGTCGCCCAGAGCAGAGGTCATGCGCCGGGTAACGCGCATGAGCTCATCTTTGCTAAAATCACGCGGATTGATACGCAGCGCGCCTTTAGCGCCGCCGAAAGGGAGGCGAGCGAGGGCGCACTTCATGGTCATGAGTAGAGCGAGGGTTTTGACCTCATCGAGTTTAACCTCAGGGTGGTAGCGAATGCCTCCTTTATAGGGACCGAGCACGTTGTTGTGCTGCACGCGGTAAGCCTTGAGTAGTTTCCATGTGCCGTCGTCCATTTCGACCGGACAGTGCACCATGATCTCGTTTTTTGGCTGTGTCAGCATCAGCTTCAGCCGCTGGGGCACGTCCAGTGCATCAGCTGCCTCAAGAACAGAACCGATGGTTTGGAAGTAGAGGTTGTGCTCGTCGTACATCTCCTCGAGTTCTTTAAAGATTTCACGCGCGGATTGGCAGGCTGGTGTGTCACAATGCTCCATAAGGAGCGATACTAGCTGACTGGCAGACTCTGACAAGCCTGCTTGATGGAAAACACGGGAGAATGTCTTGTCTGAGTCGGGTCATTTTGGTGAAATAGATATCTTGCTAGGGCCACCTTGATATTCTTTCGGGTCAGATGCGTAGACTTCGATGAAATGTCCTTATCAAAAACCAACATGGAACTTGTGAAACTCGAAACCATCAAGAATGCTCTGCCTGAGTCACAGCTCAGGCATTCTGGTAGCTGGTTGTTTTCACCCCAGCCACTTGCTCTGGATAAACAAACCACCAAAGCGCTTACCCAGCTTGGTCATCCTCTGGCACAGTTTCAGCGTGCCTCCGATTCGATTTACCAACGTAGTGCCAAAGGCAAATTACCCGCGTGGATTCACCAGTTACTCGATGCCGGAAAGCCGGACTGGATGATCGAGCTGCAGCAATCACAAGCATTGAGAGAAACCATGCCCAGAGTGATTCGGCCCGATCTCATCCTGACGGCTAAAGACGAAGATGAAAAGGGCAACAGCTTCGCACTCACAGAGCTCGACTCTGTGCCCGGCGGTATGGGCATTACCCTATGGCTCTCCCGATTCTACTCCGAACATGGATTTGATATTTTAGGTGGCGCCAACGGTATCCGTGATGGATTTCAGAACCTCTACCCCGAACAAGGTGGTCGTGTTCTAGTGAGTGACGAATCAGATGACTACCGCCCCGAGATGACCTGGCTTTCTGAGCAGTGTGAAAACATCTCCATCCATCGTGCAGAAAATCATGATCCGACCGACAACGAGGAAAGTATTTATCGGTTTTTTGAATGGTTTGATTGGCAAAACATCCCCGACGTCAAAAAGCTTGCTCAATCACCTCATTTAACACCCCCATGCAAACCCCACCTGGAGGAAAAACTCTGGCTGGCACTGCTCTGGTCCCCCTCACTGCGTGGCATTTGGGAAAAAGAACTGCGTAGTAACCACCTCAAACGGCTGCGCGAGATAGCCCCCTTTGGCTGGGTCGTCGATCCCGCACCACTGCCCCCTCAGGGTTCCTTACCCCGCCTCGACGCGCACTCTTGGGACGAAGTAGCCCATTTCAGCCAGAAAGAACGTCACCTGGTTTTAAAAATCAGCGGCTTCTCCGAGCTCGCCTGGGGATCACGCGGTGTTCACATCGGCCACGACATGCCTGGCAACGAGTGGCATCAGCAGATCGAAGATGCCACCGCGGCCTTCAACGACCAACCCAGAATGATGCAGCAGTATCATTCTGGAAAAATCATCACCCACCCCTACTTCGACCCCGATACCGGCGAACAACGCATGATGAGCGGGCGCGCTAGGCTTTGCCCCTACTTTTTCACAGATCGTGACGGGCACACCAGCTTTGGTGGCTGCCTCGCCACCATCGTTCCTGCTGACAAAAAGAAAATCCACGGCATGAAAGATGGGATTTTGGTGCCTTGCTGCCTTGAATGAGGACGATCGCTCTCATTATTTAACAAGTCCAAATTAAATCGTTAAAGAGCTTACCGTTTTTTCATTTTTTTTGCTCCAGAAGATTAAAATTACCTTGTCAAAACAGGGCACATCCCCTACCAACCCGCCATCCTTCGTAACGCCGCCGCTTCAACTACGGGAAATTGAAGGACTTAACCTAAAGCGCGGCGGATTTCCCAACCTACCAGAGCCATCCTGAATTAAGGAAGGACACCCAATAAAAAAATGGTCAATGAATTGATTAACGAAATGGTCGACGCTGGAGTTCACTACGGACACCAGACCCGCAAATGGAACCCAAAAATGAAACCTTTCCTCATGAAGGACAAGGGCGGGATCTACATCATCAACCTCGAGGAAACAGTAAAATGCCTCGACAAAGCCTCAGATTTCATCGGGGAAATTACAGGAAAGGGAGGAAAAATCCTCTTTGTTGGTTGCAAGCGCCAAGCTCAAGATTCCGTGGCAGAAGCTGCAGAAGCCATTGGGCAATACTATGTTAATCACCGTTGGCTTGGTGGTACTCTTACCAACCTTGCCACCATCCGCCGTTCTGTCGAACGCCTCAAGTATCTTGAAGACATCGAAAAGTCACCTGACTCCAAGAAGATGTCCAAGAAAGAACTTTCTGCCCTTGGACGTGAGCGCACTAAGCTGCTTCGTAACCTTCGCGGTATCCGTGACATGGAAAAACTTCCTGCTGCTATGGTTATTGTCGATTCCGCACGTGAGACCATTGCTGTTGCAGAAGCACGTCGCCTTAATATCCCAGTCATCGCCATCGTTGACACCAACGCCGACCCATCTGTAATCGACTACCCAGTACCAGGTAATGATGACGCAACTCGCTCCATTCGCCTTTTACTTCAGAATCTCGTCGACTCAATGGTTGTCGCCAAGGACTAATCCCCCCCAACAACGAACTCAAATTATCTAAATAACCTACTACCATGGCAATTACCGCATCTGCTGTTCAAGAGCTCCGCAAGGCCACTAACGCCGGCATGATGGCTTGTAAAAAAGCCCTCACCGAGACCGATGGTGACATGGACGCTGCCGTCAAACTCCTCCGCGAAAAAGGAATCGTTAAGTCAGCTGGTCGTTCTGACCGCGAGACCTCTGAAGGCCTGATCGCCGCCCACGTCTCCGAAAGTGCTGACAGTGGCGTGCTCGCTGAGATCAACTGTGAAACAGACTTTGTCGCCAAGAACGAAGCCTTTGGAGCTTTTGTATCTGACATCACCAAAACCATCGCTCAGTCCGATGCAGCTGACGCTGAGTCAGCTGCTGGCCTCGCCTACGGTGACGGCACAATCCAAGATACTCTAGGCGCTAAGTTCTCTGAGCTTGGTGAAGTCATCAAGGTAAAGCGCATCACTCGCTACACTGCCGAAGGAAACGGAGCCATCTCAAGCTACATCCACATGGGTGGCAAGGTTGGTGTTCTCCTCGAGCTTAGCGCAGAAAACGCTGGCACTAAAGACAGCGAGACCTTCAAGGGTCTCTCTCGCGACATCTGCCTTCACATTGCTGCCCTCAATCCTGCTGGCCTGACTCGCGACGACATTGACGCCTCTACCATTGAGGAAGAAAATGAAATCAATCGCAAGCAGCTCGAGGCTGAAGGCAAGCCTGCCGAAATCATCGAGAAGATTCTCATCGGCAAGATTAACAAGTACTTCTCTGAGTCCTGTCTCATTGACCAAGCATTTGTTAAAGATGACAAGGTCAGCGTAAAACAGCACATCGCTGCACAGAGCAAAGAGATTGGTGACAATATCAACATCGTCCGTTTTGCCCGCTTTAACGTCGGCGCATAACTGAATCGCTCAGCACAATCTTACCAACCCACCTCGCCTTGTGCCTGGTGGGTTTTTCTTTTTTTGCTACCTCCTGTTACGTTTGCGATAGTCCGGCTTGCCGGTTTTCTTCGCTGCTTTTTTAGCATCACTACGTCCTGATTTTTCAAAACGATCACTCGAGTGGCGCTTGGGCTTTCCTTGCTGAGGCCTTCTGCCCTTTGGTTCCTCAGGTGCAGGAACCTTGTAGTTGAAATCATCAGCAAAACGCTTAGCCAGAGTCTTGCCGATATGGCGCTCCAGCTTCTTTAAGCGCTCACCATCATAGGATGTGACAAAGCTCAGGGCACACCCTTCATTGCCAGCCCTACCAGTACGCCCAATACGGTGAATATAATCGTCACTCTGCAGCGGAAAATCAAAGTTGATCACATGGGTGACGTCTGGGATATCCAAGCCGCGTGCAGCAATATCGGTGGCCACCAGCACCCTAATCTTGCTGGCCTTAAAATCGCGCAGTGTCCGTGTTCGGTGATTCTGCGAGCGGTCACTATGAATCGCCTCAGCGGAGATCCCAGCACCATGCAATTCCTTCGCTAAGTTGTCAGCATCCTCTCGCGTTCTTACAAAAGCGATAACGGAGAAGAACTGGTGATCCTCTAGCAAGTGCTTGAGTAAATCAGCCTTGAGATGCTGCTCCACAGGATAAAGAAACTGTTTGACCGTCTCCGCTGGGTTACTGCGGTCCCCTACCTCAATGGTCACCGGGTCTTTCAGCGTCTTCTTTGCCAAACGCTCAACTTGTGGAGGTAGTGTAGCGGAAAACAGCAAACTCTGACGGCGTTTGGGAAGGCTTGCGGTAATGGCCTCAATATCGGGCATAAATCCCATATCAAGCATCCTGTCGGCTTCATCAAGAACGAGGTGGGTAAGTTTCCCAAAACTACAATGCCCAGCCTCCATCAGCGCCATAAGGCGTCCTGGCGTGGCAATGACAATATCAACATTACTCTGAAGCTTTTCAATCTGGTGTCGCTCGCTGGCCCCACCGATCACTATCGCCGTGCGCAGATTGGTGTATTTGCCATAGGTGCGGATGCTCTCGTTAATTTGAGCCACCAACTCACGAGTGGGTGCGATGATCAAAACCCGAGTGCCACGTGTCGATAGCTCATGCGTCTTCTGTGCCAGCTCTGAGAGCAGCGGCAGGGTAAATGCTGCTGTCTTTCCGGTACCCGTCTGCGCCAGCCCAATGAGATCCTTACCCTCAAGGATAGCAGGAATCGTTTTTGCCTGAATCGGGGTGGCCTTGCTGTAACCAGCATCATCAATCGCATCTAAAATACGTTTATGAAGACCTAATGCATGAAATGACATACCCGCTCCCTAGGCTGGAATGCGAAAACTTCAAGAATTATCGCTTTCCGTTGTGCTTTGCGATCAATCGCTTGGAGCTCCCCTTAATAATAAGGCCTAAGCATCAGGTAGCAAACTGGCCCTGTAGCTGCGACATAAAGCCACAGCGGAAACACCCAGCGCGCCATTTTCCGGTGACGAGCAAAGTGATTGGTGTGGCCAAGAGACAGGGTAATAAGAATAAAGGGCAAACTTACCGCCGCCAACAGAATGTGACTGCCTAAGATAAGCAGGTAAATATTACGCACCATGCCCTCGCCACCATGCCTCACCTCCTGCTGGGTGCCATGATAGGTGACATAGCTGAGCAAAAATAATACCGAAAACCCAACCGCAAAGCCGATCGCTCGCCTGTGCAGAGTAATGTTTTGGTTTTTTACCGCAACGACAGCCACCAAAAGGCTGATCGTTACCAGCGTGTTGAGGATCGCATGTAAGGGTGGCAACAAGGGCAGCTCCATGCCGATATCAAGCTTGTATCTGCCCATCACCACAACGAGGCCAAATACGGCGCCACTGAGCACCCATGAAATAAAAACAAGCTTCCTCAGCAAGGCCGTATTAGGCTCACGCTCGAGGTAGTTATTTAAGTCCTGACGATCCGTCATATTACTACTTTTGTTCAAGTAATGACTCTACGGTGAAGTGTAGCTTGCCCTCCTCACCTTTCAAAAACACCTGGCCTTTTTTGCGGGCATTGTAAAGATCGTGCCTTGTGACCATCGAGAGATTCCTGTCATAAATAGCAATCGACATATCATGTTCAAAAGCACCGAGCCTTGCAGCCTCATCCGGATCACTACGCTTCACAATTGACTGATACTTCATCTCGTTGACCATATAATCGGTAAGAGCCGTTGCATCGCCGGTCAAAAACCACCAGTCATTACTGTCTGCACCAAGAGCCTCCGCATAGGATTTCATCTGCTCGACACCATCAGTCGCAGGATCGACCGTGATGCATACAACCACAAAATCGGGATTATCCTTATACTTGTCGTAGAGCGCCTTCAGCCCCTGAGAGTTGCGCTTAGCACACATCGGGCAGCTCGCATAAAATTGGGCGAATGCCCATACCTTACCCTTGAGCTCGGATATCTTCACATCCCTGCCATCCTGACGCTTAAGAACCAGATCCTTTTTCAGGCTCAGCAAAGGCGCCGAGATGCCTTGCTCAACATACTGCGGTTTCTCAAGCGGCGTCGGCTTAGGGCGGATCAACCATGTGATCAAAAGGATCAGCACGGAAAGAGCTGCCGCGCTAACGTAAATCGTCGTTATTTTTTGTTTATCAGTCATTCTCTGCTTCCTGTTTTAGTTTCACTCAGAACAAAGTCAGTGTTCGTGTAGAGGGTTTTTTTAAGTTCATCAACCGCATGGAGCGCCGATCCAAATTTCTCAACATCCTTGAGCTCAGGCTTTTCTTTCAATAATTCACGCGCAGCGTCCTCAAACTGTTCCGCCTCACGGAAATCATAGCGCTGACGGATATGCATGCCTCGATCTATAAGAGCAATCTGTGAGGGGAATATCCACTTACCCGCCGGGTCTCCCGAAGACCGCTCAGAAACTAGACCAAGTCGCAATTGATCTTTAATATAACCTCTCTGCTTCTTGGTATCCCCTGTTGTCAAAAACCACCACCGCTGATCGTCAATACCCAATTGCTCCATGGCACGCTTGAGATCCTCAGGGTTCGTTCCTTGGTCAACTCCATTGATTGAAAAAGCGACAAACCTCAAGTTATCGTTACCCTCATAATGCTCGGTGATTTCTTTCATCATCGCTATGGCGTGCTTGTTTTCATCAAGCTGTTTCACACACACAGGGATGGCAAACCAGACCTTGCCCTCAAGGTCATAGGTCGCAACCAGCTTTCCCTCCTGATTCTTGGCCGCGAAGTTGCGACTAATCTTTGTAGTGATTGGCGGCCTGCCCTCGTTCTCTTCTGCCTTC
>Ga0206126_10005375_pt1 | contig 11794 bp, 12 predicted proteins | sample Helgoland_Spring_5_FD_148621 | JGI IMG/M metagenome (GOLD analysis project Ga0206126, IMG submission 148621) | Pelagic subsurface seawater microbial communities from Kabeltonne, Helgoland, North Sea - Helgoland_Spring_Bloom_20160412_1 | ecosystem: Environmental > Aquatic > Marine > Epipelagic ...
TTAAATAATGTTCCCTCTGATACTTTATCTAAAAATCTTACCCACATTGTAATGGTGAAACCACCAGTTCCATCTGTGTTTAAATAAGTTGGATTACTTGGGTTTAATCCTTCAACAAATTCTTGATTAGTGTTACGAATAATAATACCTTGATTAAGGTTTCTGAATTTTAAATAACCATCTGATTTATTTCTGTAAGTTGGTCTTTGGTCTTCAGTTGAAGGAGTCTCCTGGTCAATATCAACCAAATATGTATTTAATCTATCTCGTAATGATTGTAATGTGTTACTATTAGGATTTTCTGTATCATCATTATCACTGTCAAGTCGAGTTATAAATTTATCTGATGATTCAGTAAGAGGGTCATCATTCGCGAATGATATGTCATTAGCTTCTGAATAATTATCTGAACTAAAATCATCACTTACAAGTCCATTTTCAACACCAAACTCTGGAATCGGTCCTGTCAAATTTTGAAACTCATTGAAGAAGTTGTTAATTCTTTCTTGTCGTGTTGTCGTATCACCTAACAATTCAAATATAGATGTATCTAAAAATTCTTCTGCCAATCCACTATCTATATTTTGTGATTCTTTATTTATATTTAAGAACTGACTTACATTAAGTGGATTTTGGTCATTGTCATATAGAATAGGAGTTAAATTATATACAGCTGCATTTGAATCAACACCATCAGTCAATAGTATAATTGGTGTACCTACGTCTGAATCAGTACCATTGTAGCCATCGGGAATTGAAATTTCCCATGCATTACCAATAAGATTGCTGATTTCTTCTAATGTAATACCGAGTACACCTTCTTCTTCAGTTACTCCTAAAAAATCTCTTGAATTTGCTTTTACATCTTTTTCAAATAATATTAATTTATCATATGCATTAGTACCAACAAGCTGAATAAATCCGTTTTTTATAGTCTTTTGATTTTTTTTTATTGTAGCTGGATTTACATAATCACTTTGTATCAAAGCTTCGGCGATTGCATCAAATATTTGTTCTAATTTATTTGTTGGCATTGTGAACTCCTATTATTTTTTTACTGTAAATTCAAAATCATTATCAAATATTTGTTCTTGACTATCGTCATATTTTAATTTGAATAAGATTTTGTATGTTCTATCTGGATAAAAACCATTAAACCATTGTATGAAATAATTTGATGTTGAATCACACGATAGTTTTGTGTAGTCTGAAAATGGTATAACATTCTCTCCGGTAGCCATATCAACAATAGAATAACTTCCACTTCCTTCTGGTATAAATGAACCAGTTACTGTTTGGACGGATGTTGAAAAGTTTTTCTGTATAAATTGTTTTCTGGCGCCTACTCTAAACTTTACTTTGTCACTTTCTTTGTAACTCTCTTTTAAGTTTTTCATATATAGATAATTATCAGCACTACCAGTTACATCTAATGATATTAAATTACCAGTAGAAAAGGATGAATCATCCCACCTAACTTCAAGTTTAGGTGCATATATTGTATGTGTATCTCTTGAGAAAAATTTTAAATGGCCAAATGTTGTTGAATCTGTTTCTTGATTACCACTAAACCTAATTAACATTCCATAATTTTCTTCTTGACTATTAATCCACATATTCACCATATCAGTTATATCAGCTTCTACATCTGCTGACTGATTTGAAAATGTTTGTGTCGATGAACTTACACTTAATACTGTAGTACCAGCATCAGCCCAAGCGACTTCAGAACCACCAGTTGGGTTACTACGATTTTCCCAACTACAACCATTTGTATTTTTAGGATTATCACCAAACTTACCCGTACCCTCAGTCCAAGATTGTGAGATTGGTTGAATAGCTAAAGTATAATCACCTTGTATTTCAGCATTACCCTCAGCTTCATAAAGTCTTAAATAAAATGTAGGGTTTGTTATATCACCACTTGAAATACTTGATGATAGTGATGTGAAATCAGTTCCTGTAAAATCTATGAGGGCTCGAGTAGGATAATCAAATGAACTATTGTAAAAGAATTTTTTAAGTTCTAATATTTGGTCTTGTCCAAAGTTTTGGTCTCTTTCAGTAACACCTGTTACTTTGTTTGAACCACTTGAAATCCAAGAATCTTTTGTTGGAAAAATAAAATGATGCATTATCTAACTACCCCCTTTATGTTTTGGTTTGGATTTTTAAGTTCAAAGATACCTGGAGTGTCAGGTGATGGTGGTAATATCACTCCGTTTTCTAATGCAGTTTCAAAATCATAGTTCCAACCATATCCATCCGTACCACCCGTATCAATTTCTCCGTCAGATTCAAATGGATAACCATCACCATCGGTTATTGAATACTTATATGTTACTGGTGATAAGTCTGGTATTCCCTGTCCATCAGGTGTATTGTAATCTCGGTGTTGAGTTATAGTAACATGATTTACAGCTCGAACACCATCGATACCCATCAGTTCATATTCTAATTGACTAACATAAATAGGTTGACTGAATTGCATTTTATTTATATTGAAATAATCTTTTATTTTTTGTATACATTTTAGTTTAACTTCTGATTTATTTGCAAACTTATGTACAACCACATCAAAGAAAACTCCAAAGTTAATTATGAATCCATCTAATAATTCAATCGTATCTGTTAATAATCTAAAATTATCTATGTAATTAGAAACATTATTTTTTAAGATAGTCGGTATGTTATCGGTTAAAGAAGGAGTGAATAATAGTGCTACTGGATTACCAACAAGATTTTTATTTTTATCGTATGATAATATGTGTATTTTTATTGTTCCAAAATTATTATTATTAATTACAAGATTCGAAGGTAAACTATTAATAGTATCTTGTAAATTACTTACAATGGATTGATTTTCTTCTATGTATGTTATAAAATCAGGATCTGGTAACGCTGATGTCTGAGCTGGTAAGCCTGCGTAAAAATTTGTAAGTTCAGTCATTCTATCATTAATTGCTTCTAACTGGGCATCATACTGTTGTTCTGTTGCAAACTCAGCTGTCCTACTAACATATACTTTAGCGATATTACCAAACTTAGCTGGGATGTTCATAACTCTAGCTTCGTAATCTTCTTTTGTTACACATCTATTTTGTGTTGTGAAGAATGCTTTTGATTTTTCTCGTATCTCATCAACATCCTCTTTGTCTTTACCACCCCTAGCAGGAATATTATTTGTAACGGTTAATAGTGATGCGTCTGTAGAGGAATTATCAGATAATGGTGTAGGTGATGTGAATGAAGTTAAATCACCTGTAGCTGCGTTAGATGTTATACCACCACCTTTTCTATAAGTTACAGTTAAAGTTGTTTGAATTGGAGTTTCACCCAATGTTGAATATTCATCACCAAGTAGTGGGTCTATAGAAGACGCCAAATCAGAAGTCTGTCCTGGTATGACTATACCAGCTTGTTCTAAATCTAAAAACCCATTCTCAATAGTTTCACCATTTTTTAATATACCATTACCAAATACCAATGATGTTGTGTTATCTTCATTGGTTTCTCTAATAAATCTTTTACTTGTTTTAATATATTCTAATGAATATGGAACTGGAACATCAGATACAAACGCGTCACCATTTAAATTATAATACGCACTGGTTCTAGTTTCTTGTGTGTAATGTGTTGGTATTGGAACTTGGTCTTGTGCTAAGTAATCTACTTCATACCAATTATTTCCATTTGAATCCACACAAGAAATAATATCAATAACATTAGTATCAGATATAGTTAGTTTTAGAAATTTTGATGGTGCTGTTACAGAAAAGGTTTTTGTTGTTGTTGTCGCACTTACAGCTCTTACTGTTCTTGACAATGTATAAGTATCGGCTAATCCGGCTGCTGTAGTAGTACTAATATTACTTGTATCATCTGCCTTCTCTATAGTAAAATCAACTATATCTAATGTTTCAAATACTAAATCAGAATCGGTCAATGATGATACTTGAATACCAGTATTCCACACCCCACCATCAGTATAATCAACCGTTGAAGGGTCAGTACTTGACGCATTTACCTCAGATGTAAAAGTTAAATCAACATAAGCAGGAACAATGGGTTTTACTTTGTATCCTAACATCTTTGCCATATTAACAACATTTCTTCTTTCTTCGGCTAATGGTAACATCATTTCACGATACTGTTGGTCAATATAAAATGACATCACATCTCCAACATAAGCACTCATCTCAATCAACATCATTCCAGGTGATGTTTCATTAAAATCTCTATATGTATTTGGGAAATAAGATTTAGCATAATTCACAAGTGAACCTTTTAAACTTGAAAAATCTTTATTTAAATAGTCTACATTTGATTCTTTAAATTCTTTTTTATTATATGAAGCCATTTACTCTATTCTCCTATTTCAATAGATACTGATTCTAATGTATTTGGGTCTTGTGTTATGTTAAATACAATACTCAATCTTAGTGTATTATCTTCCTGTTTTATTTTTATATCTCGTATTTCAACAAATGGAAGCCATACTTTAAGTTTATCAAGTATTGTGTTCTGTATCGAATATATAGATTCTTCTGTTAGTTGTTCGAATGTAAATTTACGAAGTCCTATACCCAAGTTGGGTTGATACAATCTTTCACCCTCATATGTTTGTAATAAATTTCTGATATTATTTTTTACAGCTTCAATCGTTGTCGATGTAGAAGCAAAATAACCTTCAACACCATCTGACTTTCTAAAAGGTAAGTCTATTCCGATAAATATATTTTCATCATTATCTTCTATATATGGTTTTCTTTTTGTATCTTTTATTGCCATTTTATAAGAACTCCTCTATATCATCTCTAAACAATTTAACTGTTGTAAATTCTCGTTGTCCATTTTCATCTTCTACATCAAAATCATCTTGTGAATCTGGATCTTCTCCTATAAAAACATAACCAGTAGATTCTAAGTTACCAGTATCTTTACTTATATCTATAGCTTTTGTTCGAACTCCATTTGTTCCATTGTTTAATGGAATTGGTACTGCAGCTGCTGGTACACCAGCTGGGTATGGAATGTCCGTACTTGTAACTGATGGTAAAATATCACCCTGTTGAGGTGGTATACTAAAATCTTCTAATACAACATTAGCCTTTAATTGTGTAATTTTAAATTCAACATTTGTTAAAAAATTAACAATCGCTTCCGTCATCAAATCAGCCTCTACTTCTAAAGCAGAACCAACTGATGAATCTATTTCATCTTCAGATTTACCCATCTTTTTAAAACATTCTACTTTTGCTTTTATTAAATCATCTTTTAATCCCATTAGATTCCTTTTTTCTTATCTATGGCTTTCATTACAGCTCTATAATCTTTTTTTAGAAAATCAGCTGATGGGTCTTCTGGATTCATTCCCATTTGTCTAGCTAAACTACCATCGGTGTTGGTTGAACTATTATTCATCATCTCACCATATTGTCCACCAACCAATTCATTCATCTTTGATGAATCAAATTTACCACCACCCATAGTTTTCCATTCTTCTGATTGAGCTGTTTCGTTCAGTACATCATTTAATACAGAATTACTTGTATAATCTTTTTTCTCAACAACTTTCTTCTTAGGTTTTGTTTTTCTAATTTCACCAGTGACTGCTGTCATCACCTGTGGTGGTTGTTTCAATTCAGTTATTACTTCGTGAATTGCCATTGCAACTTCTTCTCTTACTATTTGTCTGATTGTTGTTTTTATTTCAGATTTTTTCATGTGACCTCCTATTGTTTATCACCATTTGGTTCTATATAATGATATTGACTTAAAATACTATCTAATTTCTGTTCAATTGGTACTATCTTAGTACTAAAAGAACCCGGCGCGCCGGTTGAATCTGTTAGTGGTACTGGAACACCTTGAACCAGTCCGTTGGCTTCTTTTAACGCCGCTAATGTTTCTTGTAATACCTCTAAAAGTTTATTCCCTAATACCATTTTTTCCATCTCTCTACCCGATTGATTCGGTGCTGGATTCCCTAAATAAATATTACGAGATTCAATTATTAAATCCTCATTTGTTGAAATTGCTAAACTTCTTCCACTTCCTATATGTATATCTTTATTTGATGATAAATAAATATCATCTAATTTTGAATTTATAGTTATTCTATCTGAACTAAATAATATCTGATTAGCTTTTGTCCCCTCAAAAATCGGTTCTCCACTTTCCTCATCTATTGTTCCAGTATCGATTGAACCATATCCATAAAGTATTGGGTCAATATCATCTAATTCATTTATTGAACTAATTAAATTACTCATCAATCTTTTATTTTCTTTAACTCCATCTGATGCTAACTGAAATCCTGGTACTGATTCTTCATTAACTATATCTTCATACCCACCAAAATGCTGTCGTAATGATCCATTTGATGTTATACTAATTAAACTTCCATCTGATATACTTTCTGTATTATTACTAATATCTCGTTTATTAGAAATAAATACATAAGGATTATTACTTCTACTACCTATCCGAACACTATTACCATGACGACCTTCAAAAATAGTATCACCTGTTGTTTCTTTTACGGCTGTACCATAGTCTAATCCGATATTTCTAACTTTAACTAATCGTTTATATAAATTTTCCTTATTGAAATTTGGACTTGTACCATCACTTCCTCTAGCAGATATATCACCTACATCCTTACCTATTAGTTGTTCAGGTCTATATAAATTATCTTTATTCCAAGTAACTTCATTAGTATCAGTACTAATAGGTCCTAAATAATAATTTTTACCACCAATTGTACATAATAATACAGGGTCACCCTTTGATGGAATATCTGTCAGTGTTCTAAATAATGGATAATATCTATATTCTTCACCAGCTGAACCTCTTCGCTTATAAAGTTTATCGGAGATATGTGGGATAGCTATAATAGAATTTATTGTGTTATCTCCACCATATCTTAAACTTTCTTTAGAGTGAACAACTTCAATTACATATCCAGGAACAAATTGTATAAAGAATGGAACATCTTGTTCTTTCCCAAGAAATCCTCTAATACTATTACCAGGTATTGTTGCAAATATTGAACCCATTCTTAATTACCCATGAAATCTTTTTTAGTTTTTATCGTATCGTCTTTTATCTTATTCAATCTATCACTTTCATTCTGTAAGTCTTGAACTGAATCTTGAAGTGTGTTCATTAATTCTTCTTTTTCTGACTCTGATAGTAACATACTTTCATCATCTACACCACCAGTTGATTTAGATATAATTCTTTGTAATACACCTGCTAGTTTAACAAGATGTTCATCATTCTTAATTGAAACTTCCATATACTCTTTTATTATTGGAGCGATGATAACAACATCATCAATTGTTGTGATGAAGCCGTGTATCTCTTGAATCAACAAATCAATCTGTAATTTCTTCTTGTTTGTATTCTCGTATATGTCTTGTGTTAAGTCTTGAAAGGTCTTACCCTCAAATATTTCATTGTTTTCTGACATTATATGAACCTCTCCCAATTAGGTGTAATTATTCATATATAAATATTGAAATATCAAAAATTGATGTAAAATAAAAAATCCTACTCGTTAAAGTAGGATTTAGTATTGATATGATGTTTATTTTGTATGTGAGTTAGAAAAATTTAGATTTACCGTTACTGATTGTACCCGTTTCTTCAAACTCACTCAAAAGTGTTTTATACTTCTTTTTGAATACATTTACAACTTTTGTTATATGTGATGTTTCTACATTAGTCATTTCTCTGATAAGGATGTATAGAGATTTCTTATTGAAGTTTTCAATTTCTTCTCTATGTTTGAACAATTCAATAATTGAATATGCCACATCAATATCTTTTCGTTTCTTAAACAAAGTTGGAATGTTCGCTTCAAAATAAATAATCACTTCTTCTGTTAAATCTTCCAGATAATGTTTCTTACTGTCTGATATTGGTTTATTATCAAGGACGCTGATATCATCATGTGATTTAACTTTCTTATAGTTATTATTGTTATGAAGAATAAGATAGTTCTTAGCCACAACTGAAAAATAACTAAATGCCTTTGAGCCTTTTGTGTGGTCATACTTATGAATGTTCATAACAAGAAAAGAAACGACTTCAGCCTTTGTATCAACAAATGGAGCATCGAAGTAACTGAACTTGAATGTATTAATAATATTTTCAGAGAGTTTATCAAAAGCTTTATGAATTTCTTTTTGATAAATCTTATTCTTTACGGATGTACTTTCAGCTTGATTATATCTTATAATTGCATCTTGAACTTCCATCCCGAAATAGACTTTTTTCTTACTTGGTTTTCTTCCAGGTTTCTTTCTTGGCTTTCCAGCTTTAGTTAGTTTCACACCTTTATCTTTTTTAGTTGCCATCATTAGTTTCCTCACTTTCAAAAATATCATCTAATTGTAATTGTAATTGTTTTAATTCTTCAAAGAAGAAACCAGTTTCATCATCTGATTCGTAATGACCAGTTGAATCTACTAATTTCATTCTTTCAGATGCATAACTAATTATCTGTTGGAATTGTATAATTAAATCTTCATATTGGGTTACTCGTCTTAAAGAGTAAAACAATAATGTAGATGTTACTACACTAATTAAAAAAAATAATATTGTTAATATCCACCACATATCTATCTCCTATGCAAATAGTTCATCGAACTTCGCTTTCATATTATCTACTGTTTCTTGTTCCTTCTTCGTCTTTGGAACTTTTGTATTCACTACAACTTGTTCTTCATCAGCATGTAACCATTGTTCGTATTCAATACGAGTTGTAGTCATATCAGCTTGATGAAGAATGTGTTGCATATTAGATTTTAATTTCTTTTCAGGAGCATATGATTTGAGATATTGAATATTACCTTCATCATACATTCCATCAGTTAATTTAATTCCAATGTACTCATTCTGTGTCATAGTGACACCATACTGATTGAGAATCCATATACCTCTATCTGGTGGTGTCATAAATTTCAAGTCAGGATTATTTGTATAAATCTTTCCTTGATTCTTACGATGCCACTCTGATGGATTGGGTATATAATGGTCTTGTTCCAAATCACCAGCTTTACCTAAGTCGTGATGTATCGCTGCGAAGATTAATTCTTCTTCTGTATAATCATCGACATAAGCTCCGTTGTCTTTCCACATTGTGTAAAACTCTTTTGAATATTTTACAATATTTAAAATGTGTTGAACATAACCACCTGGATGACAATTATGAAAATGTTCTTGACCAGAAGCTGGTGCTATCATCATTCTATCTTGGAAATCACCATACATCTTTAAAAGTTTTTCTTGTCGTTCACCTTCAAATGTATCTTCGATAAGTCCAATGAATGTTTTCCAATTCAGTTCTATTTGTTCCGCTGTTAGTTTCATTATTGAACTCCTTCTTGATATTCTTTTTCTAATTGTAAAGCGCCGGCTAAAACATTTTCCCAAGTATCTACATATTCTACAGGGTCTTTTCTACCTAACTGATTGAAAGCTAATATTCTTTCTACATCAGCTCCTGATGTACCACTTGACCTTCCAAGTTCATCAGGATTGTATGATGTATTTGTATTAGCGAAGATAGTATCAAAATCTACACCATCAAGTTTATCTATCGAATGTTCCGCGTCTTGAAGGATTGTATATTTATCACCATCTAAATATGGAAGATAAAAGTTTACTTTATCACTATCCCAATTACCAATCTTAAATGCATTTTCAATAGCTTCATAAAATTCTGGTCTACAATCTGGATAGATAGCGTGGTCACCTGAATGAACACCCAATCCAATTATTACTTCTTCATTAAATTTAGTAGCCAATGATAAAGCATATCCATAAATAACAGAAGCAAATATTGCATTTCTGTTTGGAACTACTGTCGCTTTCATATTGTCTTGTTCGTAATGTCCTTCTGGTACATCTATATCATCTGAAGTTAAGGCTGAATCAAATACAGACATTGCTCCTGATATATCAGATACCATCTGATGTACTTTGTAACCTTTGGTTTTTAAGTACTCGGCATTCTTATTTGCTCTTGTTAATTCAACTCTATGTTTCTGTCCATAATAAAAGGACAACGCATATACTTCATAACCCTGTGCTAACAGATGGACTAATAATCCTGTTGAGTCCATTCCACCTGATAACGATATTACTGCTTTTTTCATTCTATCTCCTAATTAAAAAAATGTGTTTGTTAATATTTTTTCTTCTGTTCTTGGATTACTCATTTTAAGATATAGTGGTTCATATTTACTATATACTTCCATTGGAGAATCCGACTTTACCATCTCATCGATGGATTTAAGTAGTTTAAATAAATCATTGTTTACTATCTGATGAATTAAATCATCGTGACTATTCACTATTTCTTTTACTCTATCTATACATTCAACAAGTACATATAAGTTGTGTGTGGACATACAAGCAAACGCTGACCGTGTCCACTCAAATATATCTTTATATGTTACACTACCATCTAACATCTCATCAAACTTTGTAACACTTGGTAATGGTAATTCATTATTAAATATATCTTCTCGTTTTGGAAAATTAACACTTTCTATTGTCATCTTCTTTAAGGAATAATTCATATAGTAACCACCAAATACTACCGCATAATCTGGTGAAGAACTATCAGTAGTTACTCTCATATTACTACCAACACTATTTAGTGATTTTTGTAATTGTTGTAACATAAAAAAATCAGAAACTTTCGCCGTTCCCAATAAATGTAACCACTTGTTGTTTTCTTTTAGATGTTCTTTACCCTCTAACAAAATAGCTATAGCGTATAACATACTACTTAATTTTTGTCCTTGAACACCACCAATTGACCAACCTTCAAATTCAAAATCTTTAACTCCGTTATACCAATCCAATGTTCTATGGTCAAATCCAGCTTGTAATATATTAATAAAATCGGCTGAACCTTTAGTTCTGTTTTTAGCGAAATATTCAAAGTTATCAATAGACATCTTTAAACATTCATCATAATCAGTAAATACTTTTCCACCAGGTGGTATATCTAAGTTCATAGCTATATCACAATTATTTTCTAACCAACGTAATATAGTTTCTTTTAATTCTGGTTTCCAAGCTAGGTTACCAGTTTTAATCTGAAACCCACCACTATCTCCAACGACTAATGTATCATCACCTAAACCAAAACTTTTTCTAGCTTCGAGGTTTCTATAATTAGCACCAGCTGATAGTAAGAAGTATGGATATCTTATATCACCCATATCTTCAGAATAAAATCTACAAGGTGTTCCGTTACTAAATCTAAAATCAGATTTTAATTCAGGAGCTACACCCGCCGAAGAAAAACTTGGAAAATAAATAAAATCTTTAGAAGAAGTCATGTTTTCTCTCCATATTATTTTTTAAATATTGTAATTGTTCACCGATACCTTTTCCCTCTAAAGGAACATAATAATTATTATTTAACATCGGTAATAAATGTTTTCTGTAATTATTTCCTACATAAAAATATAGGTCATCACTATCATTAATTTTGTTTTTTATCTGTTCGTGTACCATAGTAGACCATTTAATCTTTTCATCTTTAGAAAAATCATTCAATGTCATTTCATAATTTTCTATTGTATCTTCCAAATCAAGTAAACCAAATTTAGCTGAAAGAATAAAAACACTATCGTACTTGGAAGAACAATATCCAATAGATTTCTTAAAAAAATCAGATGTATATAAATCCTTAGCTTTGTGTTTACCAATTCTTTTTTCTTTAACACATGATATGAAAGCTATATCCATTATAATGTCTTTATAA
>Ga0206126_10005382_pt1 | contig 11788 bp, 7 predicted proteins | sample Helgoland_Spring_5_FD_148621 | JGI IMG/M metagenome (GOLD analysis project Ga0206126, IMG submission 148621) | Pelagic subsurface seawater microbial communities from Kabeltonne, Helgoland, North Sea - Helgoland_Spring_Bloom_20160412_1 | ecosystem: Environmental > Aquatic > Marine > Epipelagic ...
AGCTATGCAATTTGTCGGCGCTGATGTTGAGCCGCTCGAGGATTGTCGCCGTCAGGTCGTCTTCGCTGTGATCGAGGGGCAATTTTATTTCACTGATTCGTAACATAGAGGGTATGCAATGGGTTGGAGCGGTGCTCAAGGGCGGTGATATTAACATGAAAAAACCACCTCGGGCTCGCCGGATAAATTGGCGGTTTTAACGTCAATTTTAGCTGCAGAATTATTGGCTCTGGTTGGCTTGCCGCCATTGTTGTGGGCTGCTGCCAGTCCAGAGTTTAAACGCGCGACTAAATACTGCCGGCTCCTCAAATCCGAGATTAAGGGTCAACTCAGTAAGATTGATATCGGAGTACTGCAAATGCTGTTTAGCCATTTCCAAGCGCGCTTGAGTGAGAATTTGACTAAACCGCAATCCCTGTTTATGCAGGCGTTTTTGCAATACTCGCGGCGATAGCTCAATCAGTTCGGCGACTTCGTACAGGCGGCATTTGCCAGTGGGCAATAGCGCCAGCACTGCGCGTTTAATCTGATCGCGCAGATCAATCTGCAACGCTGAACTGCTGGCGTCGGCGACCCGCCACTGCAATGAGAAAAACTGTTGCAGTTCAGCATTGACAGCAACCGGCAGCGCAAATAGCGCCGGGTCAAGGCGCACAGTATTGCTTGGCCGATTAAAGTGCAGGGGACAGCCAAATTTGAAATTTGAGTCCCGAAGGCTGCCAGGATTGGCAATTGCTAAGTCAATAGAGAGAGGGGCAAGCCGATGGCCGGCCAATTGGTCAAGCAGCAATACAAGATTGCTCAGGGTCAGGGCGGTTGATTGCTCGAGGTCGATCGATGCGCTCAGTTGCGGTTCGAAATTGACTTCGATGGCAACCTGTCTGCTGCTGGAGTGTTGCACAAAGCTGATGCCGCGAGCATGAAAGGTTAAATTTTTCTGCACCAGCTCAAAGGAATCAGCGACCGTTGGCTGGCTGCAGAGATAGGGCGCCAACGCACCCAGAATGGAGAGGTCCTGACGTGCGCCAAGGCGAAAGCCAAAGTCTGGGCAGCGGCATTCATCGGCCGCGCGGTTGAGCAGCTCGGCGAGTGATTGATAGGAGATATAGCGATCGGGATCACGCAGATAGTCTGGCGGCAGACCCATATTGCGCAGCAGTACAGCCGGATCTCGGCCCAGTTCTCGAACAAGTTTTTCATATCCGCTCAGGCCGCCGCAGCGAACAATGGTTTCCATAGCTTGGCTCCGTTATTTCGATCGGTTTGATGAATCACCTGTATTTAATTCAGTGTGCAGGCTAAGCAAGCGTTCGTAAAATATCAAGTTATTTTTCTGGATGGGGGTTAATATCGCCAAATAAAGATCTTAAAAAATAACTTGGGTAACCCTAAAATGACAGCTCAAACTTATGACACAGTGATTCTCGGTGGACGCTATTTTGACGGTACTGGAGCCGAGTCATCGATTCAAAACATTGGCATTAAAGATGGCGTTATTGCCTGCGTCACCACTGAAACCCTCAGCCTTGAGGGCAAGCCGCGGGTTATCGACGCTAGCGGCAAATGGGTGACACCGGGTTTTCTTGACACCCACACCCACTATGATGCCGAAGTACTGGTCACGCCAAGTCTCTCCGAGTCTGTTCGTCATGGGGTTACCACTGTGCTGGTGGGCAGCTGTTCTCTGAGTATGATCTGCAGTGATGCGGAAGACGCCTCGGATATCTTTACCCGTGTCGAAACCGTACCTCGCGAAAAAGTGTTGCCGATTTTGCAAGCCAAAAAAACCTGGCGTAAAGCCAGTGAGTGGGTTGAGTTTATCAACCAGCAGCCACTGGGGCCGAATATGATTTCGTTTATCGGTCACAGTGATATGCGCGTGGCGGCGATGGGCATTATGGATGCTACCGATCGCAAGGTGAAGCCGAGTAAAGAGCAGATGGCGACAATGGAATCGCAGTTGGAAGATGCATTGGAGTCCGGTTTTCTTGGGCTGTCGACCATGCGCTTGCACTGGGACAAAATTGATGGCGACCGCGCCTGGTCGCGTTCGCTGCCAAGCACCTATGCGCGGGTGAGTGAACTGTGGCGGTTAAATAAAATTGTCCGGCGCTACAATGGTATCCATCAGGGTGCCCCGAATGCGGCCAACCCATTACGTATCCTTGAATACCTTATCGATTCCATCGGTATTTTTCGTCGTCCTTTAAAGACCACACTGATTGCTTTATTTGACCTGCGTGGCAACCGCACATTGCGGCCGCTGTCGCAGCTGGCTAGCCGATTTGTCAACAGCATTGGCGGTGCTTTTCGCTGGCAGGTATTGCCGACGCCTTTTACAGTTTATGCCGATGGCATCGATGTCGTATTTTTTGAAGAGTTTGGAGCAGGGGAGTTGGCGTTGGATTTAAAAACGCAGGTTGAGCGCAATGACCTGTTCCAAGATGAGTCCTATCGTCGCAACTTTAGAAAATTCTATGGCGAAAAACTTAGCCCTAGAGTCTGGCAGAGAGATTTTGGCGATGCGATTATTCTTAAATGCCCGGATCAGAGTTTAGAGGGTAAAAACTTTGATGAGATCGCTCGGGAGCGCAGCATCCATGTGGTAGATCTGTTTTTGGACCTGGTAATGCAGTTCGGGCGCGATTTGCGCTGGTACACTACGGTGGCTAATGACAATAAAAAAGTTCTCCGCAAGATGGTTAAAGACGACAATATTCTGGTAACTTTTTCTGATGCCGGTGCCCATATTCGCAATATGGCGTTTTATAATTTACCACTGCGCTTTCTCAAACTGGTCAAGGAAGCTTCAGACGAAAATGCTTCAATGATGTCGATGGAGAAAGCCATCTGGCGTATGACTGGCGAGCAGGCCGACTGGTTGGGCATCGACGCTGGTAAAATTCGCCAGGGCGATCGTGCTGATTTGGTGGTGATCAATCCAAATTGTTTTGACCAAAATCTTGAACAGGTCAGTTGGGCTGAAATGGAGAACTTTGGTCTTCAGCGTTTGGTCAACCGCAACCCTGGTTTAGTTGAGCATGTGTTTATTAATGGTAAGCTTGCCGTTGACAATGAACAGGTCGTTGAAGCACTAGGTCGCGAGCAGGGTTATGGGCGTTTTCTGCCAGCTCGACACTGATCTGAGCAATTTATAAAAAGCGCTTATAAAAAGTACTTTAAAACATAATAAGAAACGGGGAATCCATCTTGACGACTAACAATAAAGCAATGAGTATTATCGCTGTAGGGGCAGTTGCAGTTGCCTTTTACGCCGGCCTGCTGAGTAATCAATCGGAGCAGACCACAGAGGCCCTCCAGGTCAAGGCCGATAAAACCGGCTATCAGCCGTCGCAGCCGGTTCGCAATCAAGACTCCCAGTATTCGCCAGTGGCCAATCAGACTCGGTCCAAGCAGGTCTTTTGGGGCGACACTCATCTGCACTCCAACTTCTCGATGGATGCCTTTATTTTTGGTAATACCCTCGGGCCGGACGATGCCTATCGTTTTGCCAAGGGCGAAAAAGTGATGGCTACCCGTGGCCAGCCGGCGCAGCTGCGCGAGCCTTTAGACTTCCTGGTGTTGGCTGACCATACCGACGGTGTCGGCGCAATGATCGCTTTAGAAGCTGGCAATGAGAAATTGCTCGCCAATCCGACACTGCAGCGCTGGGCGGAAATCCTCTTTGCTGGAGAAGAGAGCGATGCCCGTGAGTTAGACGCCACCCAGACTTCGTTAACCACACCACGAGAACTCGATGACAAAGATATTCGCGGCAATGCCTGGGACTACCTCACCTCAACAGCTGATGCGCATTATCAGCCCGGCATCTTTACACCGCTGATTGGCTTTGAATTTACCGCTCAAACTGGCGGGCAAAACTTGCACCGCGTAGTGATTTATCGCGACCACGCAGAGACCGCACAGACACTGTTGCCGGTGTCGCCGAAAGAGAGTTCAGATCCAAGAAGGCTGTGGGATTTTTTAGAGCAATATGAACAGACCAGTGGTGGCAAGGTATTGGCCATAGCCCACAACGGTAACCTATCCAACGGAATTATGTTTCCCACAGCAGAGCTAGAGTTTGGCGATGCAATGGATTCCGAGTATGCCGCTCGCCGTGCTCGCTGGGAGCCGGTTTATGAAGTGACACAGATTAAAGGTGATGGCGAAACCCATCCGCTATTGTCGCCAGATGACCGCTTTGCCGATTATGAAACCTGGGATTTCGGCGACTTTGCCGGCGTGCTCAAAGATGACAAGATGTTGTCCCATGAATATGCTCGAGAAGCATTAAAAAACGGCCTAAAACTGCAATCGAGCTACGGCGTTAACCCTTACAAATTTGGCATGATTGGATCTACTGACTCCCATACCTCGTTAGCCACTGCCGCCGAAGATAATTTCTATGGCAAGCACAGTGCCGGTATGGAGCCGACGTCCACGCGCTGGAAAGATGCGGTGGGCGGCCGCGGTGATGTTACCGTGCCGGGCTTTTTAATGGCTTCCTCAGGTTATGCCGCAGTCTGGGCCACCGAGAACACCCGTGAAGGGATCTGGGACGCGATTCAGCGCAAAGAAGTCTATGCCACCACCGGCAGTCGCATGACGGTTAGATTCTTTGGCGGCTGGGACTTTACTGAAGACGATCTGCAAGCCTCCAATATGTCGGATATCGGCTATAGCAAAGGCGTGCCCATGGGCGCGACGCTATTGCAGAGCAGCGCTGCCGCTCCGGTGTTTATGCTGCAGACAGCCAAAGATCCCAATGGCGCCAATCTGGATCGCTTACAGGTGATTAAAGGCTGGGAAGATAGTGATGGCGCAGTCCATGAGAAAGTCTTTAATGTGGCCTGGAGCAACCCAGAGCTGCGCTCAATGGATGCCAGCGGTGATATTGCGGATATTCCCTCCACTGTAGACGAAGCCAAAGCGACTTATAGCCACAAATACGGCGCTGCGGAACTGACTGCGCTTTGGCAGGATCCGGAGTTTAGCGCTGAGCAGAAGGCGTTCTATTATGTCCGCGCCCTCGAAGTGCCGTCGCCGCGATGGACGGCCTATGACGCGGCTAAGTTTGATGTCGAGATGGCACCCTATGTGAAGAAAACCACTCAGGATCGGGCTTACAGTTCGCCGATTTGGTATGAGCCCAAAAATTAAGCTGTAGTTTAAATAGTGCAAAAAGAACTAGGTCCTCTGCAGAGAGTGACCTGGTTTTTTGCTTTACATGCGGGTTATTTTGTCAATGCAATATGCTGGACTGACAGGCGCGTAGACATTCTCTTGAGCCAGTTGCCAATACTGGGATGACCGCTCAATAGTGCGGCCCCTTGGTGAGTTAAGGCCAAATGGTAGACCATAGGGAAGGCATGTAGGTCGGCTAGGGATAGTTGGCTATTGGCCAGATAGGCATTTTCCCCCATTAGACTCGCGAGGGCATCAAGGCAGATTGAGGTTTGCTTTATGGCCTGTTCAATAGTATCGATGTCTGAGCTTTTTCCTTGCTCAGGAAGGGCGACCAGCTGGACAAATAGCCCCCAAACCATCGGTAAATAAGCATGTGCATCAAGTAGGGCAATAATTTGATGCATTCTTGCACGATCTTTTATATTGCCCGGTTGCAGTGAATTCCCTGAGAATGTTTCATCGATATAGCGGGTGATTGCGCAGGTTTCGTAGAGGTCAAAGTCGCCATGAACCAAAACCGGAATTTTCTCAAAAGGATTCAGTCTGGCAATTTTGCTGACCCTCCGATCTGAGAAGATATCAGTCTCCTGCAGATCATAGGTAACATTTTTTTCTTTCAATACCAGCAGAACTATTTGCGTGTAGACGCTCTGCGCCATTCCAAAGACTGTGACATTATTCATAAGCTGATGCGAACCTCCCTGGTTCAAGCGTCTTTGCTCTCGAGTTCCCTAACTTAAATGTTTTTGGTTGTGCCCTCTAATCGTTTAAAAGTAGCGTTTGACCTCCGCCAATAGACCACGACCTTCACCGACAAAGTATCTATAGCTGCCAAAACCAAAGTCTGCGCGATCTGCGATACGTTCATCAGTGAGGTTGGTGACTCGCAGGCGCAGATCCCATTGTTGGTAGCGCTGCTGAACGCTGAGATTGAGCACATCGTGGCCAGCGTATTGATGAGCGTTGGCTGGATCCAGATAGTAGTCGCCGAGATAGACCCATTCCAATTCAGCACTGAGTGTTTCGCTGGGCGTAAAGAGCAGCTGGGCGCTGCCCTGAGTGCGGGGTGCTGTGTCTATGTCGTTGCCGTTAATGCTGGCGCCATTGATCAGGCTGTTCTGCTCATAGATGTGCTTGGCCCAGTTGCCAGCCACAGCGATCTGCCAGGCTGGGTTGATGGCATAGCCGAGCTGCAGTTCAATGCCCTGGTGGCTGGTTTCACCGTTGCTGACCAAAAAGCCGCTGGAGTCTTTAATAATGACCTGCTCTTTGTCCATGCTGTAGATATTCAACTCGGCGGCGAGACGGTCCTGACGATAACGCAGTCCGACTTCAATGCTGTCTAACTCCTCGGGTTTAATATCGGACACCACTTGCTCACGCTGCAGGCGATAAATTTCATTGATCTGCGGCGCACGATAGGCGCTTGCCAGGCGTGCATAGGCAGAGAGGGTGTTGCTAAAGCTGTAGTCTGCACCCAGGTGGAAGTTGAGGTTATTGGTGCTGTCGGAGCGGTTGTCAGGACGGTAGTAACGACAGCTGCCATCTGCAGAGTTACAGGCGCTGCCATCGTCTCTGGTGGTGCCTGAGAGCATATTGTTCTGGTAGTCGTAGTTGAGGTACTCGTAACGCAGTCCCATTTCAGTGGTCAGCTGATCGCTGAGTTGCCATTCAAGATTGGCGAAGAGGGCGATCTGCTGGCTATCCACATCAAAGTCATAGTGCTGGCCCTGAAAGCGCACATTATTGGCGACGCCGAGAGCATTGGCTTGAAATTCTTCCACCCACATACTGGCCCATTCCACATCTGTGCCGAGCCATAAGCTGACATCAGTAGCTAGGCTAGTCTGGTAGCTAGACTGAATGCCGGCACTGGTTTGACCGTTTTTCTCTTCCGGCTGACCGGGCAGGTAGTGCTGTAAAAAAGTCATTTCACTTTTGCGCACATAGGGGGTTATCTGCCATTGGTCGCCAGCGCTGGTGGCGCCACTGATACGCGACGAGAGACGCATGGCTTGGCCATCGCGAAAGGCCTCTGGGTTGGGGTTGGCTTTCCAGGCTGCAGAGTCTTTGTAGGAATCTTTAACTTTGATATAGCCGGCGGTCTCTTGATTGAGGTTGACCAGAGACAGATGGGTGTCGCTGTTCAGTTCAGAACCGCTCCAGCTGTGCTTCAGGGAGAGCTTCTGCTGATCAAAACCGGCGTCATCTTTAAAGCCTTTATCGGTGACGCCGTTGGCCGCGATTTGCCAAGTCTGGTTGCCACGCTGCTGACGCCAGCCGAGTTTGACGCGGTTGTAGTCGTGGCTGCCGCTTTCCAATGATAAATAGTTGCGCTGAATATCGGGTGAGAGGCTATTGATCACCCCGTGCATGGCATTGGATCCATAGAATACGGTGCCGGGACCGCGCCAGATTTCGAGTCCTGAGGCCTGTTCGCTGTTGACTTCAAAGAGCTGGTTAACATTGCACATACCAGTGGGGCGGATCGGCAGGCCATCTTCGGTGGTAAGAATCTCGGCACAGCTACCAGCACCGGTAAACACCGGTGAGCGCACGGCGGCGAGCAGTTCCTGACCATTGCCGCGGCTCAGCCAAACACCGGGAATACGGGCGGCGGACTCATTGATATGGGCGTGGCCTATAAGTTGTAGCTGTTCAGCTGAGACCTGACCGGCAGCGCCAATTAACTGGTTGAGGTTCTGTTCACTGCGACGGCCGGTGACAACTACTGTCTCGATAATGCCTTCGCGCTGCTCAGCCTCTTGGTTTGATGCCAACTGTTGTGCGGCGGATAGGCTGGGTAGTAGCAGACTTAGCGATAAAGCACAAATAACGAGTTTCATGGGTGATTCTGACCTGGAGAGAATTTTAGAGGCGTTAGTCTTTAGTAAAAGATGCATAAGCGCAACCCCGTCTATGACTGTGCAGTTTGCGAAAAGTCCTGACCATTAGACCAAATGAGGCTGCCGCTCGTAAAACTTGCAGACTAACAATCAACTATAAGGTAACTGCTGTGGCCATATCGCTGTCCAAGTTAAATAAATATTTTGTGGTGGAGAAATTAATTTATCACTCCATTGATTTAAGTCTCTATCAGGTGTCAGCGATTATCGAGGGAGTCGAGCACTATGTCTGTGATGACCGCGGCAAGCTATTGCGCTCGACCAAATTGCTCGAGCTGCAGAAGCAGTTGAAAAAGGTTGCCGCGGAGAATACGGTGCTGCGTCAGACCAGTGCCTATGATGAGATGATTGGTGGCCCGGAAAAGGGCGACTCCAATGCCCTTGAGGTACCACTGGCAGATAACCAGCTCTACTGAACAGGCGCCGTTGCCGCCAGTATCTGTTGGCGGAAAGGACGCTTGGGTGTGATTCTCTCTTGTCTATTTTAATAAGCAGTGCATAATCCTGCCACGTCGATAACAGGCCTAAAAGTTAGGCTTAATTATCTAGCCCCTTAACTGCAATGCGGTGACCCTGTGCCAACCAGCCAATCCAGCGATAACCTCAGTACCGATTTGATCTCAGCGCAGCAAGTCGAGCAAGCGCCTGCAGCCGAAGCGCCGAAAAAAATGTCGACGCTACTCTCTCTGGTGGAGTTTTTTAAACCCTATAAATTGCAGGTTTGGGTATTTCTCACCGCCTTGATATTTACTGCGGGCATCACATTGTCCATAGGTCAGGGCCTGCGTCTGGTGATCGACCAAGGTTTTGCCCAGCAGTCTCTCAGTCACCTGAATCAAGCGATTTTGTTTATTGTAATTGCCTCTGTGCTAATGGCTCTGGGAACCTATGTGCGCTTTTACCTAATCTCCTGGCTGGGTGAACGGGTCACTGCGGACCTGCGCAAAGCGGTATTCAACCACATAGTGGCACTGCATCCGGCTTTCTTTGAGACCAACCGCAGTGGCGATATTATGTCGCGACTGACCTCTGATACCACCTTGTTACAGTCGATTATTGGCTCTTCGGCGTCTATTGCCCTGCGCAGTGCGATTAGCTTTACCGGTGCCTTAATTATGCTGCTGGTGACCAATTTTAAACTGTCGCTGATGATTATTGTGGCTGTGCCCCTAGTGCTGATGCCGATCCTGATCTTTGGCCGCAAAGTGCGCAAGCTGTCGCGGGACAGTCAGGACTCGATTGCCGATGTAGGTAGTTATGCCGGGGAAATTATTCAGCATATTAAAACCGTGCAGAGCTTTACCCATGAAGAGCAGGAAAAGACCGCTTTTGGCAGTGAAGTGGAACGGGCCTTTTTGATTGCTCGCACCAGGGTACGTCAGCGTGCGGTGTTGATGGCAGTGGTTATTTTATTGGTATTTGGTGCACTCTCGGGAATGCTTTGGGTCGGCGGCAGTGATGTGATTAACGGTAAAATGAGTGGCGGTGATCTCGGTGCCTTTATTTTCTATGCGATTCTGATGGCCACTGGTGTGGCTTCCCTGTCTGAAGTTTACGGTGAACTGCAACGGGCAGCCGGCGCCACTGACCGCTTGATGGAACTGCTCCATGCTGACAATCAGATACTGGCGCCAGATCAGCCATTGGCCAGTGTTGACCAGTTGCCGGCGCAGCTTGAGCTGCGTAATGTGCGTTTTTGTTACCCGTCGCGGCCAGAACATCCGGCCTTGGATGATTTTTCTCTGACCATTAAAGAGGGTGCCATTGTCGCCCTTGTGGGACCCTCAGGGGCAGGCAAGTCAACGCTGTTCGATTTGATTCAACGGTTTTATGATCCCCAGCAGGGCGAACTTTGTTTTGGCGATATTAATATCCGCCAGATGACACCGACCCAGCTGCGCGAGCAGATCGCGGTGGTGCAGCAACAGCCAACCTTGTTTAGCGGTGATGTGATGTACAACATTCGCTACGGTAATAGCCAGGCCACTGACGAGCAGGTAATAGCCGCGGCCAAGGCGGCCCATGCTCACGAGTTTATCAATCAGCTTCCCGAGGGTTATCACAGCGATTTGGGTGAGCAGGGCGTGCGCCTTTCCGGCGGTCAGCGTCAGCGCATTGCCATTGCCCGTGCGCTGCTAAAAGATCCGCGTATTTTACTCTTAGACGAGGCTACCAGTGCCTTGGATGCAGAGAGTGAATACAAGGTGCAGTTGGCGCTGGATAAGTTGATGAAAGGGCGCACCACAGTCATTATTGCCCATCGTCTGGCGACGATTCTCCATGCCGATACTATCGTGGTTATGGATCAGGGCAAGAAAGTGGCTCAGGGCGGTCATCATCAATTGATCGCCTCTAGTCCACTCTATGCCCGACTTGCCGAGTTGCAGTTCTCACAAGATGGCGTCGAGTGATCGCCTAAGTTAGTGAAAACGTATGCTAGAGTAACCAATAATTGCATCGCAGCTCTTAGGGGCGGAGTGCATAAAATAATAATAAAAGATGGTCACTATGAAACTGATTTCGATTATTTCTGCTGTGGTAATGCTGAGTGCCTGCGGGCTGATTGCTCCAGAACAGCCGACACCGGAAAACCTTCCCCAATTTAGGGTCCAAACCGCCACCGGGATTTCTCAGGGGCGTCTCAATGCCAGTGCTGACGAAAAGACTGGTGCTGAGGTAGTCAGCTGGTTTGATATTCCCTATGCCCAGGCTCCAGTTGGCGATCTGCGCTGGCGTGCTCCGCGAGAGCTAGTCGCTCCAGAGCAGTTGATTGTCGAGCGTGAAGACACGGCCTGTGTGCAACAGGCGAGTCGTTATGCGGGTGTTGAAGGCGGAGCTGAGGGAGTTATTGGCTCGGAGGACTGCCTGTTTTTGGATATCCGTGCGCCAAAAGATTTCGTCGATAAAAAATACCCAGTGATGCTGTGGATTCACGGCGGTAGCAATACTACCGGGCTGAAAGATTATTACGATTACAGTAAGTTAGCAGCGAGAAAAGGCGTTGTGGTTGTGGCGATAAATTATCGCCTGGGTGCCCTAGGGTGGTTCACCCATCCGGCGATTCAGGGTCCCCAGAGTGATGTAGATCAGGCGTCTAACTTTGGCCACTTGGATATTATCCAGTCGTTGAAATGGGTGCAGGAGAATATAGCGGGCTTTGGCGGTGATGCTGGGAATGTGACTGTCTTTGGTGAATCCGCTGGTGCACATAATGTCTACGCGCTGCTAGCTTCACCGCTGGCAAAAGGCTTGTTCCACGCTGCCATTGCTCAGTCTGGATACACAGTCACCAGTAGTCTGGAAAGTGCCTACAATCTCGATGGCGCTGACAGCTATGTGACTCGCGGCGGTTGGCAGATCACTCAGAAGCTGTTGGCTCAGCAAGGTGCCAGTGAGACTGAGCTGTCGCTTGACCAGCTTCGCCAAAGGCTTAAAACTATCGATGCTCGAGAGCTTATTGCTCTCTACAATGACAAGCCGGCGAAAGTCGACTACTCGCCATTGACCACTGCTGACGGCATCGTAATTCCCAAGGTCGGTATGATCGCGGCGCTAGCTGATCCCCAGTACGCGAAAAATGTCCCTGTGATTTCCGGTGCTAACAAAGATGAAGTCACTCTGTGGTTTGCCTTGCATCGCTACTTTATGCAGACCAGCTATCCCTTCACTAAACTACTGCCGCCAAAAGTGAC
>Ga0206126_10005384_pt1 | contig 11787 bp, 8 predicted proteins | sample Helgoland_Spring_5_FD_148621 | JGI IMG/M metagenome (GOLD analysis project Ga0206126, IMG submission 148621) | Pelagic subsurface seawater microbial communities from Kabeltonne, Helgoland, North Sea - Helgoland_Spring_Bloom_20160412_1 | ecosystem: Environmental > Aquatic > Marine > Epipelagic ...
GGTTGTCTGTCCTAATCTAGTAAATGACTTGGCATTGCTGCAGTCTCTGGGCTACGAAGATAATGCCATGCAGCCATTTAACGATCTCTCGCTGTCTACCAACTACTCAGACTACCGATCAGTGGTTGCAGAATTGCAGCTGAAGTCGACTTCTGATTCTGATTTACAGTGGATCACAGGCCTGTTTATGATGCAGGAAAATAACGAAATCCGTTTTGATGTTGAAGACGCTTTCTGTTGTGGCATCGTCTTGCCTCTGGCTCAGTCATTTGTTCAGCCAGAGCGTATTGTTGAGTCAGCTGCGGTATTTGCCCAGTTTGATTACAAGGTCAACGAAAAGCTTAATACTACATTCGGCGCTCGCTATACTTATGATGCCAAAGAAGATATTGGTGGTAGAAACTACATCACTGCTGGTTACCGTCAGCCAAATATCGGTCTGTATGATCCAGCCTTTGTTCCCGGCGTAAGTGGCCCTTCATTCGATTATGAAGCCTGGACTAAATTTGGTATTCAGACTTCAGCAGCCAACCTCTATCAGTCTGATGTTTTGACCACTGATATGGGTACTCTTGGTGATGGTTTCCTAGAGCGTCTGCAGTTCTCTGATAACAGCCACAAAGGTGATTGGAGTAAAGTTACTTGGAAAGTTGGTTTCGACTATCTAGTAAGTGACGATGTATTTGTCTACGGCTCAATCGGTACTGGCTATAAGTCAGGTGGATTCGGCGACGCCGTTGATATCTGTGACTGTAATATTGTTGATACCTTCGATTACGATCCAGAAGAAAATATTACTTATGAGCTTGGTGTTAAGGCCACGTTGCTTGATGGTCGCTTAAACCTCTTGGGTAATATCTTTATGTTGGATAATACCAACTTGCAGGACACTTTCTACGCAATTGTTGGCTTTAGTGGCGAAGAGATTGCCGTGCCTGATTCATATGTCGATACCGAAGGTCGAGCAGTAGATTGCTCAGCTCAGGAAGAAATTGAACTTGCTGAAGGTGAAGTTGCGCCTGACCCAGTTCAGTGTGTAGTTGTAGGCCGTGATATCGGTACTCTGATTACTCAGAATATCGGTAAGACTCGCAATATCGGTGCTGAGATTGAATTTGATTGGGCCCCTTACTACGGTGGCCGAGTGACTGGTTGGGTTGCATGGTTGGATTCTGAAATCCGTGATCTCGAAGATGTACAGGACGGTTGGTACTGTCTTGAAAGAGCACTTCTGGGTCTGACTAACTGTCCTGAGAAAACCGTTAACGCAAATGGTGATGAGGGTCGTTGGACCAGCTTTGTAGGCAATGCAATGCCATGGTCTCCGAAGTACTCAGCTACTGTTAACTATGAGCACAACTGGTTCCTGAGCAATGGTCTGCGTCTTAGCCCCTATATCTCGGTTAACTGGACTGATGAAATGTTCTTTGACAAAGGAAACTTCTCTGAGGGTGCACTGCACTCTGGTCAAGCAGCAGTTGCTACTGGCAGCTTCGCTCTGCGTCTGATCAATGAAGAAGACCGCTGGGCATTTGAAGCCTATGTACGCAATGTGACTAATGAAACTGTACGCAACTGGGCCGACCGTGGTCCAGGCTATATGCGCGGTTCTTTCTACAAGCCACGTCACTACGGCTTGAAGTTCAACATGGCTTTCTAAGTTGACTTGTAAATTGTAAAAAATGCAGTGTAGGTAAAACGAAAAATGCCCTTTGAAAAAAGGGCATTTTTTTTGCTTAAGGAAAATTGAGAATTGAGAATTGTAGGCGGGATATGGCGGGTTTTAGTGATTAGTCGCGACCACCAATAGCGAGGATAAACTTTTCAGTTTTCCACGGCTGATCAATTTTCCGGGTGATAATCTCAGCACCCAAACTGGCGACACAGCGTTCAGCCAAATCCCAAAAAGGCGGTCTGCCGGGGTCGGCAATTAATATCTGCTCTGTTCCAGCACTGCGAGCAAGCTGTAAAAGATCGAATAGCGGGGTAGTCATTTCATCCCAAAAGCATATATCAGTACCCATCACCGTATGATAGTTTGCCAGCTCATTTTTTTGCAGAGATTCGAAACTGCGCGCCTCGAAATCAACAGTGCAATCATTGATACCCGCCTGTAACCGCAGATAGGGTTCGACACTTTCATCTATATCCAACCCAGTAACTTGAGCCCTATAGTTCTTCGCCAGATAGATACCTGCTAGACCCCAACCACAGCCTATATCCAACACTCTGGAATACTCGGGTATCTCCCAGGTACTGAGATAATCCATCAACACAAAGCTAGAGCGCCAGACCTTATTGCCATGGGCGGAGTGCCCCTTTTGCAAGCGCTTTAATTTGCGCACGCCAGGATGGCTAGAGCGCAGCGCATTTATGCCCATAAAGGAAATTAGGTGTTTATCTAAAGGCTGAGATATGTTCATAGAGTTAATGGGTGCTTTGACTGTTACTATTTGGTTGTTGTGTGGGGAGTATTCAGGATTAAATTGGATAATTCTATCAATAAATCACTCTGTGATTAATTTTAACCTTAGTGTTTCGATTAATGATTTTGGTAACTGGGATAGTTATGCAAGGGTTTCCTCGCGAAAGCTTGCTGTTATACTGCCGGCGATTTCAGTGGTTACAGGCTAGCTGAAATGCCCTATATAAAATGTCCTAACTGAAACGCTATGAATGAGAAGCCATGAACGAAACTAAAATATCTCCAATGCTAGCCAAGTTATATAACGACAATGATATGCAGTTCTTGCTGTTGCAGTTTATTGGTTGGTTTAGTCTCTCGCTGATAACCTATTTTAGTTTAACCCTGTGGTACAACCAGCAGAGCTTTGATTATATCGCCCATACAGTGATTCAGTCACTGATTGGTATTATTGTCTCCTGGCCACTGCGCCCAATATTTCACCGAGTGTGGGATAAAAGCCCATTCTCGCGCCTGTTTCTGTCGTTGATCGCTGTGCTGACCTGCTCCGCATTATGGTCGGTAATGCGTGTCGCGGTATTTATGTGGATGACCGGTGAGACTCATGTCTGGAATGATTTTGGTGGCTGGTTATTTGCATCAATTATTATTTTTGTGTGTTGGGCGGCGTTCTATCACGGTATAAAGTATTACCAGTTACTGCAGAGTGAGCACGCAACACTACTGACTATTGAGGCGGAAAATAAAGAAGAGCAGCTCAAGCGTAGCAGGGCAGAGACCATCGCCCACGAAGCGCAGTTAAAGATGCTTCGCTATCAGCTCAATCCGCATTTCTTGTTTAATACCCTCAACGCCATTGCCTCATTGGTGCAGGGGAAGCATTCCGATAATGCCAATACGATGATTGTTCAATTGAGCAATTTTTTGCGCTATTCTCTCGAGAGCGACCCTATTCAGCGGGTTAGTCTCGCCGAAGAGTTAGAGGCTCTGCGCCTCTACCTCAATATCGAACAGACTCGATTTGGTGAGCGCCTGCAGCTTAATTTTGATATTGATGAAGCGGCAAATCCGATTAAGGTGCCCAGTCTGCTTTTGCAGCCATTAGTTGAAAATGCGATTAAATATGCAATTGCACCTATGGAAAATGGTGGAGAAATTGGTATTCTGGCCAAGCTTGATGGGGACTACCTGATTGTTGAAGTCAGTGATACCGGCCCTGGCGTATTGATGTCGAAGAATGACAAGGCTGCTGGTGTTGGCATTGGTTTGAAAAATACTATTGATCGATTGGACACTTTCTATGGTGATCAATACGTTTTTCAGTTGGGTGTTAGTGATTTGGGTGGGTTGAAAATATTTATTCGTTTGCCTTTAGAGAAGCAATCCGCGGAAAGTCGCGCTGAGCAGGATTATAGTGAGCAGGGTTATAGTGAATAGATCAAAAACTTTTAATAATAACCATGGACTGCTATGTCAAAGCTGAGAACTCTGCTGGTTGACGATGAGTCGCTAGCGCTTAATTTATTGCGTTCTATCGTCAGCGAAATTGACGATATTGAAATTATTGGCGAATGCAAAAATGGTCGTGAAGCCATAGAGTCCACCATGCTATTGGCCCCTGACCTTATCTTTCTCGATATTCAGATGCCCAACGTCAATGGTTTTGAAGTGGTTAAAGCTCTGCAGTCAGATATTATGCCGATGGTAATTTTCGCCACCGCCTACAATCAATATGCGATTGATGCTTTCGATATGCATGCGGTTGACTATCTGCTTAAACCCTTTGACCCAGAGCGGGTTTTACGGTCAGTGCAGCGTGCTGTAGAAAGACATAAATCCCAGCAGGATGGTCTGAAAACACCTCTAATCGGCGCCATTGATGATATTGCTGTACGTCTAGATAAAGATCAGCCAGGTTCGGCAGAGCCTTTAGATAGCGAAGAGAGTCTCCCAGAGGGTATGAAGCGTAAACTGTTGATTCGCGACTCTGGTGTGGTCAAAGTGATCCCTTTTGACGATATAGACTGGGTCGATGCAGCCGGTGACTATATGTGTGTTCATGCGTTGGGTGAAACCCATATTGTGCGCAGTACCTTACTGGAGTTGCTAAAGAAATTAGACGATAAGTTATTTGTCCGTATTCACCGTTCAACGGTGGTTAACATTGCCCGGGTCGTCTCCATATCATCGATCCAGAAGGGCGGAAGCTTGCTTCATCTGGCTGAGGGTCAAACCCTGAAAGTGAGCAGAAATTATCGCGAATCTACCCGTAAGTTATTTCAGTAGTTAAATTTTCTGTATTTAACGCTTTATAACTTCCCTTTAATCTCAGTATGTAAGCTAGTGGTCGCATCTGACCTATCTCCAAATCCCCTCACGTGAAAAGATTTAACTATTAGGTCGTTTGTAAAAGTAGCCTGTAAAAATAAATGACTATAGATAGGTTCTAAATACGCTGTATATAAAAACTCTAAGTAAAACAGCCTGCTTTTTAGAATCCTATTAAGAATAATAATTATTAACCAATAACTGTGCACTATTATGTCAAAGCTAAGAACTCTGCTAGTTGATGACGAGCCACTCGCCCGTGACTTGCTGCGTTCTATCGCCACCGAGATTGATGATATTGAAATTATTGGCGAATGTAAGAATGGTCGCGAAGCCATAGATTCGGCAATGTCTCTGGCTCCGGATCTGATTTTTCTCGATATTATGATGCCCAAAGTCAATGGTTTTGAAGTGGTGAAGGCGCTGCAGTCCGACGCCATGCCAATGATAATTTTTGCCACCGCCTACAATCAATATGCGATTGATGCTTTCGATATGCATGCGGTTGACTATCTGCTTAAACCCTTTGATCCGGAGCGGTTTTTAGTCGCAGTACGGCGTGCCGTAGAGCGTAAAAAAATCCAGCAGGAAGTGTCAAAAGCCCCTTTGATTGGTGCGATTAATGCTATTGCTGTTCGTTTAGATAAAGACCAGCAGATCGATGTTGATTCAAGTGAAAGACCAGGGAGCCGTTTACAAGAGTCATCCGAGCGACTGCAGAGAAAGCTGCTAATTCGTGATTCCGGGACGGTTAAGCTTATCCCCTTTGAGGATATAGATTGGATTGATGCGGCGGGTGATTATATGTGTATTCACGCCCTCGGTGAGACCCATATTATGCGCAGTACGCTGCTCGACCTGCAAAAGAAACTCGATGATAAACTCTTTGTTCGTATCCACCGCTCAACGATGGTTAATATCACTCGGGTAGTCTCAACATCATTGAGCCAGAAGCGCGGCAGCCTACTTTATCTGGCTGACGGTCAAACCCTGAAAGTCAGCAGAAATTATCGCGAATCGACCCGTAAATTGTTTCAGTAAACGCGGTTTCCCCCTTTAACGCAGTCAAACCACAGGTGGTCGCATCTGACCTTCCAACAAGCCTCCTTACATGAAAACATAGGGTAATTAGTGATTATTAAATCGATTTTTGGGTTTTTAGGTCCCCAGTGTTAATCAATAAAAATAATGGCAGAAAAATTTAAAGGGTTATAACAACAGTATTTTTCACTGTTGCTGTTACCTACCAAGTTAAGGGGAAAAATGTGTCAGTGAAAAAATGGTCTCAAACTTTGAGCTTATTAGTGAAATCTATTGCGTTGGCTAGCGTTGTATTGCCAACAGTGGCTCTGTCTGAAGAGTCCGCTGAAGCTATAGAGTTACGTATTACCGCTATGATCGAAAAGATGACTGTAGAGCAAAAAGTCGGTCAGATGGTTCAGCCTGAGATTCAGGAAATTTCTTATGCAGAAGTTAAGCAATTCCACATAGGCTCCGTACTTAATGGCGGCGGCTCTTTCCCCGATGAAGAAAAAAATTCATCTATCAATGATTGGTTAGAGATGGCTGACCAGTATTACAACGCATCAATTGATACCTCCAATGGCGGTACAGGCATTCCAGTTATCTGGGGTACAGATGCTGTTCACGGCCATAACAACGTTATCGGCGCGACCTTATTTCCCCACAATATTGGTCTGGGTGCGGCAAACGATCCGCAGCTTATGCGCAAGATTGGTGAAGTCACGGCACGTGAAGTTGCAGTGACTGGTATCGATTGGGTTTTCGCACCTACAGTTGCTGTTGTAAAAGACAACCGCTGGGGTCGCAGCTACGAAGGTTACAGTGACGACGCCGCTATTATCCGTTCTTACGCGGGCGAGATTGTCAGTGGTGTTCAGGGCGCGGGCAATACACTGCGCAGCAATGATCAAAAAGTGATAGCTACAGCCAAGCACTTTATCGGTGATGGCGGTACCTTTGGTGGTGTTGATCAGGGCAATACAGTACTGCCCCTAGATGAGCTTCTCGAGAAGCATGGTCAGGGTTATATCAGCGCAATCGATGCTGGTGTACAGACTGTTATGGCTTCTTTTAACAGCTGGAACGGTGACAAGTTGCACGGCCAGCAGTTTCTGTTGACCGATGTACTCAAAGGCCAGATGGGTTTTGACGGTTTTGTTATTGGTGACTGGAATGGCCACGGCCAGGTTGAAGGCTGTGATGATGAGCAGTGCGCACAGTCTATTATCGCCGGTGTCGATATGATTATGGTGCCGCAGTCTTGGCTTCCATTCCTGAAAAATACTATTACTCAGGTCAAGTCGGGCGAGATTCCCATGGCCCGTATCGACGATGCGGTAAGACGTATTCTGCGGGTTAAAATCCGTGCTGGTATGTTTGAAAAGGGTGCCCCCTCTACCCGTGAACTTGCCGGAAAAACTGAGATTATTGGCTCTGCCGCGCACCGTGCAGTGGCCAGAGAAGCGGTTAGAAAATCTCTGGTTCTGTTAAAGAACAAGAATCAGCTGTTACCTCTAAAAGGTGCTCAGCACGTAGTAGTCGCTGGTGATGGCGCAGATAATATTGGCAAGCAAAATGGTGGTTGGACGATTACCTGGCAGGGCACTGAGAATGAAAACAGTGACTTCCCCGGTGCAACCTCTATCTATGCCGGCCTTGAGCAGGCAGTCAATAATAATGGCGGAACCACCGAACTCAGCGCAGATGGCAGCTTTGCTAAAAAGCCTGATGTGGCCGTCGTCGTCTTTGGTGAAGAGCCTTACGCTGAAGGTGTCGGTGATGTGATGTCGCTGATCTACAGCAACGGCGTTAAGTCTGACCTGGCCCTAATCAAATCATTTAAAGCGCAGAATATTCCTGTAGTCGCGGTTTTTCTTACCGGTCGCCCACTGTGGATGAATGCTGAAATCAATAACTCCGATGCCTTTGTGGTTGCCTGGTTGCCCGGTACTGAAGGTGGCGGTATAGCAGATGTACTGGTTGCCGATAACAAGGGCAAGCCACGTTACGACTTCACTGGTCGTCTCTCCTTTGACTGGCCTGCAGCAGAGTTAAATGCTGCAAATCATGAGCTGCCGGTCGAGGCTACACTGTTAAAAAGAGGTCAGGGCATGAATTACGGTGCTGCTGAACTGGTTGCTGACAATCTCAATGAAAAGCCAATGCTCGATAAAGCCAAGGTGGAAAACATTGTATTTAGCGGCAGCCCACGCCCTCCTTGGAACACTTATGTAGGTGATGGTGGCAACTGGCAGAAAGCGGTCAGCGGCAAGCAGACCAGCTCTGACTATGGCAAGTTAATCGTCACTACGGTTGATGGCGCTGTGCAGGAAGACTCACGCCATGTCGAGTGGACCGGTGGCAATGAGAGCCAGTTCTACTGGCAATCTGATGCGCTAAACGATATTACGCCGCTGCGTGACGAGGGTGCTGCTCTGGTGATGATCTTTAAGATTGATAAGCGTCCCAAGGGTAAGGTTACCCTGCGTATGGACTGCGGATGGCCCTGTCGTGGCGAGCTGAATATAACCCGTATTCTGCGTTCAATCCCTGAGGGTCAGCCGGTGCGTATTGGTGTTCCGCTAACCTGCTTTGAAAAGGTTGGTGTTAATTTATCCCGCGTGAACTCTCCGTTTGTTCTGGTCTCTTCAAAACCATTTGCATTGACCATTGCCGATGTTCGACTTACTGCTGAGATCTCTGAAAAATCGCTGATTGGCTGCGGTTAATGCCGGTATTTAGTTTGAGTTAAAAGTAGATATTTGAGTAACGCAGCCAGCCCTTAACGGGCTGGTTTGCGTTAGGGCCTGAAAAAATTATTTTCTCTTCAGTCTGTTTTTTTCTGCATGGCAAAAAAATATTTGCACTGCTAATATCCCTTTTCCAAATCAAATCTAGTGACGAGAAATCTCTAATGGCTAAAGGTCAGATTATTGGAATCTATGTAGCGCCAGTTAAAGATGCCGGCGTTATGGGTTATCAAAAGGTCTCAGTGCGTGCCGGAAAGGGCATTGAGGGTGATCGCTACTTTACCAATACCGGCAAAAACCGCTCCAACTATCAGGGCCAGCCCGATTGGGAAATTACCCTGATCGAAGCAGAGGTTATAGAGTCGTTTAATCAAGATAGCGGTAATGTATTTCATCACAGCGATTTCCGCCGCAATCTTATTACTCGGGGTATACGCCTCAATGATCTAGTGGGAAAAGATTTCCAGATTGGTGGTGTTAGCTTTTACGGCGTTCAACTCTGCGAACCCTGTGCCAAACTTCAGAGAAAGCTCGAGGTAAGCATTTTGCCTGATCTTGTTGGTAAGGGTGGATTGCGCGCACAGATTCGCAGTAATGGGGTGATATCTGTGGGTGATTTTTTTAACTAGCTATTGTCTAGACGGAAAAACGCCAGCGCATTTTTAGTCGTAGCCATTGCGATCTGCTCGCTACTCTCATCCCTGTATTTGGCAATACCATCAATCACCCAATTTAAGAACGCCGGTTCATTACGTTTTCCCTTTGGTGGTTCCGGCATATTTTTTGGCAGCAGGTAGGGCGCATCCGTCTCTACCATTAAACGCTTAAGGGGGATATTTCTCACTAGCTGTTGCAGCGCCTGTCCACGCTTCTCATCGCAAATCCATCCAGTGATGCCAATATACATGTTTAGATCCAAATAGCCGAAAAGAGCCTGTTTAGAGCCTGTAAAGCAATGTATAACGGCATCGGCCAGATGATCTCGATAAGAACTGATAATCTGTAGCTGTCGATCGGCTGCATCGCGCTCATGAAGAAATACCGGCAACTTTAATTCGGCGGCCAGTTCCAACTGTGCCTCAAAGGCTTTTTCCTGCTCCCTTGGCGTTGAGAAGTTGCGGTTAAAGTCCAAACCCATCTCGCCGAGAGCAACGACCTGCGGCTGTGCTGCAAGCTCTCTAAGGCGGTTAATAGACTCGCTATTAAGACTGCTTGCGTCGTGGGGATGAATGCCCGCTGTTGCGTAAAGCATCTCTGGAAAAGTTTCGTTATAGTTCTGACAGAGCTCTAAAACAGCCTGGCTCTCTTCGATGGAGGTGCCGGTTAGAACCAGTTTTTCCACCCCGGCCTTTTGTGCGCGTCTAAGAGTCTCTGGAATATCTTTAGCGAAACGTGAATTAGAAAGATTTACGCCTATATCAATCATGGTTTTTTATTCTTCTTCTTTTTGTTATTACAAAAGCTTAAGTTTTTCATCGCCATCCAACATTGTTGGTGTCAGACCCAGTTTCCGCGAATAGATAATCGAATACATCAATATATTGCGAACATAGGAGCGTGTTTCACTGTAGGGAATCAGCTCAATCCAGATATCAAAGGGCAACTTACCATCGCTTTTGTTCAGCCACTGATCAACTCGTCGCGGGCCAGCATTATACGCGGCACTGGCAAGAATACGGTTATTGTCATAGCGATCGAGCATATTGCGATAGTACTGGCCGGCAATCGGCACATTGATCGATGGTTTATGCAGCTGGGATTTTTTTCTATAGGTTAACCTGTGCTTGCGCGCCGTGCCCTTGGCGGTGGCAGGCATCAATTGCATCAGTCCCATAGCACCGGCGGAAGAGGTGGCCAGCGGATTAAAGGCACTCTCCTGACGAGCCAGTGCCATGAGTAAATAGTTTGCTATAGCAGTGTTATCTGCAGTGCTGTCGATAATTTCCGCGTAGGCGAGTGGGAAGCGGATTTCTATATCATCCCAGTATTTGGCCTGACCGAGACTGGCGATGGCTTTGTTGTGCCACTGCCACTGGCTGGCAATAATCGCCGCTGCCAACCAGTCTTCATAAGCAAAATATCCAGTTGCCTGATGCCATTCTCGATTGGCATCGACAATATCCCGGTGAAAAAATAATTCCCGGGCTCTCTGCATTGCCGGCTGAAGTTTAATTCGCTCGATCAGTGCCTCATCAATTGCCAGGGGATAGTGGTTAAGGCTGTACTCCTTATCGAGTTTTTCGCTGGCTAGAAATCCATAGAAGTCTCTTTCCTTGGCCAGACTTGCGGTCATCTCTGGCAGCCGTGGATCAAGCGTGGTCGAAGCTTCTGCTTCCATGCTGCGGATTGCCCAATAGCGCCATGCAGATTGTTCCTGTTTGGACTTAGGTAGGCGTTGAATCCAAAGTTGCACGGCAAGCCAGTCTCGCTCTTCCAGAGCTTTGCGAATCCGCCACTCGGTTAAGCTTCCCGAAGTGGTTTGATTGAGTAGTGGCAGATGATCTACAAAATAGGCGTCGGCAATCGTGCTGAATTGCTGCTGATAGAGCCCTTTGATAATGGCACTAACAACATCGCTACGACTGTCGTGGCTGAAGTCGTGAGTCTGTTGATAATGGCTCCAGTACTTAAGTGTGGCGTGACTATTTGTTTTCGCTAAATGCATCAGACCATGTTTAATTATGCTGAGTTCTTCAGGGTTATGGTGGCTAAAATCTGCGAAATTGCCGATTAGTTGCGGATTTCGGTCAGTGTCGTAGTAGCGCTTGGCGAGCTCTTTATACTGATTGCTTTTAAGAAATTTCTGCAGATATCTAGCCAGAATATATTGATGATTTAACAGTGCTTTGTTAAAGCGTTGCCATGCCAGTGATGGACTAATTTTCTTTTCAGTGACCAGCAGGCTAAATAATTTATCGCACTCTTTGGGTTGTGATTTGCCGACATTCCAAAGCCTTAGAGCGGATTCAATCGCACGCTGTCTATCCGCGCCTTCGAAGCGACTGGCGCGAGAAAATTCAAACTGGCACTGATGCTTAATGCTCGCCTGAGCCGGATTGTAGAACTCTATAAAAGTGGTCCAGTAGTTGCGGCCGGCCAGATAATCCAGCCACTTATTGCGCAGATGCTGGGCTTTTACCGTGCCCGGATAAGTATTTAAATAGGCGGTTATTTCCTCGTGTCTCGAATAGCGCAGGTTAACAATTAAATCTGCGTATATAAGGTAGGGATAAAGTGGGTATGTGGTTAGCTGTTGGTGAT
>Ga0206126_10005387_pt1 | contig 11786 bp, 12 predicted proteins | sample Helgoland_Spring_5_FD_148621 | JGI IMG/M metagenome (GOLD analysis project Ga0206126, IMG submission 148621) | Pelagic subsurface seawater microbial communities from Kabeltonne, Helgoland, North Sea - Helgoland_Spring_Bloom_20160412_1 | ecosystem: Environmental > Aquatic > Marine > Epipelagic ...
TTTTTAAGAACCAGACCCAACGACAACTTCGTCAGAAACAGCTGTTTGTGTGGCTTCCAACTCTGGATCCGCAACCAAACCGTATTCAGCCAACGGCCCGTCTTCACCAGCAATTTCACCAGCTACAAAGAATTCTGCAAAGTCCTTCAGGCCTGGGATCACGCCGATGTGGGCTTTTTTCATGTAAAAATACAGTGGACGCGATACAGGGTATTCACCGGTTGAGATGCTTACGGTCGAAGGCACAACACCAGACATTGTCGCAACTTGTAGCTTGTCGGTATTGTTCTCATAGAACGCGAGGCCAAACACGCCAATGCCGTCTTTGTTGCTCTCAATACGCGCTAAGGTTTCGGTATAATCGCCATCAATGTCCACCGATTTGCCGTCCGTACGTAGGGCAATGCAGGCCTTCTCGGCCGCTTTCTTCTTAGCTTTGTCCGTGTCACCAGACGCTGATGCTAGCAAAACATCAAACACGCCTGTGGCTTCACACCCCTCCAAGATCACTTTGTCTTCAAACACTTCACGGGTGCCGTGCTTTGTGCCAGGGATAAATGCCTGGATAGGTTGATCCGCAAACGCGTGGTTTACTTGAGCCCAATTGGTGTTTGGGTTGGCAACCATTTGACCGTCGACGATAATCTGGTCTGAAAGTGCCAAGAACCAATCCGTTGGCGTAAATTCAAATCCGTTGCCCGCGATGTCCGAGGCAAAAACGATGCCATCATATCCAATACGGACTTCGATAATGCCTGAAACACCTGCTTCAGCGCAGGCTTTTAGTTCGTTTTCTTTAATCTGACGGGAGGCGTTTGCGATATCGATGGTGTTTTCACCAACACCTTCACAGAAACGCTTAAGGCCCGCGGATGATCCACCAGATTCGACAATCGGTGTTGGGAAATCAAAGTTCTCGCCAAAAGCTTCTGCAACTATAGATGCGTATGGAAGTACGGTAGAAGAACCAGCAATTTGAATTTGATCGCGTGCAGTGGCGGCTGTTGCAGATACGGCTGCAAGGGCCAGTGCGGAGGTTGTAAGTTTCACAAATGACATAAGTGTCTCCTGAAGTGACTTAATCGGGTCACCCCAATGGCGACCTTGAGCCATCCATTAGGCCTCGATTGCTATGCTTTTGTGACGGTTACGTAACAGTTTTATGACAGCGACATAAAAACGGCCGAAACACCTCAAATATTTGGAAAAATAGGCGTTAGAGGTCCGCCAAAGTGATCGGTAGGACCACAGAAAAGGTCGTGCCTTGCGGTTCTGTCTTGTAGATTCGCAAACGCCCACGGTGACGGTTCACAATGTGCTTCACGATTGCGAGGCCAAGGCCTGTTCCACCAAGTTCACGACTGCGGTGGTCATCCACACGATAAAAACGTTCTGTCAGGCGCGGTAGATGGCGCGGCTCAATCCCTACCCCATAGTCGATCACTTCAACACGGCATGCAGGACCGCGCAATGCGCTATCGCGCTTGGACAAAGTCAACCGCACTGTTACGCGTTTTCCAGCATCACCGTATTTGAGCGCATTCTCAATCAAGTTTGTGAACACTTGGTGCAGTTGATCGCTGTCGCCTGTAATCTTCACTTGCTTCGAAGGAAGCTCACACTCCAAAACGACATCGCACTTGTCTGCGAGTGGCTTGATCGCCTCAATCGTTCTGTGCAAAACGTCATTCAGGCAAATTCGATCTTTGGGCTTAACCCGTTCATCAACCTCAACGCGCCCCAAAGACAACAAATCCCCAACCAATCGGTTCATACGCAAGGCTTCGGCTAACATGATGGGCAAAAACCTTTTGCGGGCTTTTTCATCTTCAGCAGCGGGACCTGTAAGCGTTTCTACGAACCCAATCATTGCGGTTAAAGGTGTGCGCAATTCATGACTGACGTTCGCTACAAAATCGCGGCGCATTTGCCCCGCATTTTCGATGTCTGTTACATCTGAAAAACACAACAAAACAATTGTGTCTTCTGGCTTAGGGCCAAGCTCAGCGCTCCGACAACTTACATCAAAAACTGTTTCAATATTATCAGAGATATATTGGAACTTTGCGTGTCGGTCTTTTCCATCCGCCAACGTTGCTTCAATCGTTTCTAAAATCGAAGGTTGGCGGACCATTGTGACGTAGTTGCGGTGAAGTGCTTGCTGGCCCAACAAGACAACACCGCCATCATTCATCGCAACAATCCTCTCATCCGCTCCTATCGCAACAGCCGGCATCGGAACCGCGCGCAGAAAGGTTTGGAAAGCATCGGGTTGCATTCGGAGATGTTCCTATTCTACGACCTTTAAGCTACCGCGAAAACGACGCATATTTTCTTGGTAGTGCAAAGCAGAGGCTTCAAGCTTGGCAATCGCTTCATCGTCTAGTTGACGCACAACCTTTCCAGGGACCCCCATGACCAAAGACCCATCAGGAATCTCTTTGCCTTCCGTAATTAACGCCCCTGCCCCAATCAGACAGTTTTTACCGATCTTGGCCCCATTCAAAACCGTTGCGCCCATTCCTATCAGTGTGTTGTCGCCAATGGTACAGCCATGCAGCATAACCTTGTGACCGATGGTGCAGTTGGTTCCGATTGTTAGTGGAAACCCCTTATCAATATGCATAACTGTGTTTTCTTGAACATTGGTGCCTTCACCAATCAAGATGACCTCGTGATCAGCGCGAATAGTTGACCCGAACCAAACTGACGAACCTGCCAACATAACAACCTTGCCAATTAGGTTAGCATCTGCAGCAACCCAAGTGTCTTTATGCAATTGAGGCTTGTCAGCACCTAGTGCGTAAAAGGTCATGATGTTTCCTCAAACTGAGTTTGCAGAGTGCGAACATGATCCGTCAATTGCGGCTGTTGACTGCGGCGAAGACGCGTTGCGGTTATAATTGTCTTCAGTTGTTCTTCAGTTTTATCCAAATCGTCGTTTACCAAAACAAAGTCATAGCCACCCCAATGACTTATCTCATCCCAGCTTTTTTCCATACGACGGCCGATGGTTTCTGCATCATCTTGCCCACGTTTTTCGAGACGGTTGCGAAGCTCTGGAATAGAGGGTGGCAATAGGAATATCGACAAAGTATGCGCACCAAGGGCTGAATTATTGATCTGTTGTGCCCCCTGCCAATCGATGTCAAACAGGACATCTCGGCCAGTGTTTATAGTTTTTTCAATTGGGCCTTTGGGTGATCCGTAAAAGTTACCAAAAACGTGGGCGTGTTCCAGCATCTCGCCATCCGCCACCATACCTTTAAATTCGGCCTCCTCCATAAAGTGATAGTCGGCTCCGTCGACCTCACCTTTGCGCGGCGAACGCGTTGTGGCGGAAACGGAAAAATCCAATTCGGGATCCCAAACACGAAGCCGTTTGGCCAATGTACTTTTGCCTGCGCCAGACGGCGAACTAAGGATGATTAAAAGGCCACGGCGATCATTCATGCCATTTACTCCACGTTTTGAACTTGTTCACGCATTTGGTCTATCAACACCTTCAAGGCAAGGCCTTCACGTGTCAGTTCCGCATTCTGAGCTTTAGAACACAAGGTATTTGCCTCGCGGTTGAATTCTTGCATCAGAAAATCCATCTTACGGCCAACGGGTGTCGTTTCATTTAACAACAATTGTGTCGCGACAACATGTGCATTCAGCCGGTCGATTTCTTCAGTCACGTCTGCCTTAACAGCAAGCAATGCAAGTTCCTGCGCGACGCGGGATTCATCAAGGTTGTCGGCATTCTCCATGATCACGCCCAAATTCTTCTTGAGCAATGCAGCAACCTCAAATACACGTGTTTGCGCAATGTTGTCTGCAGATTGGATTCGTGTTTCGACCTCTGCCAATTGATCACGAAGAACCTTTTCCAGAGCCGCCCCTTCACTTGATCGCATCGCATCAAATGAAGCAATCAAATCGTCACCCTGCGCCAATAACGCTATACTCAACTCTGTGGTGTCTTCCACAACCACATTTTGATCTAGAACACCGCGCATCGCAACAATATCTGATGCCTTGGATGGTGCCAAAGACAGGCCTGCATCCATCGCTTGGGTTTCAATTTCAGTCATCGCGTCGAGGATATCGCGTAAAACTGCATCGTTCACTTTAGCTGCCCCAGAGGTTTCCTCGCGGTTAATACGCAATGACAAAGTGACATTGCCACGTGCAGTCACTACAGTTAGCGATCTGCGCAGGCCCATCTCTAACCCATCAATCCAATCGGGCACACGCAAACGTAGATCAAGGCCCCTACCATTAACACTACGCAATTCCCATGCCCAGCTCCAGCCATTAAGCGCACCAGTTGCAGAAGCGAATCCTGTCATCGATTTTAGCATATCAAAGTCCCATTTCGTATTTCGCTTTGCATAAGGTTAAAGCGCCTCCTCTCGTACCCCTTCGGCCATATCACGCCAATACGAGCGAGTTGCATTAGCCCATTAACCAATTGTTAAGTCTAAACACCATATATCGATTAAAATGTAATATTAATCTTTCATTAACCTGTCGCATAATCTTGTCACACAGGCCGAAGGGGAAATTGTATGTTTACTCTACAGTGTAAGCTCAATGAAACAAACCAGTGAACAGATGTTGTCAAAATAAACAACTATCGAACAGATAATGATTTTTTGCGTTGTCCCTGTCGAGTCCTATTGGGAGGCGTTGCGCGGCTCATGCTTGGTCCAAAAGCTGTCGGAAATCGATCCACGCGCAATTGGGCATGCGTTAGAAAATCTCTTTGTGTTGGAGCGTATTGTGATCGGCATGGCCTGTTTCCGCATCGCCGGCAGTCACCTTTGCAATATTATTGGCATGGAAGTATTTGGAATGCCGCTGAATTCCCTCATCACGCCGTCCGGGCGCGAAACATTGGGAAGTGTTTTGGAAACCGTTTTCCAATGCCCTGCGGCCTGTGATCTTGAGATGGTGGCAGAGGTCGGTCGTCAAAAAACAGCGATGGAAGCACTAATGGCAATGATGCCGTTGCGCAGTGATTTGGGCGATGTCAGTCGCTTACTGGGTTGTTTTGTTGCCAAAGGCGCGTTGGACACGCATCCACGCCGGGTTGAAATTGTGACTACCAAGCTGCGGTTCCTTAGCGCCGATAAAATTGAACAATGTGTGCCACAACATTGCGAAATCGCTGTGCCACCCAGTAGATTTCGAGAAAAACCAACAGTTTTCAGTCACGAAAGCATTCCGACAAAATCCCCAGATCTGCTGCTAATGAAACTGCCAATTGAGCTCAGAAAAGAAAAGGGCGACGCTTGTTCAGCGCCACCCTCTTCAATTTCCAATCTGTAGAACTAGTCAGCCTAGACCGCACGAGACTCGCGCAATGCAGACAATTCCTCCGCAACCAAGAACGCCAATTCAAGAGATTGGCTAGCGTTTAGGCGTGGATCGCACGCAGTGTGGTAACGATCTGATAGGTCTTCGTCACTCACCGCACGTACGCCACCAGTACATTCTGTCACATCTTGGCCGGTCATCTCAAAGTGTACGCCGCCTGGAATCGTGCCCTCAGCTTGGTGAATACTAAAGAACTCACGAACTTCGCTAAGAACCGATTCAAACGGACGTGTTTTGTAGCCACTTTCAGATTTAATCGTATTGCCATGCATCGCATCACAGGTCCAAAGCACGTTAGCGCCCTCTTCCTGAACCGCTTTGATCAAACGCGGCAAGTGATCACCAACACTGCCAGCACCAAAGCGCGCGATAAGGGTTAAACGACCCTCTTCATTCTCAGGATTCAATTTAGCCATTAATACCTTAAGGTCTTCAGCAGTCGTTGTTGGACCACATTTCAAACCGATTGGGTTTTGAACGCCACTTGCAAATTCAACGTGCGCGCCGTCTGGCTGACGTGTGCGATCCCCGATCCAGATCATATGCGAGGAACCCGCCAACCATTTTCCTGAAGTAGAATCAACACGTGTCAGTGCTTCTTCGTATTCCAACAGAAGTGATTCATGGCTGGTGTAATATTCAACAGACGAGAATTCATGCGTCGTGTCAGAGTTAATACCAGCAGCGTCCATGAAATCGATGCTGTCTTGTATACGGCTTGCCAAATCATGGTACTTTTGAACTTCTTGACTGTCGGTAAAACCAAGTGTCCATGCATTAACACGTTTCATGTCAGCGAACCCGCCGGTTGAAAACGCGCGCAACAAGTTCAATGTCGCCGCAGATTGTGTATAGGCCTGCAACATACGCTGTGGATCAGGGATACGAGCTTCTGGTGTGAAATCCAAACCGTTGATGATGTCACCGCGGTAGCTCGGTAACTCAATGCCGCCTACAGTCTCTGTGTTAGCGCTGCGGGGCTTAGCAAATTGACCAGCCATACGACCAACTTTAACAACTGGTACTTTCGCGCCGTAAGTCAAAACCATGGCCATTTGCAACATCACTTTAAATGTGTCGCGGATGCTGTCTGAATTGAATTGGTCGAATGCCTCAGCACAATCGCCACCTTGCAAAAGGAACGCTTCGCCACGAGATGCTGCAGCCAACTGTGTTTTCAAGCGGCGTGCTTCGCCTGCAAATACCAACAATGGATACTGAGACAGCTGGGCCTCTACAGCGTTAAGTGCTGCAGCGTCTGTATAATCGGGCATCTGAATCCGTGGCTTGTTGCGCCAGCTTGATTTGGTCCAATCGCTCATCTGTCTTCTCCGTTGGTTAAGCCCATTTAGGCTGTATTGAACTGCCATCTATACAAAAGCTTAATTGAAGTGACCACATCTGATTTACACCTCTTGACGGAATGCAATTTGCATGTCCAAGGTCAACCAACGTACTGCAAAAGAACCGTCCCAAACATTCGCGCTTTTGCGCCCCCATTAAGGACAAGCCGCGATGTCAAATCCGCGCATGGCGACCAAGATCGAAACCGAAGCTAAGCCAAAGCGGTATGTCTTTGTCTTGCTCGAAGATTTCACCCTTCTTAGTTTCGCATCTGCCCTTGAAAGCTTGCGCATCGCCAACCGTATGGTGGGCCACGAGGCCTACCAATGGCGCATCATTGGAGAAGGAGGCGAAGAGGTTCGCTGTTCTGCAGGCAGTAACTTTAAACTTGACGGCGATTTAGGTGAATTGTCTCGCGACGACACCATGATGATTTGCAGTGGTGTAAACGTCCAAAAATTCACCACTAAGAAATTACTTGGATGGGTCAGACGTGAAGCGCGCAAAGGAATACCTGTGGCAGGCCTCTGCACGGCTGCATATACTTTGGCTAAAGCTGGATTGCTGGATGACAAGCGCGCAACCATTCATTGGGAAAATCACGATAGCTTTTCAGAAGAATTTCCTGAAGTTGAATTGACCAAATCTGTGTTCGTTGTGGATGGCAATCGCCTAACGACGGCCGGCGGCACCTCGTCCTTGGACTTAATGCTTAAACTGATCGCCAAAGATTTGGGCGAAGACCTCGCTAATGCGGTTGCAGATCAGCTGATCTATTCCTCAATCCGGACCGATCAAGACACTCAGCGCCTGTCTGTTCCAACACGGATCGGCGTGCGTCACCCAAAGTTAAGCCAAGTTATCCAAATCATGGAGGGCAACATCGAGGAGCCGATAAGCCCTTCTATATTGGCAAAAGATGTCGGCATGTCGACACGCCAGCTAGAGCGTTTGTTCCGGCGCTATCTGAACCGTTCGCCCAAGCGGTATTATATGGAGCTTCGTCTTCAAAAAGCGCGTAACCTGCTGATGCAGACCGACATGAGTGTGATCAACGTGGCGCTAGCTTGTGGTTTTGCATCTCCATCCCACTTCTCGAAATGCTACCGCGCACACTATGATACAACGCCCTATCGCGAGCGCGGCAGTCATGCTGGACGGCTATCGATCTAACCGCCAAATCCACCCGATTCTGATCACAGAAATCTCATTAAAGTTATCGCCTGTCGCATTCCCTTAGGTAAGATTAGTCCGTTTTTCCCGAAAACGACCAATTTACAGGTTAAACTACCACCAACCGGCGGGTTATAGGACTTTTCTTTTTCGCAAACCGACACTAGTCTCTTCGATCAGGACATTAGATCCTTATGGGAGAGACACATGAAAAAACTACTAATGGCTACTGCAGCCACAGCCTTGATGACTGGTGCCGCGATTGCGGGCGGTCACGGCAAAGAAGTGAAAATCGGCGTAATCTTGGGCTTCACTGGCCCACTTGAGTCCATCACACCAGCAATGGGTGCGGGCGCTGAATTGGCTATGGCTGAAGTAACAGCTTCTGGCATGTTGCTTGATGCGGCAAAAGTAATCTCTGTACGTGCAGACAGCACATGCATCGACGCAGGCGCGGCAACATCCGCAGCTGAACGTCTTGTGACATCTGACAAAGTTGATGGCATCATGGGCGCTGACTGCTCAGGCGTTACTGGCGCGATCTTGGCGAACGTAGCACGCGCAAACGGCGTTGTTATGATTTCACCATCAGCGACATCCCCTGGCCTATCTACTGCTGAAGACGATGGCTTGTTCTTCCGCACAGCACCATCCGATGCACGCCAAGGCGTAATCATCACAAACATCTTGCAAGATCGTGGTGTTGAATCAGTTGCTTTGACTTACACAAACAACGACTACGGCAAAGGTTTGGCTGATGCATTCCAAGCTTCTTTTGAGTCTGCGGGCGGCACAGTAACTATCTCTGCAGCACACGAAGACGGTAAAGCAGACTACTCTGCTGAAGTTGGTGCATTGGCATCAGCTGGTGGCGAAGTTCTTGTTGTAGCTGGTTACGTTGACCAAGGCGGTTCTGGCGTTATCCGCGCAGCGATCGACACAGGCGCGTTTGAAACATTCTATGTTCCAGACGGCATGGTTGGTTCAAAACTGAACGAAAACTTCGGTGCTGAATTGAACGGTTCTTATGGTGCATACCCAGGTACTGACAGCATCGGTTCTGCGAAATTCGTTGAATTGGCTGAAGCTGCAGGCTTCGACGGCACTGGCGCTTTCTCACCAGAGAGCTACGACGCTGCTGCTTTGATCATGTTGGCAATGCAAGCTGCTGACAGCAAAAATTCTGCTGACTACAAAGATCACGTAATGGACGTCGCAAACGCACCAGGCGTTGAAATCTTCCCAGGTGAGTTGGCTAAAGGTCTAGAATTGCTGAAAGCTGGCACAGACATCGACTATGTTGGTGCTTCTGCGGTTGAATTAATTGGTGCTGGTGAATCAGCTGGTAACTACCAAGAAATTGAATTCAAAGATGGCGTGTATTCCACTATCGGCTACCGTTAATCACTGTCTAAATTAATTGAGCAGCCCGCGGTTTTCCGCGGGCTGTTTCAATATGTTATAGCCCATATTTAATGTGGCGGGGGAATTCGTATGATCGTCGTTGATGATATACACAAACAATTCGGCGGTTTTAAAGCTGTTGATGGTGCCAGCCTAATAATTGAAGAAAATTCAATAACAGGTTTGATTGGTCCTAATGGGGCCGGAAAAACAACTCTTTTTAATGTGATAGCCGGGGTTCTGCCTCCGACATCTGGGTCTGTGCACATGCAAGGCGAGGACATCACGGGTCTGCCGCCTCATGAGTTGTTCCACAAGGGACTGCTGCGCACTTTCCAGATTGCACATGAATTTAGTTCAATGACCTGTCGTGAGAACCTGATGATGGTTCCGGGGACCCAATCAGGTGAGATCCTTTGGAACACATGGTTTGGACGCAAACGCATTGCAGATGAAGAACGGGCATTGAAAGCCAAAGCTGACGAGGTTTTGGAATTCTTGACCGTTGAACATCTGGCAGAGCAAAAGGCTGGCCAAATCTCTGGCGGTCAGAAAAAGCTTTTGGAACTGGGCCGGACGATGATGGTTGATGCCAAAATCGTATTCCTTGATGAAGTTGGCGCAGGTGTAAATCGCACCCTCTTGAACACTATTGGTGATGCCATTTTGCGCCTGAACCAAGACCGTGGTTACACCTTTGTGGTGATCGAACACGATATGGACTTCATCGGAAAAATTTGTGGCCCTGTCATTTGTATGGCGGAAGGCAAGGTATTGGCCGAAGGATCATTGGCTGAAATAAAAGCCAACGAACAGGTTATCGAGGCCTATCTTGGCACTGGTTTAAAAAACAAAGAACAGGTGGGTGCATAATGTCAAAAGCACACATCGGTATTGCGTCGGTATTACGTCAGTATTGCGTAGGTGCCGCGCACCTATCCCCTTCAGTTAAGGAAGCCCGCACATGAGCGAACCATTCCTAATTGGTGACAGCATGACAGGCGGCTATGGCAATGGCCCTGACATTCTGCACGAATGCACAATTGCGGTGAACAAAGGCGAGATCGCCGTGATTGTTGGCCCCAACGGTGCTGGTAAATCCACGGGCATGAAAGCTGTCTTTGGCATGTTGAACCTAAACAAAGGTTCTGTGCGTCTTGATGGTGAAGACATCACTGCCTTGTCCCCACAAGATCGCGTTGTAAAAGGCATGGGGTTTGTTCCACAAACCTCAAATATCTTCACATCAATGACGGTTGAAGAGAACCTGGAGATGGGCGCCTTCATCCGTCGTGACGATTACAAAGACACGATGACACAGATCTATGACCTGTTCCCTATCTTGAAAGAGAAACGGCATCAGGCCGCTGGTGAATTGTCAGGCGGTCAGCGTCAACAAGTGGCCGTGGGTCGGGCGTTGATGACACAGCCAAAGGTTCTGATGTTGGACGAGCCGACTGCGGGTGTGTCGCCTATCGTGATGGACGAACTGTTTGACCGGATTATTGAGGTCGCCCGCACAGGCATTCCGATCCTGATGGTTGAACAAAACGCGCGCCAAGCCCTAGAGATCGCCGACAAAGGCTATGTTCTGGTTCAAGGCGCAAATGCATTTACAGGCACGGGCAAGGAATTGCTAGCAGATCCTGAAGTGCGCAAATCCTTCTTGGGAGGATAAAATGATAGATTTTCTAAACGCCTTTGTGGCGCTCTCTAACTTCGTATTGATTCCTGCCATTTCATATGGTGCTCAGCTGGCCCTTGGCGCGCTGGGTGTCACGTTGATCTATGGTATTTTGCGCTTTTCCAACTTTGCCCATGGCGACACGATGGCCTTTGGCGCGATGTGTACGATCCTTGTGACGTGGTTGTTTCAAAGCTGGGGCATCTCATTCGGGCCGCTTCCAACCGCCCTACTCGCTATGCCGTTTGGTATATTGGCGACTATGGGTTTGGTACTGTTCACCGATCGTTATGTGTACAAGTTCTATCGTGACCAAAAAGCCAAGCCTGTGATCCTTGTGATCGTCAGCTTAGGTGTAATGTTCATTCTGAACGGCCTGGTACGTTTTATCATTGGTCCAAACGATCAGCGTTTCTCTGACGGTGAGCGGTTCATTATTTCTGTACGTGAATTCAAGGCATTGACCGGTCTGAAAGAAGGTTTGGCGTTCAAAACCACCCAAGGCATTACCATTGTTACTGCTGTGATTGTTGTGATCGCCCTATTCTGGTTCCTGAACCGCACCCGCACTGGTAAATCCATGCGTGCCTATTCTGATAACGAAGATTTGGCGTTGTTGTCAGGTATCAATCCAGAGCGTGTGGTTTTGGTGACATGGTTGATCGTTGCCGCTTTGGCGACTATCGCTGGTACGCTGTACGGCCTCGATAAATCGTTCAAACCTTTCATCTTCTTGCAATTGTTGTTGCCAGTCTTTGCCGCGGCCATCGTTGGTGGTTTGGGCAGTCCATTGGGTGCGATTGCGGGTGGTTTC
>Ga0206126_10005395_pt1 | contig 11777 bp, 16 predicted proteins | sample Helgoland_Spring_5_FD_148621 | JGI IMG/M metagenome (GOLD analysis project Ga0206126, IMG submission 148621) | Pelagic subsurface seawater microbial communities from Kabeltonne, Helgoland, North Sea - Helgoland_Spring_Bloom_20160412_1 | ecosystem: Environmental > Aquatic > Marine > Epipelagic ...
TTCTACGCGGCAACGGTCCAGAAACGACTGAGCGGATGGAAGCACGCAACAAGGCTTGGGATGATGGTGCGTGGGTTCGCGATGGTATGATGGCGCACGCGGCCAAAAAGAAAGCAATGAAGGTCGCCGCAGAATGAGACTGGCCGAACTCAATGTTGGTTACGCAACCTATCCGCTAGATGATCCGCGCATGTCCGGATTTATGGACAATCTGGACACTATCAATGCCCTGGCTGAACGCAGCCTCGGTTTTGTTTGGCGCATGAAGTCTGACAGTGGAAACGCAACAGACATCAGTGTACCGGGTGATGCCGAAATAATCTCAAACATGTCCGTTTGGGAAGATGTTGCGTCACTTGGCAACTACGTTTTCAACACCGTTCATGCGCGGTTTTACGAACGTAAAGAAGAATGGTTTCAAGCCATGACATCACATCATTTCGTGATGTGGATGGTTGAAGATAACCACACCCCTGACTTGGCTGAGGCAATGGAGCGCTTGGAATATCTTCAAAAACACGGGTCGACAGACCACGCCTTTGGCTGGGACTTCGTCGATCAAAGCGCTTGGCGGCGCTGCACAGTAGCTGCGGAGTAAATAACATGAGCACAAACGACTGGCCCCTTTGGGAAATCTTTATTCGCGGCGCGCACGGTTTGTCCCATCGCCACGTTGGCAGCCTCCATGCACCTGATGCGGAAATGGCAATCAAAAACGCACGCGATGTTTATACACGACGCAAAGAAGGCGTGAGCATCTGGGCGATCGAGTCCAGCGCTATTGCAGCATCCAGCCCAGAGGATAAGGGTTCTCTATACGATCCCGCGGATGATAAAGTATACCGCCACCCGACTTTTTTCGACATACCTGATGAAGTGGGTGCAATGTGAGCGATCCGTTACAATTTCTTCTTCGAATGGGCGATAACTCATTGGTCCTTGGCCACCGCGTTTCTGAATGGTGCGGTGTTGCGCCCGTTTTGGAAGAGGACATTGCGCTGGCAAATACCGCACTTGATCTGATCGGACAGACACAACTTTGGTTGGGTTTAGCAGCCGAATGTGAAGACAAAGGTCGCGATGCAGATGCTTTGGCGTTTCATCGTGATGTTTGGGATTTTCGCAATCTCTTGTTAGTCGAACAACCAAACCGCGACTTTGGCCACACAATGATGCGCCAATTCCTTTTTGATGCGTGGCATTCATTGGTTCTGGCTGCGCTCAAATCATCTGAGAATTCAGATATCGCAGCCATTGCAGAGAAGTCACTGAAAGAAGTGACATATCATCTGGAGCGTTCAAGCGACACGGTCATCGCTCTTGGGGACGGAACTGAAGAAAGCCATAAGCGGATGCAAGCTGGGCTTGATAGGTTATGGCCTTACGTGGGTGAAATGTTCCTGACTGACGAACATGATCTGATTGATGTCACCGCTTTACGTCCTGCGTTTGATGAACTGACCAATGACGTTCTGGACACAGCCACCCTCTCCATACCAACCGATAACTTCACACATAAGGGTGGAAAAACTGGCGCGCGGCACACAGAACATTTGGGCCATATGATTGCAACAATGCAGTTCCTACCTCGTGCTTATCCGGACGCAAAATGGTGATGACCAAACCATCTATTGATCAAGTTTGGGAGTGGTTAGATGCCGTGCCCGACCCAGAGATTCCCGTAATTTCGCTGGTCGATTTAGGAATCATTCGCGGTGTTACTTGGCTGAACGATGTGTTGGAAGTGATAGTCACACCTACCTATTCTGGTTGCCCCGCAACGCGCATTATCAACTTAGATATTGAAACTGCTTTGAATGATCACGGGATCAAAAAGGTTACATTGAAACGTCAACTTTCACCTGCATGGACCACCGATTGGCTGTCTGACAAGGGCAAAGCAAAGCTTGAAAATTATGGCATCGCACCGCCACAAACGGCAGGTGGACCCACACAATGCCCCCGTTGTAAATCCGCGCAGGTCGAGAAGATCAGCCAATTCGGATCAACCCCCTGTAAAGCACAATGGCGCTGTACAGACTGCCTTGAACCCTTTGATTATTTTAAGTGTATATGACCTATGGCCACATTCCTTGCCCTTCGCGTTACAGACATTCACCGCACTATACGCGATGCGGTTGTCCTGACATTAGAACCTGAAAATTCTGACGATTTTTCTTTCATACAAGGCCAATACCTGACCTTTGAACGGGACTTTGACGGGACTAAACTCCGTCGCAATTATTCGATCTGCGCAGGCCTTGATGATGGCAAAATACAAGTCGGCGTAAAGCGTGTTGATGGCGGAGCTTTCTCAACTTTCGCCAACACAGAATTGCAAGTTGGCGACACGCTGAATGCAATGCCACCAATGGGGAAATTCTATACGGAAATCGAGCCTAACAGTGCGAAGAACTATCTTGGTTTCGCTGGCGGATCAGGTGTGACACCCGTTCTTTCGATACTGAAAACTGTCCTGACCCGCGAACCAGACAGTACATTCACGCTGATATACGCCAACCGCGCAGTTGGAACGATTATGTTTCGTGAAGAACTAGAAGCGCTAAAGAACGTCTACATGCAACGCCTCACGATCATCCATGTCCTCGAAACCGGCCAAGACATTGATCTATTCAGCGGGCGTGTCGATCAAGACAAATGCGCCGCGTTGTTTCAAACTTGGGTTGATATCAAAGCTGTCGATACAACATTCATCTGTGGCCCTGAACCCATGATGCTTGGCATTGTTGAAGCCTTAAAGTTCTATGGCTTGGACGACAGTCAGATCAAGTTCGAATTGTTTGGCGCTGGCCAACAAGGGCGACTCGCGAAACAAGCGATTTCGGAACGCGCCGAAGGCAGCAAAGGTACCGATGCAACCGTGACGTTTGAGGGTGCAGATTACACCTTCAAGATGCCAAAGGATCAGTCCGTTCTGGAAGCCGCTTTGGCAAACAACCTTGATGCGCCATTCGCGTGCAAGGCAGGCGTTTGTTCCACCTGTATCGCCAAGGTGACCGAGGGTGAATACGAGATGCTAAGCAATCACGCACTGGAAGATTACGAGGTCGAAGCTGGTTACGTTTTAACCTGCCAGTGCTACGCATTGTCAGACACGTTAAGCGTCAATTACGACCAACATTAAGGACACAACATGCTGAACGTTCATTCCTTTGCCGCTGGTCAATGGATCGCCCCGTCCGCAGATGCGCGACCGATTGAAAGTGCCCTAACGGGAAAGGTGATCGGACAAGCCGGAAACGGTGCCTTAGATGTTCAGGGCATGCTTGCATACGGCCGCGAAATCGGCAGTCCAGCATTGCGAGCAATGACATTTCATGACCGTGCTAAAATGCTCAAAGCGCTTGCCTTGCATCTACGCGAACATCGTGAAGAGCTGTATCAGTTGTCGTTCAACACCGGAGGAACACAAGCCGACCACCTAATTGATGTGGATGGCGGCATTGGCACTGTGTTGGTCTATGCCTCTAAAGGGCGGCGCGACCTGCCCGACGCACAGATCTATCTGGATGGACCACCAGAACAGTTGAGCCGAAATGGCACCTTTATGGGGCGCCACATATGCACCCCACTTCAAGGCGTTGCGGTACATATAAACGCATTCAACTTTCCTGTATGGGGCATGTTGGAAAAACTGGCCCCTACCCTCCTTGCAGGAATGCCTGCGATTATCAAACCAGCCACTGCAACCTGCTATGTGACTGAGGCTTGCGTGCGGATTATGTTAGACAGTGGATTGCTGCCTAAGGGCGCGCTGCAGTTAGTGTCTGGTGGTATTGGAGACATGTTAGATCACCTTGATTTGCAAGATGTCGTCACCTTTACAGGATCGGCTAACACCGCATTAAAACTGCGTGGCAACGAAAATATCTTGCGTAATTCAATCCGCTTTACAGCTGAACAAGACAGTCTAAACGCGTCTGTTTTGGGTCCAGATGCGCAAGTCGGAACACCCGAATTTGATTTATTCGTAAAAGAAGTGCAGCGCGAGATGACCACCAAAGCTGGTCAAAAATGCACTGCAATTCGGCGCGTTTTGATGCCACAGGGCACCAGTGATGCGTTCGTCGAAGCACTTGGTAAGCGTCTAGCCAACATTACCCTTGGCGATCCCCGTGACCAAGGAACAAAAATGGGTGCACTGGTTTCTAAAGCGCAGAAAAATGATGTTTTGGAAAAGATCGCGCAAATCGGTTCTGAAGCTAAGCGCGTAATTGGTGATCCCGAAAACCACCCAATGTCCAAAAGCAAGGGGGCATATTTACCGCCTGTAGTCTTCCATTGCGACGACCCTGATTCCGCACAGCATGTACACGATACTGAGGCCTTTGGGCCTGTTTCTACTATCATGGAATATCGTGATTTGGGTCACGCTACCGAATTGTTAAACAAAGGCAAGGGATCGCTTGTTGCTTCCGTCATCACGCATGATGGCGATGTGGCCCGCGAAATCACAATGGCATCAGGCGCGTTTCATGGCCGCTTGTATTTTAACAACCGCGATTCAATGGCCGAGGCAACGGGCCACGGCGCACCCCTTCCCCACTTGGTTCACGGCGGTCCAGGTCGCGCTGGTGGTGGCGAAGAGTTAGGTGGGACACGCGCAGTGATGCATTATATGCAACGCACCGCAGTCCAAGGCAGCCCTGACATTTTGACCGCAGTAGGTAGTCAGTGGGTACCACAATCAACAATAGAAACAGACAAGCCTCATCCCTTCACACGCACATTCCACGATGTCGAATTGGGCGATACCCTTCTCAGCGGATCACGTGAGATTACGCTGGAAGATATCGAAACTTTCGCGCACTTCACAGGTGACACGTTTTACGCGCACATGGATGAAGAGGCTGCCAAAGCTAACCCTTTCTTCCCAGGTCGTGTTGCGCACGGTTACCTTTTGATCAGCTTTGCCGCTGGATTGTTCGTCCAACCTGATCCAGGTCCTGTTTTGGCGAACACGGGCCTTGATAACTTACGCTTTATGAAACCAGTTCAGGCGGGCGATAGAATCAAGGTCCAACTTACTGTTAAGGCCAAAACACCCCGCAATGATGAATATGGTGAGGTGCGATGGCATGTGACCTTAACCAATCAAGATGATGAGGCTGTGGCTGAATACGAGCTACTGACAATGAATGCTTACTAAACCACTTTCAGACGCCGTTGAGGCGTTGACTACGTTAAACAATCAGCGCGTTTGGTCGTTGTTAGTCACTGTTTTCGGGGACCTTGCCCAGAACGATGGGGACGTGATCGAGGGGCCTGTGTTGTCTGTACTGATGTCAGATATGGGTATTAAGGCCGAAGCCACCCGCGTCGCCTTGCACCGCTTGCGCAACGACGATTGGATAATGTCAGTCAAAAGCGGACGCAACAGTTTGCACAGCCTAACAGCGAGCGGGCGACAAGAAAGTTCTGCGGCCAGCCCCCGAATTTATGGCCACCCAAATGACGCTCCAAAACACTGGCACCTGCTGATATTGGGCAGCACATCAGCGCATTCGCGAAAAGCCATGGCGCAGCTAGGATTTGCCCCGTTGATGCCACGCGTGTACCTAGGACCAAGGGATGCAACGCCTCCCGACGATGCGTTGGTTCTTTCGCCAACATCATTACCACCCTGGCTAGCCGAACAATTTGAACCAAAGGACTTAGCACAAGATTACGCTGAGCTGCACCAAGCGCTACAGCGCGTTCAGAATGCCGTAGATCAGGCAACATTAATAACACCACGTGACACAGCGGTCTTGCGATGCTTGATCGTCCACAACTGGCGTAGACTGGTTTTGAAGCATCCAGAGCTGCCCAGAGACTTATATTCGCCTGGCTGGCATGGTCATGATTGTAGAAGCCTGGTAAGTTCCTTGTTAAGCAAACTCCCAAAACCAGACCTTGGCCAAATATCGCTAGAATAAAAGCCACGCTTTTACAGCGGGTCAACCCACGCTATAGCAGTGATATGACAAACTATCTTCATATCTCAGACCTGCCCGATGATTTGGATCTTGGTCCTGAAGTCGCCATTGATTGCGAAACTATGGGACTGAATCCGCACCGCGACCGCTTATGTGTTGTTCAACTGTCTGCTGGTGACGGAGATGCTCATATGGTGCAGATCATGAAAGGGCAATCAGAGGCCCCTAACTTGTGCGCTATTCTGGCAAATCCAAAAGTCTTAAAATTGTTTCACTATGGACGATTTGACATCGCCGCGATGCAGAATGCTTTTGGTACTGTAACCGCACCTGTCTATTGCACGAAGATTGCCAGCCGTTTGGTACGCACTTACACCGACCGCCATGGATTGAAAAATTTACTGCACGATCTTTTGGAAGTGAACCTTTCTAAACATCAGCAATCAAGCGATTGGGGTGCTCCAAATCTTAGTGATGCGCAATTGGAATATGCCGCCTCCGACGTACTGTACCTTCACCGCCTACGTGAAGCGTTGAACAAACGTTTAGTCCGCGAAGGACGAATGGAAATTGCCCAATCCTGCTTTGATTTTCTTCCAGCTCGTGCCAAGCTAGACCTACTAGGGTGGCCCGAAACCGACATTTTTGCGCATACATGAACAAAGTGCATTCGACATTGGTAGGCCTCTGAATGGATCGTTATTCACGCATGATCGTTTGGTTAAAGGTGTTGCTGCCGTTGATGGCACTGGCTTTGTTGTCCACACTGTTCTTGCTCTCTCGAAATGTTGATCCTCTGGCCTCAATCCCATTTGCCCAAGCCGAAATCGACGAAAGACTAAAAGACCAACAAATCACCGGCCCAATCTTTTATGGTTCGTCTGATCGCGGCGATGAAATTGCACTATTCGCGGAAAAGATGGCTATGGGACAAGGGAATGGCATAACCGTAGCCAACGCAGTTTCCGGTCAGATTGACTGGGCCTCTGGGGGGCGCTTGCTGTTCGTGTCAGATACTGGTGAAATTGATATGTCAAAAGACACTGTCATTTTGTCCGAAAACGTTTCGATCAAAACATCCAGCGGGTACGAAATCAACTCGGAACGCTTGATTTCAGGGATGACATCACTGAGTGTAACATCACCTGACGAAGTATTTGCCGTGGGGCCCCTTGGGGAATTTACAGCCGGTGCCATGTGGGTAAATACGCCCGAAGAGAACGGCCCCGTTCAAATGGTTTTCACAAACGGTGTGAAGCTGTTATACGACCCTAAAATCAAATGAGATGATAAACCGTGAATATATTTCAACCTTTGACGCTTTGTATCGCACTGCTTGGTGCGACACCGCTCCATGCCCAAGGCACCAGTGTGGCCTTTGGAACGATCACTCAGGACACAACCGCACCAGTTGAAGTGACTTCTGACGAATTGTCCGTAGATCAGGAAACTGGAAGAGCTGTTTTCGTCGGTAACGTCATAGTTGGGCAGGGAGAACTTCGACTTGCAGCCCAAGAAGTAACAGTTATTTATCGAGAAGAAAGTGCTGGCATTGAAAGAATGATCGCAACGGGTGATGTTACATTGGTTTCTGGTCTCGATGCTGCAGAGGCAAAGCGCGCCGACTACACGATCGATTCGGGCGAAATTATCATGACAGGTGACGTCCTGCTTACCCAAGGCCTCAGCGCAATCGCGTCTGACAAAATGGTGATCTATCTTAAAGATGGAACTGCAAACATGACTGGCCGGGTGAAAACCATCCTGCAAACTGGCAATAATTAATGACGCAGCCAACTCTTGAAGTGACCACGGGCCAAGTGGGTTTGAAAATCACAAACCTACGAAAGTCGTATCGTAAAAAGGTCGTCATCCGCGATTTTTCGATGGAGCTAAATCGTGGGGAAGTGGTTGCATTGCTGGGCCCTAACGGATCAGGAAAGACCACAACATTTTACTCTGTAGCTGGACTGGTAACACCCGAAGGCGGAACAGTGATTGTCGACGGCCACGACGTTACAACACTGCCAATGTATCGCCGTGCGCAACTGGGCATTGGCTATCTACCCCAAGAAATGAGTATTTTTCGTGGTCTCAATGTTGAAGACAACATAAGCGCAATCTTGGATATTTCAGTGCCAAGCCGCCAAAAACGTCGCGAGCGGCTTGAAGAACTTTTGAGTGAGTTTTCGATTGAACACCTGCGACGCGCGCCTGCGCTGGCCCTTTCCGGTGGTGAACGACGCCGCGTCGAAATTGCGCGATGTTTGGCGACCGACCCAAAATATCTACTGCTTGATGAACCCTTCGCAGGTGTTGATCCCATCTCTGTTGGAGACATACGTAACCTTGTTTCCGACCTTAAGAACCGCGGTATAGGTGTTCTGATTACGGATCATAACGTACGGGAAACATTGGAAATTGTAGATCGTGCATATATTTTGCACGATGGTAAAGTTCTCATGTCTGGCACGCCAAACGAGGTCGTAGAAAATAAAAATGTACGCAGTGTTTACCTAGGCGATAATTTTCGCATTTCATAGATCTCCGCCAAATACGCCCGACAAGATCCCAAATAATTTACCTATTTCCATTGACAGGCTGCCTTGTTCTCGGGCTGAATGTGAGTATGGCAAAAACGTTTCAATCGTCTGATCACCGACCGGTTCCCGCTTTGGGGACCCAACGACAATCAGGCAACGTATATGCCTTTTCCGCGAAAACGACCACCATCCTCATCCCTTCTTAGGGTTCCTAAGATATTGGTCGTTTCGTCCATTTTGAAGGAGAAATAATGCGGTATCAAATTAGCGGTAAACAAATCGACATCGGAATGTCCTTGCAAACTCATGTTAGGGCTGAACTGGATGAAGTCGTCCAGAAATACGCAGAACGTCCGACCGATGCATTGGTCGTGTTTTCGAAATCTGCACATGAATTCGCATGTGAGGCGACGGTCCATTTATCTACAGGATTGACCGCGACTGCCAAAGCAAAAGACACCGAGATTTATGCCGCGTTCAATTCATGCTGCGCTAAGATGGAAAAGCAACTAAGGCGATACAAACGGCGGCTGAAAGATCATCACAAAGATAGGACTCAACCGGTTGAACTTTTCGGTGGTTCCTCCTATATCCTCGCATCAGATGATGGTACTGAGCAGTCGGAACCTGAAACACTGCAGCCCATTATTGTGGCAGAGATGGAAGCAAAAATCCCATCCCTTTCCGTTGGTGAGGCGGTCATGCAGATGGAATTGGCCGGAGCACCAGTATTGGTTTTCCGCAACGAAAATAAAGTTGGGGTAAACGTGGTGTATCGTCGTGATGACGGCAACATCGGGTGGATCGACCCTTAAAGATTAATCGGCGAGAAACACGCCTAGAATAAAGTGCGAACAGAATGGATTTTGCGAAACTTCTAAGGCCGGAGGCTGTCAGGGTATTGACTGCAGCCTCCAGCAAGAAACGTCTGTTGCATGAAATCGGCGATCTGGTCAGTGGAGTTTATGAACTCGACGCTGGTATGATCGTAGAATCTTTGCTCGCACGTGAAAGCTTGGGCCCGACTGGTGTCGGAAACGGCGTTGCATTGCCTCACGCAAGAGTCGAGGGGCTTGATTCGGTCGTTGGAGCTTTTGTACTCTTGGATCGGCCAGTCGAATTTGATGCCGTCGATCGCCAACCCGTCGACATTGCCTTTAGCCTGTTTGCCCCACTCAATGCGGGTGTAGAACATCTAAAGGCGCTGGCACTGGTTTCCCGCACTCTTCGCGATGCATCAATACGCGCAAAACTACGCGCCAACCCTGATCCGACAACAATCTATGCAATCTTGGCAGAGACCCAAAGAAGCCAAGCAGCTTAGCTTTCGCCGCCTAACGCATAACCTATCCCCAGCTATCAAAGCCAAACATCATGTAGTCGCGTTGGTACGCGCTTTGTGCAGCGGCTTCGATCTCAGCGTCGTAAATTTCGGACAGATCAAATCGGCTATCTGCATTAGGTTTACCCATATCAACTGGTGTGTTGTGTCCAAGCTGAGCCAACAATTGAGGTAGTTCAACTTCAAGATCGGATTCACGTATCACCCGATCTGGCAATGCAAACTCACCAAAACCCTGTAACGACTGCGCCTGCGTACACCACGTCGCATCAATACGGATGGCCGTCTGCCCCAACAAATTTCCCTTTAAGAAGACTAGAAAGGCCAGAAATGCGGTCCGGTGCGCGGCAAGATCATATCCTGCGTCTGGCATCTCTTCGGGAATCGGCAAACCATAGCGGCGGCGTAATGTTTGACGAAGCCCCGCATACCCACCTTGGCCAGTATTTAGAATGTGATGACAAAATGCAAAATGCGCCCGTGCAACCGGATGGCGCAAAACTGTAAAGCTTCTGTGATCTGTGTGCTTACGCTTCCATTGACGGAGGTCTTTTTGCGAGAACTTCTTCAATAGATCAGATCTCTTACCACCATCGACCTGGGCAAGCCAATCTAGTATCCGGGCCTCAGGACCACCACGCATCGGAAGGTACATCAACCCAGATTGTGGGGCTGCCACATATGTAGGGATGCTTGGGCCTCGCCGTGGTTCGAAATTCGGCGTGCGATTCAAATTGAACCGGTCCAACCCAGATAACGCTTGTTCCATCTCATCAAAATTCCTGACCTTTTCAGAAATTGGGCTGGGGTTTTGTTTTTTTAGGCTTCTATCCAAACTTTCAAGTTCAGCTTTAACACCCACGTGCACCACAAATGTGTAGTTCGGGTGCGCCCGATCCTAAACCTTCCCACAAATCGAGTAAAAAATTGGTGATTTTTGCGCGGTTCAATCGTGCTAACTGAGACAAAATATGGGGCGGTTGGTAGCGTGAAATTCGTAGCAACATGCGGCATGACTGTTCCCAAATGCGAAACAATGGCATCGGGAATCTCACCCCATACCCCCAAGTACTTTTCACTTCGAACTTGCGTATCCTGCGAATTGTAGATGATTAAATCAGCGTACCTTTGAACCCTTTTAAGTTTCTTTCGAAACCCCTCAACGGTTCCAATGCGCTGGAATTCCAGAAAATCCAACGGAATGACATCATGGATCATTACAGAGATCTGACCGCGCAAAGCATCTTTGACCCCCGCGAACACCCGATCCGTTATGTTGCTATGACCAACATTTATGTAAGCTGTATTTGGCGGCAAATTTTCAGCCAACATTCGTTCCAATTTACGTGGTGTCGAATGGGCAATTGATCGTTTTCGCACCTCAGTCAGCGCTTGTCGTTGCGTCTGTGTCAGACCCAGTGGCAAGCGAGAAAGGGCATCAATGCCAGCAAATGGCACGGTGCCACACAGCTTGCTTTTGATTTCGCAAAGCCCCGTGCGATCCAACAATACATACCCAAAGGACGTTCAAACTAAACCAAATATTGGAACTGAATGTTCCAGGAATTCGGACAAATAGGCCATCTCGACACGGTCTACACCCGTCAAAAGACGCCCCGCACGCCGAATTAGACGCGTGACATCCAGCAACCTTGCTGGTGGTGGCTTATTCGGAATATTGTCCAGTTTGGTGCCATCTCCATGCATCAGATATCATGGTTTCCATATTTGATCGTGATGGATTCCATCCCAATTCATTGACCGCACGCGATGATCCAGACACGAGCTTCGTGCAATCCCCAGCGCGACGCGCACCCTCAAGAATTGGCACTTCACGGTTTGTTACGCTGCGCGAATGATTAACAACCTCGCGAACAGAAAACCCGCTGCCGGTTCCAAGATTGAAAACGCGGCTACCTTTGCCATTCTGCAACCACCGAAGGCCCAAGACAT
>Ga0206126_10005397_pt1 | contig 11771 bp, 10 predicted proteins | sample Helgoland_Spring_5_FD_148621 | JGI IMG/M metagenome (GOLD analysis project Ga0206126, IMG submission 148621) | Pelagic subsurface seawater microbial communities from Kabeltonne, Helgoland, North Sea - Helgoland_Spring_Bloom_20160412_1 | ecosystem: Environmental > Aquatic > Marine > Epipelagic ...
TGATGACGAGATCATTTTTCTGAGCCAGTGCATGGGCGCGAATGCAACATTCCTTGCATGGCAGAAAGAACCGGAGCTGTTCGCCAACCCGCAGATCAAAGGCCTGATCGCGAACCAGCCGACGCTGTCCTACAATATGACGGACCGCTTCATTCGCGCGAAAACCGGGATCGATCTTGTGGATCGCGTGCTGGACGTACAGCGTGAAAAGTTCGGATTTGGCTTTGCAGAGGCGCTTGAGTACGTGCCAAACCTGACCGTGCCCGTACTTTTTGCGCAGGTGAAAAAGGACGTTTATACGTTCAACATCGAGACAGGGCAGAATGATATTCAGGAAATCATGGACGCCACGCCAACCCCCCATAACATTGTATGGATTGGCCCTGATCAAGAGACGCCTTTCGGGACGGGCAATCGTTTTGATGGCTATCAATTCTTTAACAAGCACCCAGAAGCATTGCTGGAATTCCTATCTCGACACACAAGCTGATAGCTTTTGCGGTTCCGCCACGATTGGGACGGGGCCGCAATTATTAGCCGTTTATACCGTCGTCGTACGCCGCACGGGCGACATCAATTTTAGCGAGATTATCCAATGCCCAACACCCCAAAGCGCTCACAGGTTTCCGAAACGACTGGCCCATCTCAGTCAGGTTATATTCAACCTTTGGCGGAATCGTCGGGTGATAGGTGCGATTTACAAGCCCGTCGCGTTCAAGCTCCTTCAACGTTAGGCTCAGCATCCGTTGCGAAATATTAAGGTTGCGCTTGAGCTCATTGAACCGCAGCGTTTCATATTGGGCGAGCGAGATCACAACAAGAACGCTCCACCTGTCGCCAACCCGCGATAGAACCTCATTGATGCGCTTGCATTCTGGGCATTGATCGTTGTTCGGCATGGTGGTTCCGTGTGTGTAACCAAGGTTCAAAAATGTGCCTTCTTGCGAGGCTTTTTAGTACCCAATACATGTGAAGCATTAAATTTATACTTCCCCTCAGGGTGCAGATTATAGGACATGACTGATGACAGCCAAACCTCTTAACGACCTTCTCAACTGGCGCTATGCGACAAAGAAGATGGACCCTGCAAAGCCTGTGCCGCAGGACAAGGTCGACGCCATCATTGAGGCGATCCGTTTGGCCCCGACATCAAGTGGAACGCAACCGTTTGAGCTGTTTGTTGTCACCAACCCCGATATCCGCAAGCAGATCACTGAGGCGGCTGGCGGGCAGGCACAGATCACCGACGGTTCGCATCTGTTAGTATTCGCGGCGTGGGACAATTACACAGCGGACCGCATCGACGCAGTCGTTGATCTGAATGTTGAAGCACGTGGTGATATGCCCATGCTGCACACCTATTATGACAACCTGAAGGCTAACTATGTGCCGCGCGACGCTGCGGTAAACTATGCCCATGCAGCGCGCCAAGCCTACATTGCTTTGGGCATTGCACTGTTGGCTGCAGCCGAGCAAGAAGTCGACAGCACACCGATGGAAGGGTTTGACCCCGCCGCGGTCGATGCCATTCTGGGGTTAAAAGAACGCGGCTTACGCTCCGTTGTTCTAATGCCGCTGGGCTATCGAGATGAGGCCGGGGATTGGTTGCTGCCGATGGGCAAGGTGCGCAAATCCCGCGACACCATCGTCACTGAATGCAATTGATCTGGATCTTCTGAGCAGCGTACTGCGCGCCTCGCAAACTCCTACCGGTGACGGAGCGTTTAGCCGTCACCGGTAGCGATAAAGCGAGGGCAAATTGCATCGCATTGAAAATGCCGAAAGATAGAAAATTCTTTCTACTGTCACCCTGCCCGTAGAGATGGCCGCGCAGATATTGTTTTAAGTAGACACACAGGCTTTTTGCGAAGCCATAGCTGATCTCTACACCTGACCCGTTGCCTTCTGCGGTCTAACGCGCATCACTGCGCGCTTCGCACGACCAGAGTACAAAGCGCCATCCTCAGCACGTTTGCAACGGTTTCATTAGGAACACCTTCCCGTTGCATCCGCATCGCGCCACCGTGCTGCGCATCAATGTAGAGGGCGGCGATATCGATAAGGGAAAGAGGAAGCACGACCTGAGGCCGATTTGTGTGATAGAGCCGCTGCGAGGCCGCAAAAAGCGGCAGGGTGGAAAAGCGGTGTTTTGTTATATCGTCAGAAATAGATTGCGCATTCAAACGCTTTTGCGTTCAAAAACTGACACTCTGGGTTCGGTATGGACCCTCTTGTTGATTTGTCCCAAGATTGTCGGGCAGTTAAAGATCCAGATCAGCCAAACGCGCAGTCTGGCGCTGTGCCAGAACATCGACTTCGTCCGCAGCAGTGGCATTGAGTGCACCACCAGGCTTACGGAGTGTTGGATGCGCAATCGCGCCGCGTTTTGCAAGGCTATATTTGCGGATCGCCAAGCCAAGGCCAGGCTGAGCTTCATAGCGGACCATGGGCATATATGCGTCGAATATATCGCGGGCATGCGTTTCGTCACCCGCAGAGATCGAATTCACAACCTGCGCCATCATCTCAGGATATGCGAAACCAGTCATGGCGCCATCCGCCCCGCGCAGCATCTCTTCCAACAGGTACATTCCGCCGTTGCCACACAGGATCGATATGCGGCGACTGCCCGCATCAGATGTTGCGCGCAGGGCCGTGATTTTGTCCAATCCCGGCCAGTCTTCGTGTTTGAGCATCACACAGGTTGGGCAGTCGTCAATGATCTGCTGGATGACTTTGGTGGCGATGGTAACACTTGTCGCGAGGGGAAAGTCTTGCAGCACGAAAGGCGTGGCCCCCAGAATATTGGCGACCCCGTGATAGTATCCAATGATCTGATCGTCAGAGCGCAGGTTCGTCGTCGGGGCCACCATGACACCCGCAGCCCCCGCATCCATTGATGATTTGCTAAGGCTTTCCATCGCCGCATATCCCGGCGCGGACACACCGACCACCACAGGCACCGATGAACGGGCGATGACACGGTTCACGACGCGCATGCTTTCTTCGGCGGACAGTTTACCAGCCTCGCCCATCATGCCCAGAATGGTCAGTCCGGTTGCGCCTTGTTCTATGTAGAAATCGACCACGCGATCGACACTGTCAAAATCGATCGCCCCGTTAGGCAAAAACGGTGTGACTGCGATTGTGTAAACACCTTTGGCGGCTTCAGTCAGCATAATTTGCCTTTCTATGGCTTTGCCCCAGAGCAATATGACCAAGCGCCATTGCAGTGGCGGCCTGGCATGGTTCGACCACGGGCAGGCCCGTCGCATCTTGAATTAAATCGCGGTATTGTGCCATGCCCGCACACCCCATAATCAACACATTTGCCCCGTCAACATCCCGCAGTTTTTTGCCCGTGGCGATCATAGCTGAAAGGCTTTTGTCCGCGCTCAAAAGGTCGGCCACACCAAGGCCCAAGGCGCGATCACCTGCAAGCCGGTCCAAAACGCCCATGGCACCGAATGCGCGCAGATGGCGCGGAATGGACGCAGGCATAATCGCTATGACACCGAACCGCTGCCCAAGTGTAAGCGCAGTCATCACCGCAGCCTCTTGAATTCCGACGACGGGCAAGCTTGTTTGATCGCGCAAGGCATGTAGCCCTGGATCGCCAAAACATGCGATTACGTAACCCACAGCGTCAGTTTGAGCGGCCGCCAAGTTTAGCATCGGTGCAATGGTCAGATCTGCCTGCATTTGGCTTTCGATCCCTGTAGGGCCTGCTGCCAACGTAAGGCACCTGATCGGCACCCCGAAGTTGCGCAAGGGGGCGATGGCCGTATCAATCCCATGCGTCACCGTCGTGGAAGAATTTGGATTTATAATGATCAATGACTTGGTCATGCACCCGCTCGCGTCGACGTTTGGATTTCAATTTGATACCCTTCAGGGTCCGTGAACACAAACGCGCGGATGCCAAGCGCGTCATTCTCGAACAATCCAGACAGGTTTTCGAAGGCTCTATCCTTTGCATAAGCAAACCAAGCATCTGCGTCCGCCACGCGAATACAAAGCTGTACGGGTTTCACAGCTGTCCATTTGTTCATGCCTTTTGCCTCATCTACCAACCCCACATGCGCACCCGGACAGATTTCATAAATTTTGCACCAACCTTGATCAATGGCGAGGGTTAAGCCCATCACATCTTGGTAAAACGCGATCGCTGCCGCCAAATCACGATAATAAAAAAATGTAATCGCAAGTTGTGCTGGCGTGTTCGGCCTTTGCATCACGCAGCCCCCGTGGGCGGCGTGGCAAGAGTAGGACGGTCAATCCAATTGCCACCACCCGCCGCTCCCTGAAACACGCCATCCTGCATGATCGTCTGTCCGCGTAGCAGCACGTGAACGGGCCAGCCTTTGATCGACCGTCCGACCCAAGGATTGTAGCCAACATTATCATGAAGATCGTTTTCGCCGTAGCACACCTGTTTGTCAGGGTCCCAGATCACCAGATCGGCGTCTTTGCCCGATACAATCGCGCCCTTCTGTGACAAACCATAAATGTCTGCGGGGGCTGTAGCCGTGATCTGCGCGAATGCTTCAGGGCCCAGCTTGCCCTTCGTGATCATCGCATCAAACATCAACGGCAATCGCGTCTCCAACCCCGGGAGCCCATTGGCGATCTCGTGAAAGCCAGCGTTTGGTCCTGCCGAAAGTTTCCCCGTTTTATCATATCGATAGGGGGCATGATCGGATGAGACGAGTTGCAAATCCCCCGCTGCCAGAGCACTCCAAAGTGCGTTCTGATCCTGCGCTGTGCGCTGGGGTGGGGAACACATCCACTTTGCACCCTCAAGGTTCGGTTGATCCAGAATGTCCGCCGTCATAAACAGATAATGGGGACAGGTTTCAGCCCATATCGGAACACCGCGCGCCCGAGCATCGCGTATCAGCGCGGCCGCCTCGGCTGTTGATATGTGAAATAACATCACCGGTTGATCGAGGTATTCCGCGAACCTGCACATTCGCGCAACAGATTCAATCTCGGCCATTCGTGGGCGGGACAGGGCATGATCGGACGGGCGTACCTTACCACCCGCGATTAGGTCGTCTTTTGCGCGCGCAATAATCGCATCGTTTTCTGCGTGAACGCACACCAGTGCACCGTTTTTGCGGGCCAGCGCCATCGTATCGAGAATTTCACGATCACTGAGTTGGATGTTATAGGTCGTGAATACTTTTATTGATCTGTGTCCAGCCTTAATCAAATCCCCAAGGTCCCTGTCAAACCCCGGCACCGAAGTGTCCGTTACCGTCATATGAAACGCATGATCAATCATTGCGCCACGCTTTGCGCGCGCTGTGTAATCGGCGACCATTTCAGTCAAAGCCTGACCTTTGGCTTGTGCTGCAAATGAAATGACGCTGGTTGTCCCGCCCATTGCCGCTGAAGTCGTGGCCGTTTCAAACGTATCGGCGTTCATAACGCCCATGCCTGACGTCTGCTCGATGTGGGCATGTGGATCTACACCACCCGGCATGACCCAATGCCCTTTTGCGTCAATGAGTTGCTTTGCCGATGTGACTGGGGTCCCGACGCTCACAATCCGCTCACCTGTGATCGCTATGTCACCCTCAACGATCCCCCTTGGCGTGACTGCCCTACCGTGCCGAATGACCAAATCAATTGTCATACCCTCATCCCCTTACCAACTGGCGACAAGTCAATCGCGTACTTCCGTTAATATCAAGCGCACCTTTCCGAAGGCGGCAAATCCGAGTATATTCCAGTCACAGCGATTGGGCTGAGGATTTTACCTCGAAACAGCCTTGAAAAGGTGCTGGACCAATAGCTTCTTCGGGGCTTGATGCTGACCTCGGAGCAGATGCAGCATCCAGTGATATGTTATTTGGATCAACGTCAGCGTGTTTTTTGTGAGGGAGCTGCGGATCGGAGGATACGTTATGGAAACACCAAACCTAACCGCCATCCGCGCGCTTCGCTTAGCCTAGAACAACGGTCGTATTATTGGACAGAAGCGGCCGCTCAAACCAAAAAATGTCTGAACGACTGGTCGTTGACAAGCTTGCGACTGAAACTGATCAAGATCGGGGCCCGCGTCTTGCGCCACGCCTGCGCCATCACTTTCCAACTTGCCAAGGTAGCGATTAACAGGCCCCATGGTCAGGGCCATCCTGACTGCGATCGTCACAGCAGCTGAACGAACGCGGCAGGACAGGTCTTTCCACCACTCTAAAGAACAGCGACACAGGGACAAAATGACACCGCGCCGATAGGAACACCAACGCAGAGCAACTTGTAGACACATGCCGCCCAGCGAGATCCCGGTTCGGTCAAACAGCTTCACAGTCCTTGACATACCACGTAGTGTGATAGTCGGAACGGATGGTTTTGTGCTAAGGGAAGTCCAATCGCAGAGTGGCTTATGCAAAAAAGCAGTGTGACGGAAAACTCTAAATAAATGTTTTCCCAAACAACGCGTTTGACGAAAACGTTTACTGCATGAATGGAAGGGAAATAAATGACGCGCACAACACCCCTTTGGCAATTGAGTGCCACTGAGATTGCAACTGCCATTCGAGAAGGAACGATAACAGCGGTCGATGCAACTGAAGCTGCGATTGCGCGAATGGAAGCGGTCAATCCAGACCTGAATGCAGTTGTTGAAAGCCTCGCCGACTCGGCGCGGGATGAGGCCAAAGCACTTGATGTGTGTGACGGGCCCAAAGGACCCTTGCATGGCGTCCCCGTCACTATCAAGATTAACGTAGACCAAAAAGGACATGCCACATCCAACGGTGTGCCAGCTTTCAAAGATATCATCGCAACCAGCGATGCCCCTGTCGTTCGCAACCTCAAGGCAGCAGGTGCTGTTGTGATCGGGCGGACCAACACACCAGAATTTTCGTTTCGTGCAGACACTGACAACCCGCTATACGGACGAACCCATAACCCTTGGGGGCGTCATATCTCTCCCGGAGGATCCTCTGGCGGCGCAGGATCGGCCGTAATGGCGGGGATTGGCGCACTGGCCCATGGGAATGACATTGGCGGGTCATTACGGTTTCCAGCGTCGGCCAATGGCGCTGTAACACTGAAGTCCGGTTTGGGCCGTGTGTCGGCGTTTAATCCGAGCCAGAAAGCTGAGCGTGGTTTGCTGGCCCAATCCATGTCGGTTCAAGGATTGATCGTGCGTACCGCTGCGGATCTGCAACTTTCCATGCCCGCGTTAATTGCAACTGACCCTCGAGATCCGTTCCACGTGCCACTGCCTTGGCAGGGTGCACCGCTCAAGTCACCCATTCGCGTTGCTGTTGCACGCGATGATTTTGGCTTTGGGATGCACCCAGACGTGGCGACGGCGATAGACAAGGCGGCATCCGCCTTATCGGACGCTGGATACGCCTTGGAGGTTGTGGAACCTCCGCTTGCACGTGAAACAGGCGAGGTCGGGTACCGCGTTCTTATGGGTGAGGTCAAAGAACTGCTTTACCCTGACATCAGAACCTATGGCTCGTCCGAACTGAACCGTATTTTTGATGAATATTTTCTTGCTTTCCCACCCTACGAGGGGGCTGAGCTGCTCACCATGATGGCGCAGCGCACGCACTATGCGCGCGCTTGGTCGCTCTTTTTTGAAGAATATCCTCTGGTTCTAACACCGTTCATGCTCAAACCGTTCTTTTCCCCCGGTCGTGATGCAGAAGGGCCAGAAGGCGTGAGTGACGCCTTAGTGGGCGCGCATTGGTCTTTTATCATGAATTTCTTAGGGTTGCCTGCTGGAAACTTGCCCACGCATATTGCAAATTTACCCAATGGACCAATACCCATAGGGGTCCAAATCGCGGGGCGCAGATGGCGCGAAGACCTAGTTGTTGAAGCTATGCAAGCCATTGAGACAGTCATCCCACCCACGTGTGAAACACTTTGGAACCGCCATACATAGCCGAGTTTGCACAGATCGTTATGCACCTGCTGGATCGGATTGAAGAAGAATTGATGTCCTGATTTTGTGGATGTATTCGTACGACGTGAGGACCTGCGGCGGTTTCAATGGTCGTTCTACATTGTAGGCGGCGAGAAAGTTTTAAAATTGACCTCGGCTTTGATCGCGGCTGTCATGCTGATACCTTTTCGCCGTTGCGTGCTTGATCGCGCGGTCCATGCGTTTGAATTACCCATTAGTTTCGGGATCTTTTGGCATTCTCAATCGATGTTCAATCCCGTTAGCCTTGCAGGTCAGTTCGAAACGCATCTTTGCGAACGTCACGATATTTTGGCTTTGCCGCTGCGGTGCAAGATGGATGCCTTTTGCGCCAGAGCCTAAAAGAGGTATTTAGGCAACTCTCACGACGTCTTGGAGCTGGCTTCCTCTGCTTGTTCGGATCTTCTGTGTATTAGTAATTTGGCCCATGCTTCACTAACAAACGAGCATGTCCTTCAATTCCAACAAAAGGATCACACCATCAAGCCGTGGCATAAAATACCTAGTTGAATTCAATCTGGATTTTCAGCGCTTTCGTGCGATCAGACGCCAGCTCGAACGCTTTCACCGTGTCCGCCAATGGCAAGGTATGTGTGATCAAGGGCATTACGTCCAAACGGTCGCTGCGCATCAATTCGACCGCGCTGAAGAATTCAGCGTGAAAGCGGAACGATCCCTTAAAGGTCAGCTCTTTGGCGGTCATCGCTTGAATGGGCAGGGTCATGTCTCCGCCTAGGCCCAGTTGCACCATCGTGCCACCCGGGCGGATGCAAGGGACCGTAGAGACAACAACAGGCCCGACGCCAGAGCATTCAAACAGAACATCGAAATGCCCCTTTTGCGCGCCGTAGACCTCAAGCGCATTGGCCTGATCAGCGACATTGTGCGTAATATCGGCACCCAGCTCGCGTGCCTTGTCGAGTGTAAAATCAGTGATATCGGTCGCCACAATCTGTGCTGCACCTGCCGCACGTGCGACTAAAACAGCGAGCAGCCCAATGGGCCCGCAGCCTGTCACAAGCACCTTTTTGCCCAGCAGATCACCAGCCTGCTTTGCAGCGTGCAAAACCACGGACAACGGCTCTGCCATTGCGGCTTCGGCCGAAGTCAGCCCATCGGCCACAGCACATTGCGCCACATCCGCCACCAGCCATTCCTGAAAGGCACCCTGAATATGCGGAAAAGGCATAGCCGACCCATAAAACCGCATGTTGAGGCAGTGATTGGGGCGCCCTTCGCGACAGTATTCACAAGTGCCGCAGGGGCGCGAAGGCGATACAGCAACCAATTGGCCGATTGTCAGCATGTCCACGCCTTCGCCCAGCGTTTCGATGACACCCGCCACTTCGTGGCCCAGCACCATTGGCTGTTTCAGCGTGATGGGGCCAAAGCCGCCATGGTTAAAGTAATGCAGGTCAGACCCGCAAATGCCACCGGTCTTCATTCGGATCAAAACCTGTCCCGGGCCGGGTTCCGGGCGTGGGTGAACCTCAATACGCAGGTCTTTTGCGGCGTGGGCGACAATAGCTTTCATGATCTGTCCTTAGGTAACGGGGGTCAGCAAGGGTTGGCCTGCGAAATGCGCTGTAAGATTATCGCGCAACAGTTTGCCCATGGCTTGTCGTGTTTCAATGGTTCCTGACGCGTGATGCGGTTGAAGCAAGACATTGTCGAGCTTTAGAAACCGCGGATCAAGGGCCGGTTCGCCCGCAAACACATCAAGCGCGGCGGAACCGATTGTCCCCGACGATAGCGCAGCGATCAGTGCTTCTTCGTCAATGTTGGCCGCGCGCGAGATGTTGATGACCATGCCGTCCGCGCCAAGCGCATTCAAAACGTCCACACCAACAATGTGGCGCGTAGCATCAGAGGCGGCCACAGTCACAAACAGAAAGTCAGAATGCTCTGCCAGAGCAACCGGTTCGGACAGGAATGTCCAGTCCGGTGCGTAGTCTTTTGGTGCGACATCACTATATGCGATATCCATACCAAAGCCTGCCAACCGCTTGCCTATTTCAAATCCAATTCGTCCCAACCCCAGAATACCCGCCTTGCGGCCAAATACACGCCTCTGAAGGGGATAGAGACCTTTTGCAGCCCACGATCCATCGCGGACCCACGTTTCAGCGCCGACCATAGCGCGTGACTGACAAAGCATCATCGCGACCCCAAGGTCGGCCACGTCTTCGGTTAAGACGTCAGGCGTGTTGGTTACGGCAATCCCCTGCTCTTTGCAGGCAACCAGATCTACGGCATCATAGCCAACGCCGTAGACGGCGATCATTTCAAGCTTTGGGCAAGCGGCAATCATAGCCCGATCTGCACCTAATTCACCGCGCGTGGCAATGGCGCGGACATCGCTTCCGACATTCTCAAGAAAAGCGGCAGCGTCTTTTGCTTCGAACATCCGATGCATGTCAAACGCCGCATCCAAGGGTTCCTGATCCCAATCAGGGTATGGACCCGTCTGTAGAATGGTGGGCTTTGACATTGTGGCAATCCTGTCTTGACATTTTTTGATATCGGTAACATGTTATCGGTAACAAAAATGATGGTGTCAAGAATTCTCGCCCGAAAATCAAAAAGAGGAGCCTCTATGTCTGACTTATTCTCGCTCGCTGGTAAAACCGCACTGATCACAGGATCATCGCAAGGCATTGGTTTTGCTCTGGCCAAAGGCTTGATTGACGCAGGCGCCCGTGTTGTTCTGAATGGCCGCAACGCAGACAAGTTAGCCAAAGCAGCAGCAGAACTGGGAAAAGGGGTAGACACGCTTGCCTTTGATGCCACTGACCATATGGCTGTTCGGAAAGCCGTAGACGATTTCGAAGCAGCCCGCGGTTCAATTGACATTTTGGTGAATAATGCAGGCATGCAGCATCGCACCGAGCTTGAGAATTTTCCAGCCGAGGCTTTTGAGCAGCTTCTTCAAACCAATGTGGCAAGCGTTTTTCATGTTGGCCAAGCCGTCGCCCGACATATGATCGGGCGACGTGCTGGCAAAATTATCAATATTGCGAGCGTCCAAACCGCGCTAGCGCGGCCCGGCATTGCACCCTACACCGCAACCAAAGGCGCCGTCGGAAACCTGACCAAAGGGATGGCAACCGACTGGGCGCAGCATGGATTGCAGTGCAACGCCATCGCACCGGGATATTTTGATACGCCTTTGAACGCAGCATTGGTGGCGGACAAGGATTTTTCAGCTTGGCTAGAAAAACGCACACCGGCTGGGCGGTGGGGCAACGTCGATGAATTGGTTGGTGCCTGTGTCTTTCTATCCTCCGCTGCATCCAGCTTTGTGAATGGCCACACGTTGTACGTCGATGGTGGTATCACGGCGTCGCTTTGATGCGATGCTATGTGTTAATGGGCGTATCAGGCTGCGGAAAATCTTCGGTCGGTTTGGCGCTGTCGGTCACGTGTGGCATGACATTCATTGATGGTGATGATTTGCATCCGCAGGCCAACATCAAAAAAATGTCTTGTGGCAAACCGTTAAGCGACAAAGATCGGTCGCCTTGGTTATCTGATGTCGGGCGCACCCTTGCCAAAGGGTCCCGGCCAATTGTCATTGGCTGCTCTGCACTGAAGAAAAATTATCGCGACATCATCAGGTCTAAGGTGCAGGAACCTGTGCATTTCCTGCATCTTGATGCGCCCCAAGATGTCTTGGTTCGTCGCATTGTCGGTCGCGTTGATCACTTTATGCCCACCGCATTATTGGACAGTCAGTTTGGAATCCTCGAGCGCTTGGAAGGCGATGAATGGGGCTGTCAGATTGATATTACTCAAGCCTATCCAAACGTGATTACGC
>Ga0206126_10005400_pt1 | contig 11768 bp, 8 predicted proteins | sample Helgoland_Spring_5_FD_148621 | JGI IMG/M metagenome (GOLD analysis project Ga0206126, IMG submission 148621) | Pelagic subsurface seawater microbial communities from Kabeltonne, Helgoland, North Sea - Helgoland_Spring_Bloom_20160412_1 | ecosystem: Environmental > Aquatic > Marine > Epipelagic ...
AGTCGTCGGTATCAGCCGCTGCTAGTTTTGTATCAAATACATTACCAGCCGCTGTATTATTATATTGAGTAATAGTACTAGAGATTGTACCAGTAGTACTATTATATGAAATACCTGTACCCGCAGATATTGCTCCTCGAGCATCTGCGTCAGCATATTGAGCGGCTGCTGTAAGAACTAACTTACCGTCAGCTCCATCAGCAACAGTAATATTACCATGGCCTGAATGAGAAAGAATAGTGTCTACGCGTGTATCTACACGGGCATCTGTAAAGTATAAGTTAGTTCCTTCACTAAGGTTTGAAGTCGATTTGGCAGAAAAGCCTGCATCTACTCTTGCATCTGCTCTGGCCTGAGTATAGTATAGATTCGTATTTTCTGTGATTCCAGAGGTATTCAGGGTTATATTTGCAGAGCCGTTAAAAGAAGTACCAGAAATAGTACGGGCATTTGCTAAAATAGTAGCAGTAGCTGCATTACCACTTAAAGTTGCTGTGATTGTACCTGCTGAGAAGTTTCCTGAACCATCTCGAACTACAAGTTTGCTTGCAGTATTGGCACTCGCCGCACCATCAATAACATTAGTATAGTATTGACCACCAATAGCAACGACACCTGTAGTGCCGTCAGGGTGTCCAATAAATAGCTTATTACTATCTGACTTGCCTGAATAAGCTAGTTCACCTGCGGAAAGGGTTGAAGGGGTTGTAGTAGAGGTACTACGTTTAATTCGAATCGTTTGAGCCATTTGGGATCTCCGAGATTAGCCTTAAAAGGCTCCTGCGTCAAGCGTGTCTGAGTCTCCACCAGCTGAACCTACCATTATAGGCACCCACTGGAACACTCCACCACTTGTTTCGCGATATATTTTTAATTCATTGTCGTCAGGGTCGTACCAAGTATCTCCTTCCTGGACATTTGTACCTGTAGGAGTTTCCGTCGTACGAAAATTTTGATCTGCTACCTGCTCTAGGGCTGCCTGCAAGTTTGTTGCTGTTACTGGTCCATGAGGGTTAAATGCAATACCGGAAGCACTTGTTAAGCCAATAGCAATGCCCCTAGCCTCTACTAAAGTAATATTTGTACTAATATCTAACGATACAGACTCTGCCGAAGAGTCTGTAATAGTCGTAGTAAGATCAGATACAGCAATATTAGTAGACACTATCGTGTAACTCCTTGATTAAGGGTAACTGAACCTTGCAATAGTTTTTGTACAACAGCATCACCTGCTGTAAAAATCTCTAAATCATATTGATAACTGCCTGCAGATATCTCATTCGAAGTAGCATTTGACAAACTCAGCTGAATTTTACCGTTTGCGGGGACAGGAATACTGCACGTAAACGTGCCCGTTAAAGTACTTGAAGACTTAGTCGGTCTTAGCTGAGCACGCGCAGAGTACCCGGTCAGGTCTTTCACTGTTCCGGATTCAGATACTGTAAACTCTAACGCAAAGTCGGACCCTTGGTCGATGATTAGGTTGTAGCGGGCTGCTTTCATATGATTTCCTCCATTACAGAATTATATCTAAGTTGACATTCTATGTCAAGAATTATTTTTTAGGTGGTACTAGGATATAAATATCCTAGTACTACGCTGTATTCTCCATCGTCTGTCTCAGTAAAAAAATATTCATTGTCTGTATTAGACGCCTCAGAGGTAGCAAGGGCTTGTATTGCGTCGCCCGCTTCTTGGCAGTTTTCGTGTTGAGAGACTAATACCTCTGTCCAGTTTGTTTTCATAATTTTTAAATTGATCATGCTATATTCTCCATAGTTCCTACTACTTGGTTAATCTGTGCCTGTGCTCTGGCGGAGGAAAGCCCTGCTGCTGTGAAAGATAGTGTTAAGTACTCTGTCAGAGTTGAGGCAGGCAGATAGGCCACCAGGCTCATCTGCCTCCGCCTGCCAGGAAATCCTGTACCTGCCGGAACTTGGTCAGTGATAAAGTTTGTAAGGCCCGAAACGTCAACTAGGGTGACATTGGTTGCCCCGGATGTTTGAAAGTTATCTTTATTAACATATATAGTATTTCCGACTTGTGGTAAGTTTGATATACCAGAAAGCCTTATTTCAGTCTGAGGCCCGGCACTCTGATAACCATCATGATCATATCGCACTCCGTAAATTTTATGGGGGTTTGTTCCATTATCACTCGTTGCTAGCATTGTACCCGGTACTATATCCTGTATCTTATTTCCCGCTACTACGATGGTCCAAGACCCTGTACCTGAAGGTGAATAGGCTCTAACAATATTCCCTATTGAGACAGATTGATCCTCTGCAGAGGCGTTTGCAAGAACAGTTCTTTGTAAAATAGGACGTATACTAACCTCCTTAGCATTATTTTGGTCATTGTTTGCCGTCTGGTAATAAATATCTAGACTTATCTTCTTCCTTTTAGCTACAAGCTCGGGAGCAGGTACATTAAAGGTTCCAAAAACACTGCTGCCTCCGAAAGGTACATTAAAGGCTGGGTTGTATATTGCAATAGGGTACTCTTCTGTTACATCACCAGTTAGCTTGTTTACTGCAATCGAGCCTACCGCAATAGCATCTGCAGTAATAGCGCCTGCATCAATAGCATCTGCAGTAATAGCATTGGTTGATATTTGTTCGGCAATAATCTTACCTACTTGAACAATATCATCTTTTCTTAGTTTTTCGCTATACCCGTCAGCAAAGTATTCTTTGCCAAACTCGTCGTTTGTTCTTAGTGCAAAGGTACCTGTACCAGTGAACTTCCATAGATTCGAACCCCCTCCAAGTGCGTTTGCCGAATCGTATTCGAAGTCATTCGAACCTATTTTAAGACCCACTAGATTAAGAGGGGAGGCCGACATAAGGTCATGAGTATCGTGTTTTACCCATTTTGAGTTTGTACCGTCCCAATAACTAACAGTAATAATAGTAGGCTCAACACTTGCTATTTGATAATTTGATATTCTATGGGGAAGCATATACACGTCACCGCACATATTCCAGGGCAAGGCTGAGACACCGTCTCCTCCAGCGCCGTCCCCATTATCAAAAGACCCAATGAGTCTAGTATTCGAACTGGCAGTGCTCCAGTCGTTAGATGTTCTAATATCTAATACTTCTGTCTTTGCAGGATCAAAGTATATAGGCGCTATAGCGTTGTCATATGTCAAAACCCTGGTTGAGACGGGACGCACTTGAACATTATCATTTACTCCTGATTGACAAGCTACAAGTAGTGGAGTGTCGGATAAGATCCAAACATATACTTTGCTAGTACTGCTGAGACCTGTGAAAGTCTTTCTCAGCACTGTAGATTCGCCTATTTCCGCAACCTCAAAGCCTTCTAAACTTTGTACGGTGCCATTTACTTCGCCTTCTGTGCTTACTAGAGGGCCGGCTCCGGTTGCTGTGAACTCGGTATTAGGGTTGCTATCCGCCGCACCTATAGTGGTAAAATCTGTGTTTCCTGTTGTTAATATTTTATACTTCACTCCCGCAATCAATGAACCTGAGGACAATGTTTTATTTTTCTCAAAATTACCGTTCCACTCAATAAGAGGAGAACCGTTCAACTTAGTAGGCGAGGGGCTAGTGGAGTTAAAATACCTTATATTTCCTGAGCCATAAGGCGCGTAGAAATCATAGTGGTTATTAGTTCCTACGGAGAAGTTACAAAACTTTGTGCCTGTAGAAGAGAAAGCATTTAAAGCTCTTCCCTTTCTAACAAAAGAAACTGCCTTATTTGATTTCATCACATCACCAGCAGCAAGCGTAAGAGTTCCTTTTGTGCCCGCAGCTACGTCTACTAGTATAGGCTCTTCGTTTTTGAATATATGAGTACCGCTCTCGCCTACAGCATACTGCACAGCAGTATTATTGGTCATATTAACACGAGGGCTTACTGTAGCTTGACCCTCTGGGTTGCGTCTAGTTACAACATCCGAAACAGGAACTCCTCCTATTACAGAGCTTTCACCAAGATTAAAGTTTCCTGCCAACAGAAGCTCCCCATTCACCAGGAGCATATTAGTAGTGAAAACGGCTTGATTCGTGCCGGTCTTGAGCAATTGACCTACTATAAAATCTTGAGCAAAATTTAAGCGTAGCTTTTCTCTATTGAACGCTTTATTGTTCCAACCAGCCTCAGGGTTTCTATCTACTGTTAAGTGTGTGTCATTTTTAATAGTAGCTACCCTATAGTACATATTATTCGCCGCTCTTAGGGTATCTCCTAGTTGTAGCTCTGTTGTGAACGAAGTGCCTGAACCCGTAATTACATGACTATTCGAAGCCTTACTAATTGTACCTGTTAAATTAGCTGTAAACTTATTAGTAACTGTAGCATCGCTCCACGTATCAAGAGGCATGCCCGAAATTTGCTGTTCGTAAGTATCCCGGACAATCGGTACTAGTTGGTCCGCATCGGCATCATACATAACATCATAAGGAGTAGTAGAGATCGCCAAACCAGATAAAGAGATGTCTACCCCTGTAGGTCTTGATATAATTTCAGCCTTACTAGATTGAGCAGGTTGCACAACTATTTCATCCGCCCGAAAGTTTAGTTCGGTTTGGGTGGTCCCATCTGAAGTAGCTATATCTACAGTTGTATTTGCTTTGCCTCCTACGGCTAGCCCATACTTACTCGCATAGCCTCTACCCAGTAAACTGCTACTGTTATGTGGAGGTACTGTTAGACTTACATTGGCAGGATAAGAGGTTTTGCCTGTTGAAGTAATTGTTGTGATACTAAAGATTATACCGCCCTCTAGAAAAGGTCTTGCGAATACATACTCTTGAGTGCCTGAACTGACGACTTTTTCTCTGACGAAAGTTCCTTCGGCATCGTCTTCGCCGAAGGGGAAGACGGCCTTATTACAAGTTATTTTATAGCTATCAACATCTTTGAACAAAGAACCGTCGCTATTTACAGGAGGCTCCCAGTGAAGAGAGTAAGTCCCTCCCAAGTCGCCAGGAACCAGAGATAGATTTGTAGGTTCCTCTGGAGGGGTTACTGACCTAGATGCTAGATCTGGGTAAGCCTCTTCGCTGCGAACTACTGTGTATACTTCTTCGTTCTCGATGGCACCAAATTTCTCGTTATAATGCTCAACTCCTGTAAGCGTATGTACTCCCTGAGAACCTTCCTCAATAGACAGCAGTTTATATTGCTTTGCTGTTCCCGCAACAAGTTGACCATTTGCATCTACCTCATTGATAACAAATACAGACTGTTCAGCAGGGCGCTGACTAAATTCTGCGGTAAGAGGTAAAACGTCGACTTCCGACACTCCGCCCGAAAAAGTTAGCGCAGACATATCTATGTTTCTTGTCTCTGTTTTTATCGGGCGCTCTTCGCCTTCGATACTCGCATTCTGGGCTTGGGGCATAAGAACGGTTACACTATAGGTGTTGGTCTCTTTCAGAACAACAGATCGATCTAGCGGTAATATATCAAAATCTGGATCACTATAGAAAGATAGGTCCGAAGTTGTTTGGGCTGTCCAAGAATTAAGTCCGTGGTTGCCTGCAGTTGCAAGGTTTCCTTTTCCCCAACCTCCGTTATTACTTCCTGCCCACAAACCAGTATCAAAATTAGTCTTGTCGGAAGTTTGCAAGTCAAGCACCTTACGATTACCGATATATAATCTTGCTATGCCATCAGGAATTACATATTCTATAGTAATTTTGTGAGACTGTCCGTTAAATTCGGGTATCTCTGAAATAGGAATCAGTCTAAAAACTCCGCCAGTTGTATTTCCAGTGATCGTATCCTCGCCTGAGCCTGCTCGGAATACTAGATTGTAGGCTCCTCCGCTGCTAATAACGCCTAGATAAGTACCTACACCGGTTCCCCCTATCTCAAATAGACATTCATTTCGTGTGAAAGTGGCGGGGAGGTTCGCTGTTCCCGAAATAATAGCAGTTTTTGCTCTATTCTCAGAGGAAGCTGGTACGAATGTATCGGTGGAGATGGTGACACCATTATCTGCTCTTGAGATCAAGCCTGTCGCGACCCTTCCTTTTGTAGGGTCTGAAGAAATTCTTCCGCCAAGACCTAGTCCTTGTCTTCCTGAGTCTTGTATGCTTACAATGTCGCCCGGGACCAAGAAGCCTGAATCAAGCGAAGTACTAAAGCTTACAACCTCTGTTTGGTTAACGCTTGTCCATAACTTCCACTTAGCGTATCGTAGAGCTTGGCCCTCAGAAGTACACCCAAATGCCATCGCCTCTTGCTTAATTAGTTTACCTGTTTTTGCTATATTTTCAGAATCTTCTAATAGAAGAGGTTCAAGGTCATAATTAGATTCTGGATTATTCCAAGAGACTACTATCTGGTTGGCGCGTGTTTTTTCTCCTGAGGTTTGGTAAGAGAATAGCCCTTTGGACACATTGGAGTTTGAAAAAGTATATACAGGGTCTTTAGCTTCATCAATTATAGTTTGCACTTTTCCATCTAACCAGTATAGCATACCTCTAAAAATAGTGGCCATGTCTTTTAATACTTTATAAGACTCTGCGGCTTTTGTAAGGTATATGTTTGCTCTAAAACGAGGCTCGGTTCCTCCCTTTCCATCAGGGACTAGCTCGTCACAGTATTTGGCAACTCTATATAGTTGAAATTTATCAATATCGACCTCTTGTATGAAGCCGCCTAGTCCATACCTATCATTAGTAAGTATATCGTAAAATACCCAAGCAGGATTGTCTGTATAAACAGGCTTAACTGCAAAAGAGCCATTCCATAGACCAGAGTATGCCGCAGTATCGTTAGCAGTCAGATGCCTCGGCGTATAGTTATTAGGAATTTTTACTAATCGGCCCCTGCAGTGGTACGTTCGTACAGGTAGTCGAGGATATTCTTTAGATGTAAAGCTAGTATGGGCATACGCGGTTAAAGGGTAGCTTAAATTTGATTCCGAGGTACTTTGGATACTCGTTATAGCTGCTTTTGCAAAAACCTCGTGTCCTGATGTTCCTGATGTAGCTAAGCCGTCATGTCGACTTTTTCTCTCCACTGTTATCGCAAAATCAGTAAAAGGCCTGTAAGGCTCTAGATTTATCTCCTGTTCAAACCTTATAGGCCTACTAACTCCTTTCGATCTGACTACCGTATTTATACCTTGTTTTCCGTGGTCTACTGAGAATATTTTGAAAGTATCAGAAGCAGTCCCACGATAAATTGTAAGTTTTATATCGTGTTTAGCCTCAGCTTGGTAGGATTCTCCGTTATCGATATTAACATTTCTTAATTGATCATAGGAAAATTCCAATGATACATTGCTGACCTGCTTTACCTGCTCTCCAGTAAGTCCGAAACCTCCCGCAGAAGTACCTCTAAATACAGGTGCTGCTGTGGCCGGAGTATTCGGTGTTTTAGACGAGGAGTCTACAAATTCCAAAAGGCTATTACTAAATGAAGGCCCCGCGCCTACATTTATCGAACTGCCCGCGCCGCTAAATATAGGTGCCTGGTACTGGTATCCGTGTCTAAAAGTACTTATGACATCGCTACTCGTTAGATACGCATTAGAAAACTCTGAAGGAGTTAAGGTAGTGCCATTGCTGTCCCCCGAGTCTCCATCTATTCCGCTTGGATCAACTGTCAGGCTGTCAATCTTAAAGTCTGCAATCTCCCAATCATAAGTACCATTAGGAATTGTGCCGTTAGTGTTTTGAATGGTAATATAATCGCTGTCAATATTAGCAGTACCTACAATCAGTACACTTCTATCGGCTCGTAGCGTTGCGGAAAACGCGCTACTTTCAATGAAAGACGCAACGTGTTCAGCATTGCCAAAATATATGTTTGGCTCGAAAACAGCAGAGCCTGTATTAGTAACTGTTACAGATCCCCAGATCTCTTTGCCTGTTGCAGGGTTTTCAAGTGTGGCATAAAAATTTCTTTCTCCGTCAAAAGGAGTAACATCTAGCCTATCAAGATTCGAGGTAAATTCGTTGCCTGATGAAGTAATACTGATACCCGGCAGCTCGCCTTCCACAGAGGGAGCAACTAGAGCGGGCTGAACACTTACAGTTAAGGTGGCAAGTCCAATAATTCTCAGAGGCTTATTCATAGTGAACATTGCCCCTCCATTAGTCATAAGCTCTACTCTTCTTGGATTAGAAGAAAAAGTACCTGAAGGGAAGGTGGCCGTATTGCCGTTAATGGTCACTTGACCTACGTCAGAGGTATCTTCAGAAGTTACCGAATTTACTTCGCGACCTACTATAGAATCCCCGTCAAGATAGACGCTGGATCTACCGTCTACAAGGCCCTCGATAGGCCCTTCAGATATAAGATCCGTAGCGTCTATTCGTGTTATTGTACTTTCATAGTAGAAAGTAGCATCATATTTATTCTTTTCATTTTCCGCTATCTGCGAATCTCTAGTTGTTGACATTATTAAACTCTCCTATTAACTTCCAAAACCATGACCCATGTTCCAAGGTCCGTATATCGGGGTAACGTATTCCCCTGTGTTTGCACCTAAATTGCTTGTTCTGAAGCCAATAGGTCTACCTGGTACTCTTAATTCTCCGTACAGCAAAGGTACGGGATCTCCTTCAATTACATTCTGTTGAGAGCCATCGAACAGATATGTAGGAGGCTGCTCTTTATCTACAGCCGGGTCGGGGGCCATTATCATCGCAAGGCTCGCGGTTGCTAGACTTACTCCAATCCCGAGTAGGGCCATACCTACTTGCGCGTTTGTAAAGTTTCCAAAAGCTAGAAATTGAGGGCTCGCCAGTCCAATACCTATAAGGGCTACACCCAGAATCAAAGATGTAAACCTACTTTTGGAGCCTCTTGGCACAGGATGAAACGAGATGTCTCCTAACTCTTCAGACTCAAGTATCTCTTTCTCTGACTTTTCCTTTTTATCAATCTCTACAACAAAGTCCAAGCCTTTAGAATCCGACTCTGCTAAGTATTTTCTAAAAGCACCGTCAAAGTTAGCGTCTAAAAGCTTGATTGCGTCTGATACGTTCCTAACATCGGCCTCTAGCTCAGGTGTGAAGAGCTGGCCTAGTTCTCCTTCTAAATATATTTTACGTTTCATATCTATAAATTTCCGTTAAGTGCTTTGTCCAGAAAGGGTATAGATTCTCTCTGCATGAAAGCCTGTCTGCGCAATGATGAAAAAATACATCATTACCTAAATAAACCCCACAATGATTAGGTACTTTTGAGTCAATTGAAAAGATAAGCAGGTCATGTTTCTCTGCGCTGTCTACTTTCTTAAAACCCCAACTATTGATATAATCTTCTGTGAAGTAGTTCAACCCTTTCTCCCACCATAAGTTTTCATATGCGTCTCGGGCAGGGAGTTGAATGCCTTGAGTACTGTACCAGTCTTTAGAAGCCTCGAAACAGTCCTGCACTCCGAAAATATACTCTCTACCTATAAGAGACACTGTATTGTGTTTTGGCTGTTGTACGTGGAGTTCTAGGTCTGGATAGCTAAATATATAGTAAGGTATACAAAGCGCATCGCAGTTGTTAATATCAGAATCAGAAGGCTCACAACTAGCATCTGGATGACTATGTACAATACCTACTATCTCTGCTGTTCTTTTTATTTCTAAATATTGCTTGGAGTCCATAATAAAATCATCATTATTATTCGCCAAATTTGTACAAGGAAACCATTTCAGCCTCCCTTTAAATATAGCAAAAACTCCACAACCTTCTCTTGGGTACTCAGATTCAAAATGTTCTGCTAATTCTTCTAGTATCTCTTTACTTAAATTTAACACTGGCGGGGAACCCTCCGAAAGGTATAGACCCTTGTGTTGTTGATTTTCTTGAGCCAGGTACATCAATACCTGTACTCGAGGAGGAGAGACCTATTCTTGTACCTTGAAATCTACACCTACACCCTGCAAGCGTTTTACTACAAAGGTCTATACGAGACCACAGGGTTAAAGAAGGGTCGGGAGTATTTCCAGCAGATAAACTAACATTCGCTTGCCATATTTTATTGTCGTACCTTACTAAAGCGTTTGCTGAATAAGTAGCGGAGGCAGAGTAGTCGCTCCAGCCTCTAACCTCCTGCCAAAAAGCCTGCGTAGTCGAGGGCGTTGTTTGGTTTGAATCGGTCTCACTTCTCCAAAATTTAGAGATGTGTGAGACGAGCACATCTCGAGCATACGTACCCGAAGAATACGCACTAGAGTTGGCGTTGAGCACTGTGGCGGAGACAAGAGGTCTATTTTGTGTATCAAAGAAAGCATTGTACTCAACAACAGGATTAGAGGTGTTGCCCAACACAGTAACAGAGTGATTGCTGTCTGCGGCCCAGTTACATGCACCACGAGACCTAGAAACTCCTTGATATTCCCAAGAGCAGTATTTTCCTATTATAGATCTAGAAGGTATAGTTACACCCTCTAAATCAAAGGGACTACTTAGCTCAAAAGATACAAGCGAGCTATCCTCTTCTGCTACTCTGTCTATTATATAGCGCTTAACAGGAAACTCTATTGGAGCTGAAGCATCTACACCGCCTACTAAATATTTTGCAAAAGTTGTTCTCAGAGTTATAGTCTTACCTATCAGAGCCTGGAAGTTAAATCCCGCACTTTGAAGAGTTGTTCGCAGTAGAGGAAGAACATTCGCCATCGTAAGAGTAGGCCTAGTAGCAGAGCCTTCGGACTTGTGCGAAACACCCTCTAATAGCATCGGCAAAGCTACATAAGTATTGGCGGCGCTAGAAGTATTGTTCGTAGGGTTGCCTTCAGGGTGAAACTGAAGATCTGCTATTAGCTCATTTTTTCCTGGGTGAAAAAATAAAGTAGAGCTGTCGCTAAGTTTGAGCTCAAATAACTCTACTATAGCATTATCAATAGCTAGTGTCTGGAGATCACTAGAGATTATATTATTGGTACTCATGGTTCATATACTCGTTTTAAAGTTGCACTAAGACTATAAAAATCATCATAGCTGTATGTTTTTGAATATTCGGATACTATTACTTTTACAGTAACCTCTCCTCCTGTGTTCGGTGTGGTAAAGTCAAAAGGTGTAACACCTTTTAATAAGTCAAAAAAGCCGGAAATTGCATCAATCTCCGCTTTAGTTCTATTCACGAAACTGACGGTAAAGGATTCATTAGAGCTATTTATGCCGTCCTGAATTCTTTGCTCATACCCGTCCCCAAAGGAGACTTTACGCACTCGCGGAACTGCTTGTAGCACCATTGATTTATCGGGTATTCTTTGAACCCCTGACACTGTAAAGCCTATAGCCATTATTATACTCCATAAGGGCTAAGCATTCCGCCCGATCTTTGTTGTTTTGATAGTTCTTCTTGTATAGCCTTTGATATAGCTCTACCAAAGTTCTCTACGTTTGAATCGTCTCCAGATGCAGAAGAGGAGGCGCTTCCGTTTTTATCAACTGAAACATTAACAGTTACATTATTAGTTTGCTGGCCTCCCGACTTCATTTCTACGGGAATGGACTTGCCGTTGGGCAGAGGCACAACTGCTTCTGTTCCGTGCAATATTGCGGGATATCCCGAAGTAGAGCCTCTTGCTACACCGCCGGTTGAGTAGCCTGTAGGAGGTGTAGCGATACCTCCGGTTCTGAGTTCATATTTTGCTGCTATATTTGCTCCGGCATTAGATGCCCCTGAATAGACTGTCTTGCCGGCGGAGTTTACTGCAGAATCACCGCCTCCACCGAAAGTGGATAAAGCTGCCTGAATTATTCTTGCTGCCATCATCTCCGCAACCATTCTTGCAAGGTGTCCTAGTATGGCCTTTGCCATATCTGCG
>Ga0206126_10005403_pt1 | contig 11764 bp, 7 predicted proteins | sample Helgoland_Spring_5_FD_148621 | JGI IMG/M metagenome (GOLD analysis project Ga0206126, IMG submission 148621) | Pelagic subsurface seawater microbial communities from Kabeltonne, Helgoland, North Sea - Helgoland_Spring_Bloom_20160412_1 | ecosystem: Environmental > Aquatic > Marine > Epipelagic ...
ATCATGGAAGGCGACATCGATCCGCTGCTGAACGCCCTGATCGCCGAGGACCAGGCGGCGCGTCTGGCCGACCTGGAAGCCGAGTTCGGTTGATCAGCCCAGGACGCCGGTCAGCGGCAGCCACAGCACCACGCCAGTGACGGCGGTATAGGCGGCGAAGGCATGCACCGACTTCAGCCGGCCGCTGGCCAGCGGGCTGTCGAGATCGGCGCGGTTGACCCACAGTAGATAGGCGGCCTGGATCGCCCAACCGGCGAGGAACGCGACCACGGCCCAAGCGCTGAGCGCCGCCAGCGCGACGCCCGACATCAGGACCACCACACCGCCCACGGCGATCACGCCGTCTGCGATCTGATCGTCTGCGGGAACGGCGATGACGCCGGACAAGGCCCGTTGCAGACGCCAGTTGAGCCAGGCCTGATACAAAAGCATCAGTCCGCCCAAGACGTAGAACATCCCTATCGCGCGCGCCGCCCACTCCATGTCCGAAATAAGGCGCCATTTTCTGCGGTTGTAATCAGGGAAAATGCGACGCCGATTCGGATCGTTAACGACCGGCGCAAATTAGACACAACCGTTGGTCTGCGAGCGCGCCCGCTAAGCTTTGGCGGCCAGCGCGCGCTGGACCGCCGGACGCGCCTTCATGCGCTCGAAATGCGCCTGGACGCGAGGAAACTCGGCGATGTCCACGCCGTCGCTCTCCAGCCAGCCGGCGAAGGTGAACAGATAGGGGTCCGCGACCGTATAGGCGTCGCCCATCGCCCATTCGCCGGTCAGGTCCGCCTCGATCAACGCAAAGCCGTCGCGCATGTTCTGCGTGACCTTGGCCGCCATCGACGCCTGGGCGGCGGCGTCGTCGCTCCAGCGCGCGGCGCGGCGACCGTGGGCGTGGGCGACGTGGACGGTGGTGGCCAGATAGAGGTTGAACGACTGCATCCGCGCAAAGGCGAAGGGATCGGTCGGCGCCAACAGGCCGGGCGGCGACAGGGCGGCGATGTGCGCCAGAATGGCCGGGCTTTCGGTCAGGACGCCCTGACCGGTCGCGAGCGCAGGAACGCGCCCCTTGGGATTGATCGTCAGATAGGCCGGCTCGCGTTGCTCGGCCTTGCCGAAGTCGACCAGACGAACCTCATAGGCAAGCGCAGACTCTTCCAGCGCGATATGGCTGGCCCGGCTGCAGGATCCGGTCGCGGCGTAGAGGGTCAGCATGGTCGCGCCTCACAGCAAAGAAAAAGGCGGCGAGATCATCGCCGCCTTTCAGGAAATCAGAGGTCCAGCAGGGCCCGCGCCGGATCTTCCAGCAGTTCCTTGACCCGGACCAGGAAGGTCACGGCTTCCTTACCGTCCACGATGCGGTGATCGTAGCTGAGGGCCAGATACATCATCGGGCGGATCTTGACCTCGCCGTTGATGGCCATCGGGCGCTGGACGATATTGTGCATGCCCAGGATGCCCGACTGCGGCGCGTTCAGGATCGGCGTCGACATTAGCGAGCCATAGGTGCCGCCATTGGTGATGGTGAAGGTGCCGCCCTGCATCTGATCCATGGTCAGCGAGCCATCACGCGCGGCCTTGCCCAGGGCGCCGATGCCCTTTTCGATGCCGGCGAGCGACAGGGTGTCAGCGTCGCGCAGGACCGGAACCACCAGACCCTTGTCGGTGCCGACGGCGACGCCGATGTCGTAGTGGTTCTTGTAGATGATGTCCGTGCCGTCGATCTCGGCGTTGACGGCCGGGATCTCATGCAGGGCCGCGACGACAGCCTTGGTGAAGAAGGACATGAAGCCCAGCTTCACGCCGTGGCGCTTTTCGAACACGTCCTTGTACTGGGCGCGCAGGGCCATGACGTTGGTCATGTCCACCTCATTGAAGGTGGTCAGCTGGGCGGCCGTGTTCTGCGATTCCTTCAGGCGACGGGCGATGGTCTGACGCAGGCGCGTCATCTTCACACGCTCTTCGCGCGGCTGGTCGGCGCGCGGGGCGGCCGGCGCTGCGGCGGCGGCAGGGGCCGGAGCCGAGGCCTGGCCGATGGCGGCGATGGCGTCGGCCTTGGTGATGTTGCCCTTCGGTCCCGTGGCGTTGATGGCCTTGGGATCCAGATTGTTCTCGCCGACCACGCGCTGGACGGCGGGCGACAGGGTTTCGTTCTTGGCGGCCGAGACCTGGGCCGAGCCGGTGTTGGCCGGGGCGGCGGCGGGCGCCGGTGCGGCGGCGGCCGGCGCGCTGGCAGCGCCCGAACCCGAGATGGAGCCTATCTTCTGGCCCGGCGTGACGGTCGCGCCTTCGTCGGCGGCGATGGTCAAAACGCCGTCAGCCGGAGCAGACACCTCGACCGCGACCTTGTCGGTTTCGATCTCGACCAGCAGCTCGTCCTTCTTGACCGTGTCGCCGTTCTTCTTGACCCACTTGCCCATCGAGCCCTCGGCGACGCTCTCGCCCATGACCGGCACGGTGATGTCGATCGCGGCGGCGGCCGGAGCAGCGGCGGTCGGCGCGGCTTTGGCGTCAGCCTTGGCCGCCTTGGCAGGGGCAGCGGCGGGCGCAGCGGCCGGAGCGGCGGCGGCGGACGCGCCCTCGGTCACCGAACCCAGGACCGTGCCGGGAACGACATTGTCGCCCTCGGCCGCCTTGATGTCGCCCAGGACGCCGTCGGCGGGCGAGACGACCTCCAGCGAGACCTTGTCGGTCTCCAGCTCGACCAGCAGTTCGTCCTTCTTGACCGGATCACCGACCTTCTTGGTCCACTTTGCGATGGTGGCTTCGGTGACGGATTCACCGAGGGCGGGGGTCAGGATGTCGGCCATGTCAGGTCCAGCTCGTCTCTAGTCGGTCTTTTATACGTGTATCAGGCGAAGGCTTCGGTCGTGAAGGCTTCGAGTTCCTTCAGATGCCGGCTCATCAGACCGGCGGCGGTCGAGGCCGAGCCGGGACGGCCGACGTAGCGGGCGCGCTTGGCCTTCACGTCCAGCTTGTCCAGCGTCAGCTCCAGCCACGGATCCACGAAGGTCCAGCCGCCCATGTTCTTCGGCTCTTCCTGGCACCAGACCAGTTCGGCGTTGGGGAAGCGGGCCAGTTCCTTGCGCAGCGACTGGATCGGCCACGGATAGAACTGCTCCAGACGCAGGATGTAGACGTCGTCCACGGCCTGGCCGTCCTTGGCCTTCTTCTCGCGCGCGTCCAGCAGGTCGTAATAGACCTTGCCCGAGCACAGGATGACACGGCGGATGTCCTTGTCCGCCTTGATCGTGATGCCGGCGATCTCGGGCCGCGTCTGGGCGTCGTCGTGCAGGACGCGGTGGAAGGCCGAGCCCTCCGCCAGGTCCGCCATGGACGAGACCGCCTTCTTGTGACGCAGCAGCGACTTGGGCGTCATCAGGATCAGCGGCTTGCGGAACGGCCGGTGCATCTGGCGACGCAGGATGTGGAAGTAGTTGGCCGGGGTGGTGCAGTTGGCGACCTGCATATTGTCTTCGGCGCACTGTTGCAGGAAGCGCTCAAGACGGGCCGAGGAGTGTTCCGGTCCCTGGCCTTCATAGCCGTGCGGCAGCAGCATGGTCAGGCCGCTCATGCGCAGCCACTTGCGTTCGCCCGAAGAGATGAACTGGTCGATCACCACCTGGGCGCCGTTCACGAAGTCGCCGAACTGGGCTTCCCACATGACCAGCGTATTGGGGTCGGCCAGCGAATAGCCGTACTCGAAGCCCAGCACTGCTTCTTCGGACAGGGCGGAGTCGATGACTTCGAAATTGGCCTGGCCTTCGCGCAGGTTGTTCAGCGGGATGTAGCGCTCTTCGGTCGTCTGATCGATGATGCCCGAGTGACGCTGCGAGAAGGTGCCGCGCACCGAATCCTGACCCGACAGACGGATCGGGAAACCTTCATCGACCAGCGAGGCGAACGCCAGGCTCTCGGCCGTGGCCCAATCCAGGCCCTGGCCCGAGGTGATGGCTTCGCGGCGACCGTCGATGACGCGCTTCAGCGTCTTGTGCATGTCGACGCTGTTGGGGATCGTGGTCAGGCGGTGGCCCAGGTCGGTCAGCTTGGCCAGCGGCACGGCGGTGTCGCCGCGCAGCTCGTCCTTGGGCGACTGGAAGCCCTGCCACTGGCCATCCAGCCAATCGGCCTTCTCGGCGGACCAGGTCTTGCCGGCCTCGAACTGCTCGTCGAGGAATTTCTCGAACCGCTCGACCTCGGCGTCCACCTCGGTCTGGCTGATCACGCCTTCGGCCACCAGACGCTGCGAATACAGTTCGCGGGTCGAGGGCTGGGCGCGGATCTTCGAATACATCAGCGGCTGGGTGAAGGTGGGGTCGTCGCCTTCATTGTGGCCGAAGCGGCGGTAGCAGAACATGTCCAACACCACGTCCTTGTGGAACTTCTGGCGGTATTCGGTGGCCACCTTGGACGCGAAGACGACGGCCTCGGGGTCGTCGCCGTTGACGTGGAAGATGGGCGCCTGGACCATCAGGGCCACATCCGACGGATAGGGCGACGAGCGCGAGTTGCGCGGGCTGGTGGTGAAGCCGATCTGGTTGTTGATGACGAAGTGCAGCGTGCCGCCGGTGCGGTAGCCTTTCAGTCCCATCAGGGCGAAACACTCCGCGACCACGCCCTGGCCGGCGAAGGCGGCGTCGCCGTGGATCAGCAGCGGCACGACCTTGGAACGATCCAGCGCCCACTGCCCCTCGGGCACGCCCTCGTTGGCTTCGCGAATGTCGAACGCCTGTTTGGCGCGCGCCTTGCCCAGCACGACCGGGTTGACGATCTCGAGGTGCGACGGGTTGGCGGTCAGCGACAGGTGGACGTGGTTGCCGTCGAACTCGCGGTTCGACGAGGCGCCCATGTGATATTTGACGTCGCCCGAACCCTCGATGTCGCTCGGCACGGCCGAGCCGCCCTGGAACTCGTGGAAGATGACCTTGTAGGGCTTGCCCATCACGGCGGCGAGCACGTTCAGGCGGCCGCGGTGGGCCATGCCCAGCACGACCTCGTCGACGCCCAGCGAACCGCCGCGCTTGATGACCTGCTCCAGAGCGGGGACCATGGCCTCGCCGCCGTCCAGGCCGAAGCGCTTGGTGCCGGGGAAGCGCTTGTGCAGGAAGCGTTCGAAGCCTTCGGCCTCGACCAGCTTGGACAGGATGGCCAGCTTGCCTTCCTTGGAGAAGGCGTTCTGCTCAAACTTGTCGGCGCCCTCGAACCGCTGCTGCAGCCAGGATTTCTCCTCCGGCTCAGCGATGTGCATGAACTGGATGCCGACAGTGCCGCAATAGGTGCGCTTCAGGATCTCCAGCACTTCGCGGATCGTGCCGGTTTGAAGACCAAGCACGCCGTCCAGGAAGATCGGGCGGTCCAGATCGGCGCCGGTGAAGCCGTAGAATTCGGGCGTCAGCTCGGGGTTCTCCACCGGCTGTTCGATACCCAGCGGGTCCAGCTTGGCCTGCAGGTGACCGCGCACGCGATAGCTGCGGATCAGCATCAGGGCGCGGATGGAATCGTGGGCGGCGGCGCGGATCGCATCGGCCGAGACGTCGGCGGACGCGGCCGTGGGCGCAGCAGCCGGCGCAGCACCGGGCTTTTTGGGATCAGGCTTCGGGGCCGGCCATCGGCCGTCGAAGACGCCGGTCTCCTCGGTCGGTTCGGTCGCCACGCCGCGACCCCAGCTGCCGGCGCCGGCCGAGGCGGTCACCAGCGCGGCGTTGTCGCGCAGCTGGTCGAAGAAGGCTTTCCATTCGGCGGAAACGGAGCCGGGGTCTTTCGCCCACTTCTCCTGAAGCTCCTCAACATAGGCCGCATTGGACCCGTAGAGGAATGAGGTCTCGGCAAAGACCTGGTTCAGCCGACCGGCATCGTCCGCCATCGTTTCGCAATCCCTGGGCCCCGACGGACACATCTCCGTGAGGGGCGCGCCCGTCATATAGGCGTGGTTTCCTGACGGGTCATGACCGAAACGGGGCAATTTGGTAGGAAATTGGTCGCAGGCCCAAGAAAAAACGCCCCCGGCCTGAGCCGAGGGCGTCCATCGATGCGTCACACGGCATTTTTGATGCCGAAAGCGATCAGGCGGAGAGCATCAGCCCTTCAGCACTTCGACCAGTGTCTTGCCGAGGCGCGCGGGCGATTCCGACATGCGGATGCCGGCGGCTTCCATCGCCGCGATCTTGGATTCCGCATCGCCCTTGCCGCCCGAGACGACCGCGCCGGCGTGGCCCATGGTGCGGCCCTTCGGAGCGGTACGGCCCGCGATGAAACCGGCCATCGGCTTCTTGCGGCCCTTCTTGGCTTCGTCGATCAGGAACTGGGCGGCGTCTTCTTCCGCGCCGCCGCCGATTTCGCCGATCATGATGATCGAGGTGGTTTCCTCGTCGGCCAGGAACAGCTCCAGCACGTCGATGAACTCGGTGCCCTTGACCGGGTCGCCGCCGATGCCGACGGCCGTGGTCTGGCCCAGGCCTTCATTGGTGGTCTGGAACACGGCTTCATAGGTCAGGGTGCCCGAACGCGACACGATGCCGACCGAGCCCTTCTTGAAGATGTTGCCCGGCATGATGCCGATCTTGCACTCGTCCGGCGTCAGGATGCCGGGGCAGTTCGGGCCCAGCAGGCGCGACTTGGAGCCTTCCAGACGACGCTTGACCTTGACCATGTCCATCACCGGGATGCCCTCGGTGATGCAGGTGATGAAGGGGATTTCGGCGTCGATGGCTTCGATGATCGCGGCGGCCGCGCCCGACGGCGGGACGTAGATCACCGAGGCGTCGGCGCCCGTGGCGTCACGGGCTTCGGCGACCGAGGCGTAGATCGGCAGGCTCTCACCGTGCGATCCGGTCCAGTTCGTGCCGCCCTTGGAGGGATGCACGCCGGCGACCATCTGTGTGCCGTGATAGGCCAGGGCCTGTTCGGTGTGGAAGCCGCCGGTCTTGCCGGTCAGGCCCTGGACGATGATCTTGGTGTTCTTGTCGACGAGAATGGACATGGGTCTGTGCTCTGAATTCGATGTGTCAGCGGGGCGGTGGCGAGTAAGGCCGAAGCCTTAGCCGACCGCCGCGACGATCTTCTGGGCGGCGTCGTCGAGGTCGTCGGCGGCCTGGATGGTCAGACCCGACTCGTTCAGGATTTTCTTGCCCAGTTCGGCGTTGGTGCCTTCCAGACGCACCACCAGCGGCACCTTCAGGCCCACTTCCTTCACGGCCGCGACCACGCCCTCGGCGATGACGTCGCACTTCATGATGCCGCCGAAGATGTTGACCAGGATGCCCTGGACGTTCGGGTCGGCGGTGATGATCTTGAAGGCCGCCGCGACCTTCTCCTTGCCGGCGCCGCCGCCGACGTCGCAGAAGTTGGCCGGCTCCTTGCCGTACAGCTTGATGATGTCCATCGTCGCCATGGCCAGACCGGCGCCATTGACCATGCAGCCGATGTTTCCGTCCAGCGAGACGTAGGCGAGGTCCCACTTGGACGCTTCGATTTCCTTGGCGTCTTCTTCGGTTTCGTCGCGCAGTTCCTTGATGTCGTCGTGGCGGAACAGGGCGTTGCCGTCGAAGCTGACCTTGGCGTCCAGAACGCGCAGATGGCCGTCCTTCATCACGATCAGGGGGTTCACCTCCAGCATGTCCATGTCCTTCTCGACGAAGGCCTTGTACAGCGCGGGGAACAGCGACTTGGCGTCTTCGGCCGCGGCGCCCGTCAGGCCGTAGGCGGCAGTGATGGCGGCGACGTCGGCGTCGGTCACGCCCGCGCTCGGGTCGATGACGATGTTCTGGATCTTCTCGGGCGTGTCGTGGGCGACGGTTTCGATATCCATGCCGCCTTCGGTCGAGACGACGAAGGCGATGCGGCCATAGGCGCGATCGACCAGCAGCGAGCAGTACAGTTCACGCTCGATGTCGGCGCCGTCCTCGATGTAGAGGCGGTTGACCTGCTTGCCGGCGTCGCCCGTTTGGGCGGTGACCAGGGTGTTGCCCAGCATTTCCTTGGCGTGGGCGACGGCTTCCTCGACCGAGAAGGCCAGGCGAACGCCGCCCTTGGCGTCGGCCGGCAGTTCCTTGAACTTGCCCTTGCCGCGGCCGCCGGCGTGGATCTGCGACTTCACGACATAGAGCGGACCGGGCAGCGACTTGGCGGCCGCCTCGACCTGATCGACCGACGTCACCGCGACGCCTTCGGCGACGGGTGCGCCGAAGCCTTTGAGGACCTGCTTGGCCTGATATTCGTGAATGTTCATGGGGGACCGTCGCAACCGCTGCTGGGAGAGTTGCGGGGCTTATAGGCCCCACCCCTTCGCAGGTGCAACCGTCCACAGCCCCCCTTTAGTCGACCCAGTCCTTCTTGAGGGTGCGCGACGCCCCGATCAGCAGGATCGCGGCGAGCACATAGAAGCCCATGCCGGTGTAGATGGCCCAGCGCAGGCTTTCCTCGCCGAAGCGCGGGGCCAGCAGGTCGCTCATCCAGCCGAAATAGTAGAAGCCGACCGCGATCCCGAGCAGATTGTTCAGCAGCAGGAACAGGGCCGAGGCTGTCGAGCGCATGGCCGCCGGCACCAGATGCTGGACCGCCGCCGTGATGGGGCCCAGCCAAGCGAGGTTCAGTCCGGTCGGCAACAGGAAGATCAAGAAGGCCAGGGTCAACTGCTGAACGTGGCTGCCGCCGCCGGGCAGAACCAGGCCGATCAGCCAGGGCGAGTTCATCGCCAGGATGAAGCACGGCGCCGAGATCAGGAAGGCGATGGCGGGCGTCAGCGGATAGGCGCCCTTGCCCTTCTTGGACAGCTTGTCGGCGATCATGCCGCCCAGCCAGATGCCCAGGATGCCGCCGATCAGGGCGATGCCGGAATAATAAATGCTGGTCTGTTTCAGGGTCAGGTCGAAGCTGCGCATGAAGAACAGCGGCAGCCAGCCGGCCACGCCATAGCCGCACACCGACGACGAGGCGGCGCCAAGGCCCAGCAGCCAGAAGCTGGGCTTCTTGATCACCACCGAAGCGGTGCGCCGCGCGATCATCAGCGAAACGCCGATCACCACCGCCAGCAGGCCGCCGAACGCCAGCACCAGCGGATTGCCCAGCGACGTGCCCATCAGCCAGCTCAAGGCGCCGAGGATCAGCAAACCGGCGCCAAGCCCCAGCATGATCTGCGCGGCGATCTTGCCGGCCCGATCGGTGCCGACCGGCGCGGCCGCCAGGGCCGCGACCTGCGCTTCGGTCTTGATGGCGTCTGTGCCGCCCCGCCTGGGATCACGCACCGTGAGACGCAGCAGGGGTGCGACCAGCACGCCCAACAGGCCGACCACGATGAAGGCGGTGCGCCAGCCGTAGGTCGCCGCCAGCAGACCGCCGACCAGGGTCCCCGCCGCCATGCCCAGCGGAATGCCGAAGGCGAAGGCCGCCATGGCCCGCGCGCGCTGATGCGGCGGGAAATAGTCGGCGATCAGCGAATAGGCCGGAGCCACGCCGCCCGCCTCGCCGATGCCCACGCCCATCCGGCACAGGAACAGCTGGCCGAACGACCCGGCCATGCCGCACAGGGCGGTGAAGCCCGACCAGACGGCCAGGGCGCCGGTCATGATCCAGACCCGGCTGAACCGGTCCGCCAGCCAGGCCAGGGGAATGGCCAGCGTCGAATAGACCGAGGCGAAGGCGATGCCGCCCAACAGGCCGAACTGGCTGTCGGACATGCCGAACTCTTCCTTCAGCGGCGCGGCCAGGATGCCGATGATCTGGCGATCCAGGAAGTTCAGCATGTAGATCAGGATCAGAACCGCCAGCACATAGTAGCGGTAGCCGGGCCGCTCAGGCCGCTCGGGCCGCGCCTCCTGGACCGTCAGCGTCTCCGTCGTCATCGGCGTTTCCCCTCGGCGTCTTGTTGTTTGTTGAGGCGAGCCTAGCCGCAAGTCCGCCCTGTGCAAAATAGGCCTGGCGGAGCGAAAAGGGGCGGCGGCCCGGAGACCGCCGCCCCTCGTCGTCAGGCGTTAGGAATGGAGATCAGAACCGGTAGGTCAGGCGCGCCGAATAGGTGGTCGGCGGGCCGTAGAAGGCGCTGATCGAGTTGTTGTAGGTGGCGCCCGGGAAGCTGTAGCCGCCGACCTTGTAGCGGACGTCGGTCAGGTTGCGACCGAACAGGCCGACCTCCCAACGCTTGCTCGGCGCCGTCCAGACCACGCTGGCGTCGGCCAGGACATAGCCCTTCTGATCCAGGATCGGGTCCGGCGTGTCGAACAGATGGTAATCCGAACGGTAGGACAGCGACGGCGTGACGCGGATTTCGCCGCCCAGGATGTCGCCGCGCCAGGTCATGCCGTAATAGGCCGACCATTCCGGCGAGTTCTGGGGCTCGCGCAGGTTCGAGATATCGACGGGCGTGCCCGTGATGCGGGTGATGAACTCGTCGAACTCATTCTTCAGATAGCCGACCGAGAAGTTGGCGGTGATGTCGCTGGTCAGATAGGCCGACCCTTCCAGCTCGAAGCCGTAGATGGTCGAGGCGCCGGCGTTGTCGACGACCGACGCGATGCCGACGGCGGGCGGCGTGGCCACCTGCTGGGTCGTGATCTGCTGGTCCTTGTAGTCGGAGTAGAAGATCGCCGAAGCGAAGTTCATGCGGCGATCGAAGGCCGATCCCTTCAGTCCGACTTCATAGGTGGTGACCGTCTCGGGCTGGTAGCCGTTGACCGTCTGGGGCACCAAGGCTGCGTCGCCGCGCATGTCCCAACCGCCCGACTTGAAGCCTTGGCTGACCGAGGCGTAACCAGTGATTTCGTCGCTGAAGTCATACGAGATGCTGGCGCGCGGCGTGAACTTCTCGAAGGTGTCCGATGCTGTATAGTTGGTGCGGGTCGCAAAGACGGCGCGCGGCGTGCCGCCGGTCAGCGGGCTGCGCGTGGCGCCGAGATAGAACTGGCGCAGGACGGCGGCGTCCTTGTCGTCGCGGGTGTAACGGCCGCCCAGCGACAGGTGCAGGCGATCGGTCAGGTCGTAGCTGAAGTCGCCAAAGATCGAGAAGGACTTGGTGTCCACCGACCCGGCTGCCGCGATCGACAGACCCAGATTGCCGGCGATGGTGTCGAAGACGCCTGACGACGTGCCATCCAGATAATAGACGCCGGCCACGCCGGACCAGCGCTCGCCGGTGAACAGGGCCTGGAACTCCTGGCTGAACTGGTGGTCGGCGTAGATAGCCGGCACGTCCAGGGTCGGGTTCGGCGTCTGGTCGAAGTCGATGATGGTGGCGGTGTCGCCCGAACGATAAGCCGAGATCGACTTCAGCGTCAGCATGTCGTTGACCCGGTATTCGCCGGTCAGGGCCACGCCCTCAGTCACGACCTTCTGCTCGCCGGTGATGCCGGCGTAGGTGTCGTATTTGCCGGCCGGCGCGCGCCAGAGGCCGTCGGTCGAGGTGACCTCGCGGTGACCGTGGCGAGGGCTGGAGTTGTCCTCGACCCGGTCCCACGCCAAGCGGAAGAACAGGTTGTCGTTCGGCGTCCATTCCGCGCTGGCGCGATAGGCGGTGACGTCCTTGTCGTACTGGTCCTTACCGGTGTTCAGGTTCTTGCCATAGCCGTCGTGGTTATAGGTGGCGACCGCACCGCCGATGGCGAAGGTCTGGCCGACCGGGACCGAACCCGACAGCAGGAAGTTGTGCTCGTTATAGGCGCCGACCTCAGCGCGTGCGGTCAGGCTGGGATCCTGGCCCAGACGTTTCGTGACGTATTTAATCGCGCCGCCAATGGTGTTGCGACCGTAGAGGGTGCCTTGCGGTCCGCGCAGCACTTCG
>Ga0206126_10005404_pt1 | contig 11762 bp, 10 predicted proteins | sample Helgoland_Spring_5_FD_148621 | JGI IMG/M metagenome (GOLD analysis project Ga0206126, IMG submission 148621) | Pelagic subsurface seawater microbial communities from Kabeltonne, Helgoland, North Sea - Helgoland_Spring_Bloom_20160412_1 | ecosystem: Environmental > Aquatic > Marine > Epipelagic ...
AATCACGAACTTTTTAGGAAAGGCTAAAGAGTATTATCTAAAAATAGGTAAAGACGCCTTAGACAAGAAAATATTAGAACATGAAGAGTTGTACGGATGGACTGGTATACATAAAATTGCAGCTGATAAAAGCAATCCTAATTATTTTTGTAATAAAGTTAAAGAAAACATATTATGGGAGGCGAAGGTTGCAGCAGTAAAGTGCGGTTTTTTTGGAAAGATAAATAAAAAAAGCTTACGGTATATGTGTTTCAATAGATTCAGCAAAAGGACTTTTAAATAAAGAAACTTTAGGATGTCTTTCTGAAGTATTTGAAGATCTTCAAAACAACAGAGTGCAAGATAATTCAATCCAAGAATCAGAAATAGTCGGGGGTAATTGTGACATATTTTAATAAAAATATTATAATATCTTTGTTAAAATCTTGTATAAAAAATACTTTTAAATTTAATGGTAGAATAGGTGTAATAGAATATATATTTTCTATATCTATTATATTTTTCGTATTGCCTACGATGACATTATTTAATAATGATGTTGATATTGAAGAATTAAACGGTAGAAACGCAAATGGGTTAGCAATCCATGCTTTTCTTATCTTAATAATTATTATTTTAGATCTAGTTTACACATATCTTTGTACAGTAAAAAGACTTCACGACATTAGTCTTTCTGGTTGGTGGTCAATCCTAACGATATTTTTTATTCCCTTGATTGCAAATTCTTTAATAGGACACGATAGTTTATTTTTGCTATTTGTTTTGATTAAACTATCCCACGCTCCGTTATTTTTTATAAAGGGGGTAAAGGGCAAGAACAAATACGGAGACCCACCAGAGTTTTAAGGATACGGCTTTAATAATCAAACCACCAAGAAAAAAGACAAGATCAGATCACCGTAACTATTTAGACCATCCTTTAAGCTGGTATTATCCAAACTATCTCTTAAAATTGGCAGCGTAACGCAAGAGACGAATAAGAATATAATCAGCCTCTTAGGGTGTACATCTTTGCGCAATATATATCTTGGTACTATGTACACGAATGAGTAGCACAGGAGCTTAAAGAGAAAGAACACCCCAAGATACTCAATCAATCTAAATATTGCCACTCAACGGAGCTTAGAAACGCCCTGTTGTCCTCTTTCTTCTTGCAGGTTGCACTAATACTTAAATTATCATCCTTATGTACATTAGAACCTGTGGGAAAGTTTTCGTGATTGTCTTCTATGTAGTAAAGTATTCTATCTTCAAAGACTTTGTAATTTTGATTATTTATAGCCTCATTGCGGACGCATACAGACTCTATTAGATTAACTTTCATAATAAACACCTAGTGATTAGTTGGTACTAGGGGCTTCAAAAGGTTCTGTCGCATCTGTTGAAGATGGTTGTCAAAATCACGCGAATCTTAGATTTTAGACATTATGATGCCATGAGCATTTTAAAATTCTCAAAAGCATAACGATGAGTATCTGCTCCAGTAATTTGTCCCTTTTGTATCATACGAATATTTTCAATACCTGAGATGGTAATTTTAGCGGATTGAAAGTTTTTGAAGCCCAGCATGGGCTTAGTTCGCTTCTTGATAAACCTGTGATCCTGTTCTACAATGTTATTAAGGTATTTGTTCTGTCTAACCTCAATTTGCTCATCTTCTTCTAAGTTTTTGTTTACACTATCAAGTGCTGAGATATTGCTTCCACTCTTGTCAATAGCTATCTTGTCTGGACGCTCATTGTTTTTAAGGGCTTTACGAAAGAAAGCCTTAGCTGCCACCTTGTCCCTGTGTTTTCGAAGTAGAAATTCGATAGTATTACCAAGCTAATCAACTGCCCTGTAAAGATAAACCCATTCTCCATTTAGCTTGATATATGTTTCATCCATACGCCAGCTCAGACCCACAGACTTTTTTCTTTTTCTGACTTGTTTATCAATCAACGGTACAAACTTCATGACCCATCTTTGAAGAGTGCTGTGGTCTATTACAGCCCCTCTGATATACGCCATTTCTTCTAGCTCTCTGTAGCTTAAAGAGAATCTACACTTCATGTAGACAAATAGCATTATTACTTCTGGTGCTGAACAAAACCCTTTGAAATATTTGAGTAGTTTAGGTGAAATATGAAATGGCATTTGAACCTTTTTTAGTCTCATTATAGACACATAGAGCTACGCTGGCAATAGATGCGGCAGAACCGCTTTTATACCTCCATATCTAATATCTGCTTTTGTGTTTTGTATAAACTCTTCTAGCTTTGGTAATAGATGATGTTCTTTTGAGTTCTGGGATAAGTTGTCATTCTCTATAATCTGAGATTTATAATACTCTTCTGGTAAGCCTTCTATTTGATTTGCATTAAAGACTTTATAGGATTTCATGAACTTTTTGAAAGATGGTTTTTGCTCTTCCTTTTTCTCGCTACCCCCTCTTTCTTTGATTCTATTGTTGTTATCGTTATTGTCGTTATTGTCGTTGTTGGCTGATATTGTACCAGCGTAGAATATAGTTGCTCCAGTCTCTCCCTTTCTAACATTACCGCCAAGTATCTTGGCTTGTTTAAATGTCATCCAGTAAGGGGAACTATAACCGCCCTCACCTGCTTCTTGCCATAATATCAGCATATTAATACCTTGATAGGCTGTATTATTATGACGTTTTGGTATAGGTAGCATACCACCATCCCAAGGCTGTAACCATGGTCTTGTATTATCCTCTAGAGCTTTAATGATTTTGTTTGTTATTTCCTCGTAATAATCTTTTTTCTGGGTGCTGGTGGCTTTGCTTTTAGCTCTGGTGCTTGAGTTTACTCCGCTACTAGTTTTTTCACTTATGTTATTGATTGCTTTGATATTCTTCATATTTATTACTTGCCTCACATTTAGAGTTTAAAAAAATAAAGTAACAACCCTGCTACTTCCTGCTTTATGAAAGCTGTGCTTTCATCTATGAGCTGCACTTGCGAAGCAAATAAGATATGTCAATGGCTTTAGAGCGTTAGCGTCCATTTACATATATTCTTTGCGTAGCTATAGGACTTGTATGGGTATATAGCTTTTGAGAATTTGCTATTTTTTTAAAGAACAAGGTTACTCCACTCTTCCTTATCTAGTTTGGCTGGATTTATTGAGGGTTTTTCTATATGATGCGTAAGGTAATTAGAAAACTGCACTTATATTAATGCACCTTAAAATGTACTCTAAAGTCTCAGGCTGAGTTGTCAGTTAGGCTATAGATCAACAAGATTTTATATAGTTGGTTGGGATCAAATAAATCAAAGATATTATATTTATGACAAACGAAGAAAGCATTGATAAGGACGCTCCTGCTGAGGATAACAAAAACAGTGGAGCTGGTAAGATTCTTGCAGACAATGTTATTAAGCTGGGAGAAAAAGTCTTAGCCGAATATGACGCAAAGCACGAGCATGACTTTGATGCTATATACAAAACATTGCATGCTAAGTTTCCAAATATCATCAACATGGATAAGCCAGTGCTGCTTGCTGTTGGTATTAGAAGAGAAATGCTAAAGCATCTAGAAAATGATAAGGATATTACCAACCTAATTTTGAGCAAATGGATTAAATGGTATTTCCGCAAGTCTAAGTATTACTCTATACATAAAGTAGGAGCTGTGCGTTATAATCTAGATGGAACAAATGCTGGTACTGTTACAAAAAAAGATCAAGCAAAGCGTGATAAACAGATGCAGTAAATAAAGGAGTATCAATCTGGGCAAAGGAGCAGTGATAAAAAGCCTGGCTCTACAAAGCAGGATAAACCAGTTGCCCAAGATAAATCTAAAGATTCAGATACAAGCCATGATTCATCTGATGCAAAATAACAGATTACAACAAAGGCTTAGAGTATATGGCGCAATCTGAAGAAAAAGATTATACTATCAACAAGTCTATACTACTTAATTGGCTAAATGTTTCTGATGAGAAGTTACCGATTAAAGAGCTTGGTGCTTGGATTGAGGCAAGAACCAAGGGTGAATATAAGCTTATTAGGCAAAAGAATATAAATAATAATTAAAATAAGAATATTGAAATATGAACAAGGGAGAATTTGTAAAGCATTTAGCAACTCAGCATAGCATAACTCAAGAAGAGGCAAACAAAGCTATCGATATGTTTACTTCTAGCGTAACATCGGCATTAGCAGGAGGTGATGAGGTAAGTCTTGTGGGGTTTGGTAACTTTAGTGTATCTAAAGTAGAATCAAGACCTGGGCGTAATCCAAAGACTGGTGAGACAATACAGATTAAAGCTTATAATCAGCCAAAATTCAAAACTGGTCAAAAGTTAAAAGATGCTGTTAATGATAAATAAACTAGCATTGCTACTAATCTAGATAAATACAGAATTTTCTCTTCTAGTCACGTCATGAAACATAAATTACTATATTAGCGGGCTAATCATTTAACTACACAAACAAAATAAGGTCAAAACATGGATCATTCATCGCATAATAAGATTATTTCTTTTATTTGGTCTATAGCGGACAGTTGTTTGAGGGATGTTTACGTTAGGGGAAAATACCGAGACGTCATTTTGCCAATGGTTGTACTAAGACGCCTTGATACTCTTCTAGAGGACACAAAGAAAAAAGTGTTAAGTGAAGCTGATTTTCAAAAACTTGAAATGCAGTTTGCAGAATTTGATGATGCGGGTCTCAAAGAAGCATCTGGATATGTTTTCTACAACACAAGTAAATGGACGCTGCGCTCGCTTTACGATACCGCAACCAACAATCAACAGATCTTGTTGCAAAATTTTGAAGAATATCTAAACGGCTTTAGTGATAATGTAAAAGAAATAATTAAGAAATTTGAGCTAAACGCAAAAATACGTCACATGGCATCAAAAGATGTGTTGCTTGACGTTCTAGAGAAATTCGTATCACCGCATATAAATCTTACCCCGCATGAAAAACTAGATCCAGATGGGTACAAGCTTCCCGCTCTTTCTAACCTAGGTATGGGCTATGTATTTGAAGAATTAATTAGAAAGTTCAACGAAGAAAATAACGAAGAAGCTGGTGAACACTTTACGCCTAGAGAAGTTATAAATCTAATGATGCATCTTCTGTTTGACACCGTCCAAGATAATTTACTACCTGTCATTACCATCTACGACCCTGCCTGCGGATCTGGTGGGATGCTTACAGAGGCGCAAAACTTTATTAAAGACCTTGAAAAAGAAAGGCGGGATTGTATTGACGTTCATTTATATGGCAAAGAAATCAACGATGAGACTTATGCTATATGTAAATCTGACATGATGATTAAGGGTGATAACCCATCTAATATCAAAAACGGCTCAACTCTTTCAACTAATAGCTTCTCTGGTACATATTTTGACTTTATCCTCTCCAACCCTCCTTACGGTAAAAGCTGGTCATCTGATTTAAAATACATCAAGGATGGAAAAAACACTATAGACCCAAGATTTATAGTAAAGCTTAAGGATTACTGGCAAAAGGAGGAAGAAGTGGATGCAACTCCACGCTCTAGCGATGGTCAGCTTCTATTTTTAATGGAAATGATAAGCAAAATGAAGAGCATTGGTAAAAAGGGGCAAGGCTCTCGCATTGCATCGGTTCATAATGGCTCTAGTCTCTTTACTGGTGATGCTGGAGGTGGAGAGAGTAATATACGCAGATATATCATTGAAAATGATATGCTAGAAGCGGTCATTCAGCTGCCTAATAATCTTTTTTATAATACGGGGATTACGACTTATATATGGGTATTATCTAATAACAAGCATACCGATAGAAAAGGTAAAGTTCAGCTAATAGAGGCTAGTCTTTTATTTCGTAAGCTACGTAAAAACCTAGGTAATAAGAACTGTGAACTTGCTCGAGATCATACATCAGAAATTATCAAAACATACTTGGATTGCTCGGAAAAAAATAGGAGGGCTGAAGAAGTGGGTATTGCATCAAAGGTTTTCGACAATTCTGATTTTGGTTACTACAAGGTTAATATTGAACGACCAGATCGTCGTAAAGCGAAGTTTACAAGAGAGGGTATTGAAACTCTGCGCTTCGATAAAATCTTAAAAGAACCGATGGAGTGGGCTTATGGTCAATGGGGCAATAATATATACAACGCAGATGTTTTAAAACAGCATGAAAAAGAGATTGTGAGATGGTGTGAAGAAAACGATATATCGCTGAGCGCAAAGAACAAATCTAGGCTCCTGAAAATAGATACCTGGAAAAAACAAGCGTCTATAATTGAAGCTGCAACCATGTTAATGAAGCAAATTGGATCTACGGAGTTTACCAATTTCAATGAATTCAAGAATCAGATTGATAAAACCCTAAAAAAACAACAAGCAAAACTAAGCGTCAGCGAAAAGAGTCAGCTTTTAAACGCAGTAAGCTGGTATGATGAAACGGCAGATAAGGTAATAAAAACTAAATCAAAGTTTACCAGCGATCAGCTTAACAAGTTGCTAAATAAATTTAGATGCGTCAAAGACGATCTTGCTGATTTTGGTTATTACGCTACTGAAGTAGAGAATGAGTTTACTATATACGAAACTTCCTCTGACCTAAAAGATAGTGAAAATATACCCATCAAAGAAAATATCCATAAATATTTTACAAAAGAAGTAAAGCCACATGTGGGTGAGGCATGGATAGATATGACCAGCATCAAGATTGGCTTCGAGATTAGCTTTAATAAATATTTTTATCGTCATAAACCACTAAGAACCATTGAAGAGGTGGGAGCGGAGATCGTTGCATTAGAGAAAGAAAGCGATGGATTGATAGCAGAAATATTAGGAATCAATGCGGGTAAAGCGCAGGAGGTCATCAAATGACCCATTCAATAACAGCTATGCCGACATATGAAAGCCATAAAGATTCTGAAATTAGTTGGATAGATGAAATTCCTGCTAATTGGAAAATCAAGAAGGTGAAATTCATTAATGATATATATAATGGCGACAGTTTGAATGAAAATTTTAAAAAGAAGTTTGAGTCTCAAAATTTAGAGGAACTTCCTTATATATCATCAAAAGACATCAATGTTGATTACTCTACCATCGAGTATGAGAATGGCCTCAGAATACCTAGAGGCCTGAGCCAATATAAAGTGGCACCAACATCATCTTCATTAATATGTATAGAAGGTGGAAGCGCTGGTAGAAAAATAGCTTATACAGAGAAAAATGTATGTTTTGTAAATAAGCTGGCTTGTTTTAAACCAAAACACGATCTTTTTCCCAAATTTGGATTTTATCTACTTAAAAGCCAACCTTTTCAACTCCAATTTCAGCTTTCAATGTCAGGTTTAATTGGAGGCGTGCCTATTTCTCGATTAAATAATTTTAGTGTTTATTTACCTACCTTAGGGGTGCAAAAAGCAATTGCGGATTTCCTTGATAAAAAAGCCACCCTGATTGACAAAGCAATCAAGGTCAAAGAGAAGCAGATCGCCCTACTTAAAGAATACAAACAAATCATAATCCAAAATGCCGTTACAAAAGGACTGAACCCCAATGCTCCTATGAAAGATAGTGGCGTAGAGTGGATAGGTCAGATTCCAGAGCATTGGAAGGTTAAGAGGTTAAAATTTATTGGAAAAGCAACTATAGGACTTACTTATGAACCGAATAATTTATGCGATAAAGGTAGTGGTAATTTAGTGCTTAGAGCGTCAAATCTAAAAGATGGAAAGTTTGTATACGGAGATAAACTAAACGTCTATGTAAATATTAAAGTCAGCAATGAATTAATTGTTAAAAAAGATGATATTCTTATATGCTCCCGAAATGGCAGCAGGCATTTAATTGGCAAGTGTGCAATAGCTAATAAAAATGATGAAGGGTTTACTTTTGGAGCTTTTACCACTCTGTTTCGCTCAAAAATTAATCTTTATCTAGTTCAGATTTTTAACAGTGAAGTTTTTTGTTTCTTATCGGGGTTGTTTTTGACATCCACTATTAACCAGCTAACCATAGGCAATTTAAATTCAATATCAGTACCCCTTCCTCCATACATGGAACAAAAGAAAATCAGAGAGCATCTAGAGACGAAGAGCAAACGTATTGACAAAACAATCAATTTTCATCAAATACAAATCAATAAACTCAAAGAATATAAAGCCTCGCTTATAGACAGCGCAGTAACAGGCAAGATCAAAGCGATATAAGAGATAGGTAGTTAGTTATATGGTCAGTAAAACAAATGAAGCGGCGTTAGAGAATCTAATTACACAACACCTAGTTGATCATCAAGGTTATGTAGAAGGTATATCCAAGGATTTTAACAAACGGTATGCTATTGATGAAAAACTGTTTTGGAAATTCTTAGAAAACACTCAAAGCAAGGAACTGGAAAAACTAAAATGCCGTGATGATGATTGGCAGCGTAAGGTGTTGGAACGTCTTGATCGTTTACTAAAGAAACATGGCATTCTTCAGTTGTTAAAAAGGGGTTTATCTATTGACGATGCTCACTTGCATCTTATGTACCCAGCTCCTCTTGCCAGTAGCAGTGAAAAAGTGAAGCAGGATTTTGAAGAAAATATCTTCAGTTGTACAAGGCAGATCCCCTACTCTATCGATAAGCCATCCGAGACAATAGATATCGTTCTTTTTATTAATGGCTTGCCATTTACAACATTAGAATTAAAAAATCCGTGGACTGGACAAACGGCACGCTATCATGGTCAAAAACAATACCGCAATGACAGGGATAATTCTCAACAGCTTTTACAGTTTGGTCGCTGCCTTGTCCATATGGCAGTTGACACAGATGAAGCCTATATGGCTACTAAGCTTGCGGGTAAGGATACTTTTTTCTTGCCCTTCAACAAGGGCAATAATGGTGGAGCGGGGAATCCTACAAACCCACAGGGGCATAAAACATCCTATCTATGGGAAGAGATATTTGCCAAAGATAGCATATCTAATATTATTCAGAATTTTGTTAGCCTTGATGGCTCTGATAAGGATAGACTGGAAAAACGAACATTGTTCTTTCCTCGTTACCATCAATTAGATGTGGTGCGTCAGATCATTACCCACGCTAGTGAGAATGGCATAGGGCATAGATACTTAATCCAACATTCAGCAGGTTCTGGAAAGTCGAATTCAATTACATGGGCAGCGTATCAGTTAATCGGAGTATATCCAAAGAAAGATAGTCTACAAGGATCACTTGGATTAGAGCGCCCGTTGTTTGATAGTGTAATTGTTGTAACGGATAGACGTATTTTAGATCGCCAGTTACGTGATAATATCAAGGAGTTTTCTGAGGTAAAAAGCATTGTATCCCATGCTCACAAATCATCGGAGCTAAAGGAATCACTTGAGAGAGGCAAGAAAATAATTATAACAACAATACAAAAGTTTCCTTTTATTATTGATGGCATAGGAGACTTAAAGGACAAACGCTTTGCTGTTATTATTGATGAGGCTCATAGCTCACAAAGTGGCGCAGCTCATGACAATATGAATAAAGCGATGGGCAAAGAGCTTGATCTAGATACAGATAATATACAGGATAAAGTGCTAGATGCTATGCGCTCTCGAAAAATGAGAAACAATGCTTCATATTTTGCCTTTACAGCTACGCCAAAAAACACAACCCTGGAAAAGTTTGGCATAAAGCACCAAGATGGGAGTTTTCACCCATTTCATCTATATACAATGAAGCAGGCTATTGAAGAAGGTTTTATCCTAGATGTCCTAGCCAATTACACAATTTACAAAAGTTATTATGAGATTCAAAAGTCAATCGAAGGCGACCCTTTATTTGATACGAATAAGGCGCAGAAAAAACTAAAATCTTATGTAGAGAAAAATCCCAGCACTATTCGAGCTAAAGCCGAGATTATGCTTGATCATTTTATTAGTAGCGTTGTTAATAATAAAAAGCTCAAGGGTAAAGCAAGGGGTATGGTTATTACACGGGATATTGAATCAGCTGTTCATTATTATCACGCTATAAAAGAACTTCTTGCACAAATAGGCAACCCCTTTAAAGCAATCGTTTCATTCTCAGGCACTAAATTAGTTGACGGTATTGAATACAAGGAGTCTGATATAAATGGATTCTCAGACGATAAGACAAAAGAATATTTTGATGGTTACGATCAAAGTGGGAAACCTATTACACATAATGGCACTGCTATTGAAAATACATACCGTTTGTTAGTTGTTGCAAATAAATATTTAACAGGATTTGATCAACCAAAACTAACATCTATGTATGTAGACAAAAGATTGCAGGGCGTTATGTGCGTGCAGGCGTTATCAAGGCTAAATAGATCATCTATTAAACTTGGTAAAAGAACGGAGGATTTGTTTATACTAGATTTCTTCAACTCTATTGACGATATTAAAAATGCATTTGATGGTTTTTATACATCTACAAGTTTATCTGAGGCTACAGATGTTAATGTTCTACATGATCTAGAATCTATTCTTAGCACAGTTGGTGTATACGAACAGAGAGAAGTTGAAGAGTTTACTAACCTATATTTTAATAATGTAGATGCGCAAGAGCTAAGTCCATTAATAGACCAAGCCTCCGAGCGTTTCAATCAAGAACTAGGGCTTGAAGAAAAAGAGAAGGCTGATTTTAAAATCAAAGCAAAGCACTTCGTAAAGATATATGGCCAGATGGCAGCGATTATCCCTTTCGAAATAGCCAAGTGGGAAAAGTTATTTTGGTTTCTAAAATTCTTGATTCCCAAATTAGTAATTAAAGATCAAGATGCGGATAAAATAGATGAGCTGCTACAATCAGTCGATCTATCCTGTTATGGCTTAGAGCGTATAAAACTTAATCATTCTATAGAGTTAGATTCAAGCAGTACGGAACTTAGCCCACAAAGTCCAAACCCTCGCGGGGCGCATGGAGCGGAGGGGGAAAGGGATCGCCTTGACATCATAATTGAAGAGTTTAACAAGAGGTGGCGACAGGAATGGGGGGCAACACCAGAGGAGCAGAGGGTGAAGCTCTTGAATATAGCGGAAGATATTCGTTCTCATGCTAAATTTGAATCAAAATATCAGAATAATGATGATAAGCAAAACCGTGAATTAGCCCTTAACGAGATTTTAGACAAAGTTATGAAAAACAATAGAGAAAAAGATTTAGAACTTTATAGACTATGGGCTAAAGACGAGGATTTTAAGGATCACATGAAGAATAGCTTGCGTGAGATGGTAAGGTAGCTACATAAGCGTCAACTTTCCTGCACTCAAAAATTTAATGGAAAACACTGATACATAATTCATTCAAAAGAATAAATTGGGTGGTAACGATAAATGCCCATGTGGCTCTGGAAGAAAATATAAAAAGTGCTGCCTTGATGATGCAATAGATTGGTAATAGTTTTGCAGCTATTGGTTGTCAATTCATATTTGCTATGCGCCCAGAGCAAAACCCGAGTCTCAAAAAGTATAATTTACAAGACATATGATTTACTGTGTCTTATAATATGTCTCATAAGGAGATTCTTACAATATTTTAGATAATATAAGACTAAGTTTGCATTACAAAATATAAAATTATACATACACCAACAACTGGTGGCGCAAAACCCTCGCAACTGCTACAATGAACAATAATTAGTAATTCAGTGAATGTGATATTTTAATTATGGCTATTTCTAAGTTCCTAGATCCAAAAAACGACATCGCCTTCCGAAAAGTATTCGGAAGCGAGAAGCATAAGGATATTCTTATTCACTTCATCAATGATATATTGGAATTAAAGGGTAGTGA
>Ga0206126_10005411_pt1 | contig 11755 bp, 8 predicted proteins | sample Helgoland_Spring_5_FD_148621 | JGI IMG/M metagenome (GOLD analysis project Ga0206126, IMG submission 148621) | Pelagic subsurface seawater microbial communities from Kabeltonne, Helgoland, North Sea - Helgoland_Spring_Bloom_20160412_1 | ecosystem: Environmental > Aquatic > Marine > Epipelagic ...
GGCTTGCCAAGTTGGGGCAGGGTTTTTGCATTTAAATCGGAGTATTTTCTGTGGACACAGCAGATAAAACCATTCGCCTGACCACCGCACAGGCCATCATTCGCTATTTGGCGGCGCAGTATATTGACATTGAAGGGGAGAAAACCCGCGTCTGTGGCGGGGGTTTTGGTATTTTTGGCCATGGCAATGTTCCGTGTTTGGGTGAGGCCCTTTATGATCACCGAGAAGAGCTGCCGTTGTACCGCGGGCAAAATGAGCAAGGCATGGGGTTTGCCGCAGCGGCCTACGCCAAATATCACCTGCGACAAAGGTTTATGTTTTGTACGGCCTCGGCGGGACCTGGAACGGCCAATCTATTGACCGCGGCCGCATTGTGCCATGCCAACCGTCTGCCGATGCTGATGCTCTGTGGCGACACGTTTTTGACCCGTCTGCCCGATCCCGTGCTGCAACAGTTGGAGCATTTTGGCAATCCGGCGCTCGGGCTCAACGATAGTTTTCAAGCGGTGAGCCGCTATTGGGATCGGATCACCCATCCGGCGCAGGTGGTCCAAACCCTGCCAGCGGCTTTGGCGACCATGCTGGATCCGGCCGATTGCGGTCCTGCGTTCATTGCTCTGCCACAGGATGTGCAGGGCTGGACCTATGATTACCCATTGTCTTTCTTTGAGCCAAAAGTGCACCGCATTCGCAGGCAAATGCCTGATGCACGCGAGCTTGAGGATGCGATCGCGGCTTTGAAAGCTGCCAAGCGACCGGCGATAATCGCCGGCGGCGGGGTGCAATATGGCAAGGCTGTGGCCGAGCTCACTCACTTTGCAGAGTCTTGCGGGATTCCCGTAATTGAAACGATTGCGGGCCGCGCCAATCTCTTGGCCGATCACCCGCTGAACATTGGGCCGGTTGGGGTGACGGGCTCTGACAGTGGCAATTGGCTGGCAGAGCGTGCGGATGTCATCTTATCGGTCGGCAGTCGCTTGCAAGACTTCACCACAGGATCATGGACAGCTTTTGCGGAAGATGCGCAATTTATCTCGCTCAATACGGCCCGTCATGATGCAGGCAAGCATCGCGCCTTGCCGCTGGTGGGGGATGCCAAATTGGGTCTTGAGGCCCTCAGCGCGCAAATGGGGACCTATTGCGCCCCAGCCGCTTGGGTGAGCGAAGCGAAAGGCGCGCGCCGCAAATGGGATGCCTATGTGGCGCAGAATGTGAAGCCGGGCAATCGGCCTAATTCCTATGCGCAGGCGATTGGAGTGGTCAACGCGCTCTGCGATCCGCGTGACCGGGTTGTTGCGGCGGCAGGCGGTCTGCCGGCAGAGGTGACGGCCAATTGGCGGACCTTGGATATTGGCACTGTGGATGTAGAATTTGGATTCAGTTGCATGGGCTATGAAATCGCGGGTGGTTGGGGGGCACGCATCGCGCAAAGTGAGTTTGAGCCGGCGCAAGATACGATCGTCTTTACCGGTGATGGCAGCTATATGCTTATGAATTCAGACATTTATTCATCCGTTCTAACGGGCAAGAAGTTGATCGTTCTGGTGCTTGACAATGGCGGGTTCGCTGTGATCAACAAACTGCAAAACAACACAGGAAATGAGAGCTTTAACAATCTCATAGCCGACTGCCCAACGATCGATACACCCTTTGCGGTTGATTTTACCGCCCATGCGGCGGCCATGGGGGCGCACGCAGAGCGGGTGGCAAACCCCGCTGAATTGGCAGAGGCTTTTATGCGGGCCAAGGCGGCAGAGAAAACCAGCGTGATCGTCATGGATGTCGATGCCTATGATGGCTGGACGACTGAGGGACACAGCTGGTGGGAAGTTGGTACGCCCCAGGTCAGCGCTCATGCTTCGGTCCGTGAAGCCCATGAAGACTGGGAAAGTGGCCGCAAGAACCAGCGGCGCGGGGTTTAGCTATGCAAAACCTCTTGGCGGGTATCGCTCAAAATAATTTTGTGGTCATTGGCCGCGCAGGCATGGACTTCTTTCCCGATCCGCCTGGAACGAAGACGGAAGAGGCAGAGGTCTTCACCGCCGGTCTCGGTGGTTCCTCGGCCAATATCGCGGCGGGCTTGTTAAAGCTTGGTGGCAAGGCGGCTTTGGTAACCTCGGTCAGTAATGACAGCGTCGGGCGCTATTGTGTCAATCAGCTCAAAAGTTATGGTGTAGATTGCAGCTATGTAAAATCGGTTGGCGGTGAGTTTCGCAATTCATTGGCTGTCTATGAAACGCGCGTCGAGGAACATCAAAGCGTGATCTATCGCAACGGCGCGGCCGATTTTCAATTTACCGTAGAAGACGCGGCGCGCGTGGCTTACGGCAATTTTGGGTCTCTGGTGACGGCTGGAACGGTGTTTGCTGCTGAGCCAAGCCGCTCTGCGGCCTTTCATGCGTTTGATTTGGCCCGCGCAGCTGGGCTGCCAATCATTTTTGATGTAGATTATCGTCCCTACAGCTGGCCATCGCCGCAGGTGGCCGAAGAGGTTTTGTCCCGCGCCGGCGCGCTGTCGGATGTGATTGTGGGCAATGACGAAGAATTTGGCTTCATGGCAGGTGGACTTGACAAAGGTCTGGCCAAGGCGCGCGCCCTTGCGCAGAGCACTGCGAAGATTGTGATTTACAAAATGGGTGAGAAGGGGGCGATTACCTTTGCAGGAGATGAAGAATTGCGCACGGGCATCTACCCGGTCACAGCGTTGAAACCCACAGGCGCCGGGGACAGTTTCATGGCGGGCTTGCTGGCGTCTCTGGCGCAGGGCTTGCCGCTCAAGACTGCAGTACTGCGCGGCTCTGCCTGTGCGGCTATCGTTGTGGGCAAACCTGGTTGCGCGCCGGCCATGCCCTTTCCGGCCGATTTAGAAACATTTTTGGCCGCGCACGACGGTCCCACAGAGGTGAAAGAGTAAACCATGCATATAGCTCCTTTTGACAATAAAAATTCCGCGGTTGTGGATGTTGACGATGCCACGGTCCCTTTGAATTATTTCAACATTGTAAAACTGGCCAAGGGTCAGGCGTTTGACTATCAAGTGCCGGGGTATGAGACCTGCATTGTTCCGGCCACGGGCTCGATTGATGTCGATGTCGAAGGGTTCAAAACCACCGGATTGGGCGGGCGTGTTGAAGATGTTTGGGGCGGTGAGCCAGAGGGCGTTTATGTGCCATCGGGCGCGAAAGTGGAGATGGTTTGTCTTTCGGAGACCGCGGAGGTGTTCATCGCTGGCGCAAAATATGACGAAATTCTCGATCCTTTTGCGGTGCGTGCCGATGAGATTGATTTGGTACAATATGGCTCTGACGATACAAAAACACATCGTAAAATCAAACATATACTTGGCCAGAAACAACATGGAAAAGTCGGTCGCTTGCTGGTGAGTGAGCTGTTTACGGTCGGTACAGGCGGATGGTCGGGCTTTCCAAGCCATAAGCATGATACAGATCGGCTGCCTACAGAGACACGCCATGATGAAACGTATAATTTTCGCTTCAAACCCAATTGGGGTTCAGGTGTGCAAATGTTGCAGCGCGAGGATAACACGCCGGGGGAGGCCTATCATATCATGGACGGCTCAACCATCTGTCTCGACAGCGGCTATCATCCCTGCTGCGTTCTGCCGGGCTATGAGATGTATTATTTCACCATTCTTGGCGGCTTGAGCCAGCGCTCGCTCGTACAATATTTCCAGCCAACCCATGCCTATCAAATCGAAACCATTCCCGGCATTAAAGACATGATCGCGAAATTCAAATGACCCTCGCAACTCTTGCTGACGTGCTGCAACCGGCCCTAAAACAGGGCTATGCGGTCGGAGGATTGGTGACTCTGGGCTGGGAAGATATGCGCGCTTATGTGGCTGCGGCCGAGGCGGAGAACTGCCCGGTTATTCTGCAGGCCGGACCCTCATGCCGGGCGCATACGCCCCTGCCGGTTTTGGGTAAAATGTTTCGGCATTTGGCAGAGACGTCCTCGGTGCCCGTGGTGGCCCATCTTGATCATGGCTATACGTTTGAAGACTGTAGACTTGCGATCGACAGCGGCTTCACCTCAGTGATGTTCGACGGCTCACGCAAGCCTTTGCAACAAAATATTGATGAAACTGCCGCAATTGCTGAGATGGCTCATGCGGCTGGCATCTCTTGCGAGGGTGAAATTGGGTTTGTTGGCTATTCTGGTGGCGAAGGCTCTGATGGAACCAACCCTGAAGAGGCGGCAAAATTTGCCCGTGACAGCGCTGTGGATGCTATGGCGATCAGTGTTGGGAACGTGCATTTACAACAGGATAAGGAAGGTGGGCTGGATTTGGTGCGTATTGCCCAGATTGAGGCGCTGACGCTCCTGCCGTTGGTTATTCATGGCGGCTCTGGTGTGCCAGTAGAGCAGCGCCGGCATCTGTCATTAAAGACGTCGATTTGCAAATTCAATATTGGAACCGAATTGCGTATGGCTTTTGGATCGGCCCTGCGCACTGCGGTTGCGGCAGATCCGGCGCGGTTTGATCGGGTGCAAATCCTGTCTGATACGCTTGATCCGGTTCAACGTGCCGCCCAGGAGGTTCTGCGCGCCTTTGGAGCACCACCGCAGCGCTAAAGCCAGGACTTAATCCTTTTTAGAGGGCGCTTTTTTCGGAGCGGCTGGTTTCTTGGTCGCAGTTTTTTTGGCTGCCGGTTTTTTTGCTGCAGTTTTTTTCTTGGCCGGCGCTTTTTTCTTTTTTGCAGGCGCTTTTTGTGCAATCAGATCCACCGCCATTTTGATGGTGACCTGAGCCGGTTCAATCTCTTTAGGAATTGTGGCATTAACTTTGCCCCATTTCACATAGGGACCATAGCGCCCATCCATAACATTGACAGGGCCGCCCTCGCTGGGATGCTCGCCCAATTCATGCAAGGGTTTGGCAGCTGCGCCCCGTCCACTTCGCGCAGCCTTTTTCGCCAATTCTTCCACGGCGCGATTCATTCCTACGCTCCACACTTCGTCAATATCGCCGATATTGGCGTATACCGTGCCGTGCTTTACATAGGGGCCGAAACGTCCAATGGAAGATTCGATCATCACCCCATCTTCGGGATGCGGGCCAATTTCGCGGGGCAGGGACAAGAGTTGCACGGCCTTTTCAAAAGTCAGGTCATCCAAGGACCAGCTCTTCGGAATGGACATCCGCGGTGGCTTGGGGATCTCCTCCGTCACAGTGCCGCGCTGCACATAGGGGCCATATCGCCCATCGCGCAGGCTGATGGGATCTGCCCCATCATGTCCCAACAGCTTGCCATCGGGACCGATGGCGCTGCTTTCGGTGCCCGGTGGTCCAAACGGACGGGTAAAGCGGCATTCTGGGTAGTTGGAACAGCCAATAAATGCGCCGCCGGACCGGGCTGTGCGCATGGATAGGCGTCCACTGCCACAGCTTTTGCATATGCGTGGATTAACTCCGGGCTCTTCAACAGGAAAGAGATGCGGTTCAAGGACATCATTAATTTTTTCAAGAACTTCGGTGATGGATTGATCCATCGCCTCGTCGATCGCGACCTTGAAATCCTTCCAAAAACGGCTCAGTACCGTGCGGTATTGGCGATCACCTGCGGAGACATCATCCAACTCATTTTCTAGATTGGCCGTGAATTCATAGCCCACATATTGGCGGAAGAAACTGCTGAGGAACACGGTGACCAAACGCCCCTTATCTTCAGGAATCAGCCGATTTTTCTCTTTGCGCACATAGTCGCGATCTTGGATCGTGGTGATGACTGACGCATAGGTCGAGGGCCGGCCGATGCCCAGCTCTTCCATGCGTTTAACTAAGCTGGCCTCGGTGTAGCGCGGTGGTGGCTGGGTGTGATGCTGCTCTGGGGTGACTGATTTTTTGTCCAGGGGATCTTCAGCGCTGATTTGCGGCAAACGCTTGTCATCTTCATCGACAACCGTGTCGTCCTGACCTTCCTCATAGACTCGCATAAAGCCATCAAACAGCATCACTTGCCCAGTGGCGCGCAGGCCCACCTGACCATCGCTTGCGCCAATTTCAACCGTGGTGCGTTCCAAACGCGCAGCGGACATCTGACTGGCGATTGTCCGTTTCCAGATCAGATCATAGAGTTTCTTTTGGTCTGAGTCGGATATCGACAGAGAATCAGGGGCTTGGCCCATTTCGGTTGGGCGAATACACTCATGCGCCTCTTGGGCGTTTTTTGCTTTATTCTTATACAAACGCGGTTGCTCTGGCACATATTGAGCACCGTAGCGCTTATCGATTACGGCGCGTGCGGCTTGAACCGCTTCTGGGGCCATATCAATTCCATCGGTTCGCATGTAGGTGATTAAACCTGCCTCATAAAGGCGTTGTGCAGCTGACATGGTTTGCCGAGCGCCCATACCGTATTTGCGGCTTGCCTCTTGCTGGAGGGTTGAGGTCATGAAGGGGGCAGAGGGGTTTCGATTGGCCGGTTTCGCTTCGACGGATTGCACCGTCAAATCCCGGCTCATAACCGCTTGAACCGCCAATTCTGCTTCGGTCTCATTGGCCAGATCAAATTTATCAAGGCGCTTGCCGCCCAGACTGGTCAACCGCGCGTCAAATTGTTGACCCCGCGGGGTGCAAAGACTGGCGCCGACCGTCCAATATTCGCGCGGGTTGAAAGCCTCAATCTCCATCTCGCGGTCAACAATCAACCGCAGGCAGACCGATTGCACCCGGCCTGCCGATTTCGCCCCCGGCAAACGACGCCAAAGCACGGGAGAGAGCTTGAACCCCACAAGGTAATCCAAGGCGCGGCGGGCCAAATAGGCCTCGACCAGTTCCATGTCCACTTGGCGGGGATTTTTCATGGCTTCGGTGACGGCGGTCTTTGTGATGGCGTTGAAGACGACGCGAGATACGGGCGTATCTTTTTTGATCGCGCGGCGCTTTGTGAGCGTCTCTTGCAAATGCCAGCTGATCGCTTCGCCCTCGCGGTCCGGGTCGGTTGCTAGGATCAGCTCATTGTCGTCTTTCAGCGCATCGGCGATGGCCTTGACGTGTTTTTTGCTGGCTGCGCCAACCTCCCAAAGCATCTCAAATTCATTCTCGGTATCTACCGATCCATCTTTGGGAGGCAGATCGCGTACGTGACCGTAAGAGGCAAGAACGGTGAACCCCGGCCCAAGATATTTGTTTATTGTCTTTGCCTTAGCAGGAGATTCTACAACAACAACAGCCATGGGGACACCCTGCGAGTAAAGAAAACTTCTTGCGTCAAAAAGGGGGGGCAAAAGCAATTTGTCAATGGAGGTAGAACAAAAAAACAAATTTAGTGGTTGTGGATACGCGTCAAAAGCCCGCCGGATTGACGCTCCAGACGGCCAGAAAGCTCCAGTTGAGTGATGGCCGGTGCTACATGGGCGGCAGATTTTAAGATCGCGGATCAGCTGATCTTCGGCCAGGGGCGCGGCGCTGAGACGGTTTAAAATTTGGTTGTGCAACGTTTGAACTAAATCTTTGCGTCGGATTTGATAGGCATGCGTCGTGCTGGGTGGAAGGGGCAGGGTAGCCTGAATCGCTTGGGGGCGAATTTGATCCGCCATCGACGTTTGCGGTGGCGGTTGATGTGTCGCTGGGTAGAACGCTGGCAATATATCGTCAACGCTGCGCACCAAACAGGCCCCATCGCGGATCAGCACATTGCATCCCGCGGCTCGGGCATCCATCGGATGTCCGGGCACAGCCAGGACTTTGCGCCCTTGCTCAAGCGCTTGCCTTGCGGTGATAAAGGTTCCAGATTTCGCCGCCGCTTCCACAATCACAACCGCCTGGCAGAGGCCGAAAATGAGGCGATTTCGTTTGGGAAAAAATCGCGCGGTCGGGTGAAATCCAATGGGTTGCTCGGAGATGCGCGCGTCCTTTTGCAAAATGGACTTGGCAAGTTCGGTGTTTTCGGCCGGGTATACCACGTCGATGCCGCCGGCATGCACGCCAATGGTGCCCTGGGGCAAGCTGGCGGCATGGGCGGCGGCATCTATGCCACGGGCCAGGCCGGACTCGACGATCAACCCCGCCTCTGCAAGACCGGCCGCAAGACGATGGGCCATCCGCGTTCCCAAGGAGGAGGCATTGCGCGCCCCCACGACCTCCACGCAGGGGCGCGAGAGCTGTTCTTAATGACCAAAAGCCCAAAGAAAGGGCGAAGCGTCGGAAATTTCGGACAGCAGGCGGGGGTAGCCGGGTTCATGTTCAAAAATGAGATCCGCGGCAATTTTCTTGCCGCTGAAATATTCGCGTTGCGCCATACGCGCTACACAATTGATAAGATTTGACCCCTTTACTTCGGGCCAAATCGGGCAGGGCTCTCAAGGCTTCGGTCGCCGTGCCATGGGCCGCCATTAGCCGCCGGTGAGTGGCTGGACCAACGCGCGGAGAGCGCAGCAATTGCAACCGGTCGATGCGATCGTCTTCGCTGATGCGGGGCTGAGGTGAGGTTTCGGCGCCACTCGGGGGTTGGGTCATCTGTTGTTTTGCCTTGCTAACATTTGTAACGCTCAAACGCTAAGCCCTGCATGGTTAATGTTCGGTGAAAGCTGAAGACGCGCGCCCGCGATGCGCTTTAAGTCGCCGATCCCCCCACGGTCAATCCGCCGATCAGCAAAGACGGCTGCCCCACGCCCACGGGCACCCACTGGCCCTGCTTGCCGCAATTGCCCATGCCATCATCGAGCCGCATATCATTACCGATGGCCCGGATGTGTTGCAGCGCTGTGGCCCCATCGCCGATCAGGGTGGCGCCTTTGACCGGGGCTCCGATCTGGCCGTTTTTGACCTGATAGGCCTCGGTGCAGGAAAAAACAAATTTCCCGTTGGTGATATCGACCTGGCCACCGCCGAACCCCACGGCGTAAATACCGTCTTTCATATCTCGAAGCATATCCTTTGGATCTACATCCCCGCCCATCATATAAGTATTCGTCATGCGCGGCATGGGCGCATGCGCAAAGCTTTGGCGACGGCCGTTGCCTGTTGGCGCGTTGCCGCTGAGCCGTGCGTTTTGGCGGTCCTGCATGTAGCCGACCAAAATACCGTCTTCGATCAAGGTATTTTTGCCGCTTGGCGTGCCCTCATCGTCAATACTGATTGACCCGCGGCGGTCTGGGATCGTGCCATCATCTAGGACAGTGACACCCGGGGCCGCGATTCTTTGCCCCATGAGTCTGGCGAAGGCAGACGTGCCTTTTCGGTTAAAATCACCTTCAAGCCCATGTCCAACCGCTTCATGCAATAAAATTGCGGGCCATCCGGCACCCAGGGCGACATCCATTACACCCGCAGGGGCGGGAATGGCCGCGAGGTTGACCACGGCAATGCGCAGAGCTTCGCGCACCAGAGGCTGCCAGTGGCTTGACTCCAGCATGCCGTCGAGCCCAAAGCGGCCACCGCCGCCAACGTAGCCGGTTTGGCGCTGCCCGTCTTGCTCCACAATCACCGAGACATTCATGCGCACCATTGGGCGACTGTCAGAAACATCGGGCCCCTCTGTTCGCAAGATCACCACTTCTTGATGCGAGGCGGCGATTGTCGCCGAAACTTGCACAACGCGACGATCCAAACCGCGGGCAAAAGCATCGATCTCGCGCAGGATGTCGATTTTGGCTGGAAAGCTCGAATCGTTCAGCGGGTTGTGATCGCTGTAAAGGCGGCGATTAGTGGCAGGCGGCGGGGCGCTCAGTGACCCGCCACCTGCCTGAATGGCCAAGCGCACCGTACCGGCGCCTTGCCGCATGGCTTGCTCGGAAATTTTGGTCGAATGCGCATAACCTACGCGCTCGCCTTGGACTGCGCGCAGGCCGAACCCTTCCGAGGCATCAAAGCTCGATGTCCGCAGCCGCCCGTCGTCAAAGGATAGCACTTCGGATCTGCAACGCTCTAAAAAGAGCTCCCCATCTTCCGCTCCGATCAAGGTTGATTTAAGAATCTCACGGGCCGACTCCCGATCGAGATGGGTCTCAAACGGGCGAAATAGAGAATCAGTCATGAAATTCCTTGCTATATTTTGGCGAAAAGCGGTTTTCGCGGGTGAATTTTGCCACTGGCGTCCCTTTGACGCGGATCAACCAATTGCGTGTTCGGCAATGTTATGATTGATGCTGCATAAAATACAATCACGCGTCGCACATTCGTGTGGCGGAAAAGCGCGAAGGCGCTAAAGACATAGGGTAGAACATGCGAATTCTTACGTCTCTGTTAAGTGCAGCTCTGGTTACATTGGCTGGCGTTGCTCACGCACAAGAAAATTTCCAAGGGTTGGAAACCATCGGCAAGCCCGAGCCCAAAGGTATGGGCTTTCAATTTCCTGCGACGGAATTGATGCGCGATCTTGTCTGGCTCGACAATTTTTTATTGGTCATCATCACTGTGATTTCTGTTTTTGTGACCTGTTTGCTGGCCTATGCTGCGTTCAAGTTCCATCGCAGCCGAAACGACACGCCAGGCACTTTCACCCATCATTCGGTGCTCGAAGTGGCTTGGACCGTTGTTCCTGTGGCGATCTTGGTTGTGATTGGTGCCTACTCGCTGCCGATTTTGTTCAAACAGCAAGAAATCCCAGAAGCCGATATCACCATTAAAGTCACCGGATACCAGTGGTATTGGGGCTATGAATATGTTGACCATGACTTCGGATTTGACAGTGTGATGCTGCAAAAAGACGAATTGTCCGATTACGGATATGCGCCCGATGAATATCTGCTGGCCACCGATACAGCTGTTGTTGTGCCGGTCGGTGCGACGGTTGTGATGCAGCTGACTGGTGCGGATGTAATCCATTCGTGGACCATCCCGGCCTTTGGCGTGAAACAAGATGCGGTTCCGGGCCGTTTGGCTGAACTGTGGTTTGCGGCAGAGAAAGAGGGCGTTTACTTTGGGCAATGCTCCGAACTCTGCGGCCAGGCCCATGCTTACATGCCGATCACGGTGAAAGTTGTGAGCCAAGAGCAATATGACACGTGGCTGTCCAGCACGATTGAAGAGCTCGCTGGCGTGCCGCAAACTGTGCAAATAGCATCAAACTAAACCAGCATTGAGCAAAGAAGGTAGATGACGAAGGTGTCAGATCATAGCGCAGAGTACGATCCGGTGTTTGGCGACTATGTGGCCTTGCTCAAGCCTCGTGTTATGTCGTTGGTGGTCTTTACAGCCTTCGTTGGCTTGATGGCGGCCCCGGTGAGCTTGCATCCGGTTGAAGCCTTTTGCGCGATTTTGTTCATTGCTATCGGAGGGGGAGCATCCGGCTCTTTGAATATGTGGTGGGATGCCGATATCGACGGGATAATGCGCCGTACAAAGTCCCGCCCCATTCCCTCTGGGCGTACCTCGCCCGATGCGGCATTGGGTTTGGGAGTGGCATTGTCTGGTCTCTCTGTTCTCATGCTGGGACTTGCAGCCAATTGGCACGCAGCCGCATGGCTGGCCTTTACCATCTTCTTTTACGCGGTGATTTATACCATTTGGCTCAAGCGCGTGACGCCACAAAACATCGTGATTGGCGGCGCAGCCGGGGCCTTCCCGCCGCTGATCGGTTGGGTCGCAGCCACGGGCTCTGTCTCGATAGAGGCGGTTTTGATGTTTGCATTGATCTTCATGTGGACCCCGCCGCATTTCTGGGCGCTCGCTCTTTTTATGCGCTCAGATTACGATGACGCCGATGTGCCGATGCTGACAGTGACCCACGGGCGTCCGGCGACCCGCCGTCATATTCTTGCATATGCGGTGCTGCACGCGGCCCTCGCG
>Ga0206126_10005412_pt1 | contig 11755 bp, 18 predicted proteins | sample Helgoland_Spring_5_FD_148621 | JGI IMG/M metagenome (GOLD analysis project Ga0206126, IMG submission 148621) | Pelagic subsurface seawater microbial communities from Kabeltonne, Helgoland, North Sea - Helgoland_Spring_Bloom_20160412_1 | ecosystem: Environmental > Aquatic > Marine > Epipelagic ...
CTTTCAAACGTGGTTGTAGAAGGTGTTTCAGTTACTTGTAAGTCGTTGAACTGACAAGTGCCATCATAAATAGCAAGACCTACTAATCCTGGAGAAGTAAACGAAGTGTCTGTCCAAGCTTGATTAAAGTAGTTCGTACCATCAATATCAACTACAATGTGTTTGCCATTATATGAAACAGTGAGTTCATGCCAGTTGCCATCATCACAGTCTGAAGTTACATTAACAGCACCGATAGGATAGCTTTGGGCGCTATTAAGTCTTTTCTGTACTCTTACCTCTGTACCGTTAGACCCATTGTTTCTAAGAATTACAGCATAATTATCATTGTCTTGATTCGTCTCTGATGCAGCAAAAATAATCCCAAGGTGTGTACAGTCAGATGTTTTAAAAGAAACACTCGCTGTAAAAGAACCAATAAGTTTATATGGTGCAGCACTTACATAACCCGAACCACTTCTACTTAGCTTTATACCGGTTTGATTGTACTCAGTAGAGGTTGTACTTGACCAGTTATCTCCAGAAGCAGTTTGAGTAATATCGTTAGCTTCAAAAGACCAAGTAGGAATAGAAATTTTACTAGTAGCGGTATTCGCTATAAAATGCTCTGTATTGCTTACACCACGTATTACAAACCTAGACGAGCTATCATCCAAGTCCATAAATATATCAGAGAACGTGTAAAGCCCGGTGCCTTCTACATTCACCCAGCTACCAAACTTTGCATATGAAGTAGATGCAGTAGTTAGCGTCCAACCGTTACTTAGTTTTATGTCGTTTCCAAACTGAGTTACACCCGTAGTGCTGACTTCAATAGCATTAGTAGTGCCTAAAGCTGTTGAAGCAGCAAGTATAAACTTATCAGAGTCTGAGTTGTCAATACCCATCGTGTACTGCTGGGTACTAATCTTAAACTGCATACTGGCATCACCAGTATTACCGTCTTCAATAAGAAGTTTTGGATCTGTAGTTTGGTAATCAAATACATGAAGCTGTGCAGCTGCGTCTACAGAAGCTTGGTACGTGCCAATGCGCACGCCTCCAGAATTGTAGTATATATTATCACTTGAAGCAGTACTCCAAATGTTTGAAGCGATGTAATCAGTTCCAGCTGTTGCGGCTGCGATATTACCGTTGGAATCAACTTTTAATAAAGATCCAGCCGTTACCGTGCTTAGATTTGGTGTGCTTAAAAATTTTATAGCCATATTGCAATGTCAAATATCTGGAACTAATGTAATAAATTAAAACCAGAGAAGGTGGGCTATGCCACCTAACCCTGGTTCGTATAGTTAATCAACGCTTTGTTGTATTAATTTCCTATGTTCGAAATATCTAAAGCGCCTACTAAGGATGTCATACAAATATAATCTCCGTTATCCACTGTGTCTGCAAATCTAACCTCAATAGCATTGGTAGTTGTTCTAGCAACCTCTACAAACACTGTTTCATAGCTAGTAGCATCTACGACCTGTACATTAACAAGTTTGCTACCCAAACTATGAGTTACCGTGTATGTGTTACCAGACTTAGAAACGTTGTCGCGGGTTATAGCATTAAGAAGAATACTATGAGAACCTACACCAAGAGCAGCACCGATATCGGCAACTGATCCACGTTTCATTTCTTGCGTTAAACCAGTGTCTTGGAATACAACGTAGCTCTGAGATGTTACGGTTTGTGTTCCGAAAGAACCAACCCAAAGACCACCCTCAGTACGCCAAATATCGTTTGTCTCGTCCCAGTATAACTTCTTATTAGTATCGGTACCACGCTCGATTTCAATACCCGCGTCCTGAGAGGCAGCGAGGGTTTCGTCAGCGTTAAGTACAATAATGTTATCACCAATATTCACCGTGTTAGAGTCAACGGTTGTTGTTGACCCTTGCACCGTTAGGTTACCAGAGATAACAAGGTTACGGCTACTACCTACAGTTACGTTAGTACCATCATCACTAAGTGGAGAGTCTATTAACTGACCGTTCGTATCATCCCACATTAAGAGGGTATCGTCCGATAAACTAGCGTGGTTCTTAAGCGCTACAGCGTTTGTTTCTACAGCAATACCAGTTCCTGCACCTACATCTATAGTAGTAGAACCACCAAGCGATGTTGCTCCAGCGGTAGCAGTAAGACCTGCGCCTCCAGTAACAGTAATACTAGAGTTAGTTAAAGATGCGTTAGGAATAGAAGCAAGCTTTAAGCTTGTTCCGTCAATCGCAATACCTGTAGCCGTACTACACGTAAGGTAAGCAGAAGTAGAACTGCTTACATCGTAGAAGAAAATAGAATCAATTGCACTTTCTCCAGAAATTGCTGTAAGAGTTTCAAGACCTAAGTGAGAAAAAGATACCGTAGCATCACCACCAGAACCATCTGTTACAGAAATACCAGTACCAGCAGTGATAGAACGAACATCACCTGTTACGTCAATCCATGACGTACCGTCGTAAACATATAGTTTTTTGTTATTAGCTGTAGTGTTGAAGTAAATTTGCCCTTCTGTGCCAGTAGAAGGCTGCGTGTCTGTAGGGTGAATAGCAGCATTGAGGAGCTGTAATCCACCTAAGTCAATATTACTTTTGTAAAGAATTGCCATTTTTTTTTATTAGTTTAAGTAAGCTTTACCGCTTGTTGAGTTTACAAATTTCACAGTTAAGTTATTGGTGTCTACATATTCAACTTCAGCAACAACCTGTATGTCGCTTGAGTTAACTATAGTCACCGAAGGGTTTTTATTTAACCCGTGGTTAATCTCCCAAGTAGTAGAATTAACTTCTTGAGAGTACACATAAGTCTTATCACCTGTTCCTGATGATACTGAAATTATAAAGTATTCATTATCAGTAAAAACACCGTTTCCATTTAAAGAGTCTACAGAAACCTGCAAGAAGTTGGGATAGTTTACACTTATTGATACATCGTTTATGCTATACACGCAGTGCGTATCTTGATCAGAGTAACTAGACATTATAATCTTTTCAGAAACAACTCTCCTAACAAGCTTTTCTATAGACTCTCCTTTAGAGTTATACCTGCTAATTAGAAAAGATGTTAAGCCAGTCATACTAGTGTTATTACCGCCAAAGCTTGATCTAGCGATAGTAGCATAACCAAGATCGTCAACAGAGCTGACAAACTTCATGCTAAACTGTGTATTAGACTTTACAATGTCGTTTTTACTAAAATACTCGCCTATACTATCAAGCGAGTAATTTTTAGTAGAACCCGAGCTATCCGTACCTAGTACTTTATCTTGCCCAGATACATTAGTATCTAACTCGTAATTCTCTAATCTAGCCATCTTTTGAGTTTTTTACAGCTGATCCGAAGAAGTAGCCGAATATACTAAGCACTATACCCTCACAGATACCTATAAGGTGTATCCAGACTTCCTTATTGTTCTCAGGGATATCAAGATACACTATAGCATAAATAATGAATAAGAACGCTCCTAAACCGGTCAAGCCAGTTAGGTTAAACATGAGATCAAACTTCTTTGTTTTAGAAATCTCAACCTCTCTTTTCCGCGCACTGTCCCTGTCTGCTACCTCTAGCTCGTAAAGCTCTCTAACCCTATCGTGTAGTAGTTTTTTCTCTTCTGGTGATATAGAATCATCAGAGTCGATTAAGTTCTTAACTATACCAAGAGCACCAGAGTCGGGGAGTAGATCACCAACCATGTCAATGACATTTGGTAACTTTTCAGCCAGTAATTTACCGGCTTTGGTATCTTTAAGTTTTTTAGACATCTTTATTAAAAACCACTTTGTAAAGAGACCTTGTAGCTTCAGCCACCCTCTTTAAATACTTTTTAAAAATACCAGCTTGTTTTTCAGCTTCGTCTGGTACGAAGTTTTTATTCTCGTCTTTAATCTCACTTAAATGCAACAAAACTAAGTAAGTTGCGATGAGTACGAGTACTATAAGTAGTAACCACATAATTAACATTTCCAACGGCGTCTAGCAGCTCTACCTCTTTCAGAGGTCCAACCTTTCGATCTAGCACAAAAAGATTTTCTACGCTTAGCTGCTTTACTACCTGGTTTAACATCCCCAGTAACAGCTGTCTTTAACTTGCTGCCTGGGTTTTCTTTTCTATAACGCTCAACGCCTTTTTTGGTCATACCAGCCCCTTCTTCAGTTGTTCTGAAGTTACGGCCTTCACCTTTTGTTGTTTTTCTAACCTTTTTAAAAGGTGAGTCTTGAACGTAAGCCATTATTTCTTTCTTGTTCTTTTAGTGATAGGCACACAGTTTGGTACTTTCTTACCTCCCTTTTCTTTAGTCCCTATCATTTCATAGCCTTTCCAGCAAGGTTTACTTTTTGCCATTTCCAAAACCTTTCATTTTAAAGCCACTAGATTGGTTTAATTTACCAGTGACGATACCTTTTGCACTTCTAGTAACATTTTGCGTTACAGGGCGTCCAGGAGTGTTGTTGTCGATGTTTTGAGCACCGGTTGTCTTGCCAGCGCTTGCTTTTTTGCTAGGTCCCCACATTTTAGCGGGTGATTCACCGTACATCATTCTTGATTTATGCGTACGTCTCATTTTAAACGCTGATCTAGAGTTTTCCATGTCTTCAGTCAACATAGCGTCAGCTTCAGCTGAAATAACATCTTCAATGTTTTCACCGTATGATTCATTAATTTTAGGTAGATCAGATCCAGGTGCTTCAATACCAGCCATAGGGTCTGAGTCAATACCTTTTCCACCTACAACTCCTCTAGAGTCTCTAACCACAACACCGTCGCCAAATATTTCATCAGCCTGTTCGTTGGTATTAAACATTTCTGTAGAAGAGCTTTTCTGTGGTTTAGATGGTGCTTCAGAGCCCATAGGAGCTTTTGCATCAACACCACCTAAATCTCTTAGATCAAAGTCTTGCGCTTCTCTCATAGCGTCAGCTGGCTTAGTCATATCAACCTTAGCAAGTGTTTCAGCACCTTTTGATTCAGCTTGAATCCTAGGTGAAGTTTTAGGTGCTACGCTGACCTTAGTTTGCTTGCCGCCAGCTTCGTACTCACCTTGGCTCATATCTTCTGTACCATCAGCTTTTACAGGCATACCCGCTTTTTGCTCACCTTGAGGTCTGCGGTTCATATCTGTTCTAAGAGTATTACGTCTGTTTGCTTGGTACCCTTGAGAGGTGATCGCGTCGAAACCTTCAGTTCCTTCAATACCACCATCAATACCAATCTGTCTTTGAGCAATGTTACCCTGACCGTAGCGCATGCGTTGTGCGTTACCGATCTCAGCGTCGTATTCATCTTGGTCGATAACACCTTTGTTCAATGCTCTATTAAGGTTGCGCTCAGCTTGGCGACCTCTACGCTTTTCGTCCCTTACAGACGCGCGCTGCGTCCTGCGAGCAAAACGAGCTTCCCAAGGGTAGAAAGTATCTACTTTGTCAGCATCTCTACCCTCTGTTAGCTCAGGCTTGTATTCTGTTTCTCTGTCGAAAGAACCTTCAGTAGCTGGTTGTGCGGCTTGTGTGACGACGGTATTATCGGCTTTACCTTCAGCCGTTGGGTTGTGAGTACCATACTTTTTCATATTGTACTCTCTAGCGGCTTGTCTTTGATCTTCCGGTAGGTCACTGTATAAAACAGTTTTTCTAGCTTCAGGTACGGCAGGCGATCCAGGTGTTCTTTTACCGGAGTCGTCAGCGCTAAGAACGTTACCGTTAGCGTCTACAACTTTTTTCTTGCCAAGAAGTTCTTCTCCGTTAGCTTTTAAAGGCGTGGATTTACTTCTGTGCGTAATAGGTTTACTTCCCATACTATTGTTTTTTATAGGCTTCCTTTTCCCATGGCAGGGACTTTGCGCCTTCATTCATTTTTGATCGTTTGTATACTTTACCTTTCCAGTACACGTTTTGATCATCATAGTTCAAGTCTCCCCTGTTCATTTGATCAACATGCACCTTTTCATGAGATATAGCCTCTTTAACCTTGTTAAGCGGTGTTGAAGGATCTACATATATAGAACCGTCTTTATTGGCCTCTGCCACAACACCTTCTTCAAGCTTTTTCAAGAAGATAGGTGTACCCGGCGTACTTTCTTCAGCTACCACTCTATCAAGCTTGCTGAGGTTATGCCTCATTTTATATGCCATTATCTTTCACTGTCTTTAATCATGTCGTCTACACCAGAGGAGTAAACCTTGCTAGAATAGGATTTTCGTTTACTGAACACACTTCTTTCGGATGTTGGTATATCCTCTTCACCGAGTAATATCCTATATATCCTGCTTATCAAATGCTTACCTTTAGTGCTGACAGTGTAGATCGTGTATTTCTGCGTTGTTCTATTCCTCTCACGCCAGACCGTAATCCAACCATCTCTACGTAAACGTTCCCATCTATGTTTGTCCCAAGAATATGTCTTAGTACCTACTTTAAAATCATTACGCGTAAATCGGTTTTTGCAATCTAAATAGATTAACAATTCAAGGTCTGCATCGTTGATACTGTATGTCTTACAGGCCCATTTTCTAACGAGCCTGTAGTACATAAACAGTTTCATATCTCTTATGTCAGATGAGTCTAATTTCATTATTCGACTAGAACTATATCTCCAGCTGTAATAACTTGATAGGACTCTCCGTTGTAATCGATAACATGACCTGAGTGCCTATCGTAGTAGACTACCTCGCCTTCTTTAATGACATCTTTGACTTTATCACCTACACTGACAACATCAGCCTTTAGGTACCTATTGTCACTATCCAGGTTATCCGTGATCTCAAGACCGCCAATAGTCTTAGATTCTATCTTGTGGCGCTTTACTAGCACATAAAAATTAACTGCGCGCATTTTCTATTCTTTTGTTTGAGATTACACAATCAGCTGAGATAATTGTCTTGACAACGCTAACCGCGTTAGACAATGCTGTTTTAGTTACTAGCACTGGGTCGATAACACCGGCTTTTACCATATTGGTAACTTTTCCAGTCATAACATTGATGCCCGTGCCTTTAGGTAGCCTTTCTGTCATTGGCTCTAAGCCAGCGTTTTCTAAAACGGTTACAAAGGGGTAGTCAATAGCGGCGAGCAAGACTTCCTCTCCCACATTCTTGGCGCTGATTCTTTCAGACGCGTTACGCAGTGCAACGCCTCCACCAGGTACGATGCCGTCCTTAAGTGCTGCTTTTGTTGCATACAAGGCATCTTCGACCCTGTCTTTCTTTTCTTTAAGCTCAACTTTTGATAGTGCACCCACACGTACAACTCCAACATGGCCAGATAACATACCAAGTCGTTGTTCAAGTTTAGCTTTGATGTATGGGTTTTTTTCATCTTTAACTTTTGCTTCTACGCTTTCAATGCGGTCAATAGCTTCTTGAGGCGTCTCTTCAACAGTAATCACAGTGTTTTTACTATCTGTTACTGATTTCAATGCTCTACCTAAGCAACTTGGGTCAATCATATCAAGATCGTCACCTAATTCCTCATTCATTACCTGTGCGCCTGTGATTGCAGCAAGATCAGCGATAGTGTCTTGTCTCGTTGGTCCAAAGCCCGGAGGGTCGATGATATTTACCTTGATATTGCCTTTCACCTTGTTCATCAACAAAGTTTGCAGTGGCTGCTGCTCTAGCTCAGCTACAATAAGTAATTCCTCATTGTTCTTAATAGCGTATTCTAGGATGTTTTGTATCTTACGGATATTAGGTATTGGTGAAGACACAATAAGTACGAGAGGGTTCTCTAAAACAGCTCTACCCTTGTCCTTGTCAGTGATTAAGTAAGGTGATTTAAGCCCAGAGTCAAACTGTGTACCGTCAACAACGTCTACATAGGTGGCTTCTGTCTCGCTTTCCTCCATCAAAACAACGCCATTTCGCCCGACTTGGGAAAAAGCATCAGCAATTATGCGCCCAAGCTCGGTATCGTTGTTTGTTGAGATAGTTGCAACATTGTAAAGCCTTTCTTCAGTGACGTCGATGCTAATTTTATCTAGGTAGATGAGCACTTTCATCAGTGCAGTGTCCAAACCATCACGAATCTCACGGTTGCTCGCCGTCTGCCGCGCTTTAATCGCCAACATTAGCATATTGTACGCCAAGATTGTTGCCGTGGTCGTACCGTCACCGGCTTCTTTCACTGTATTACGCGCTGCCTCCTTAATAAGTGTTGCCCCCATATTCTCAATTGGGTCCTCTAAGATCACAGACTCAGCAACTGTAACACCATCTTTGGTGATTACTGGTCTTCCGAGCGCGTCTTCATAGATCACACACTTACCAGAAGCCCCCAAAGTGCTACTCACCGCTTCAGAAAGCTTCCTTACACCTTCTAAAAGGCCATTTTCTGCCTTAGAACCAAATACAAGGTCCTTTACAATTTCACTAGGTTGATTAAATTCCATACTAAAACATCTTTTTTATTGTTCCAGTATCAAATATACCCATTTATGGGTCGATTTTAGAATTTTACCCCTTAGTATTATGCTTCTTAGTGCCTTTTCCGTGCCCAGAGCGGTTCTTTTTCACACTAACGAACCTTTTTTCGTTGTGGTCGTAGTCCATACCATCGATATTACGCCCAGCTTTCTTAGCTGCACGCCTCTTTCTCTGGTTTTCTGCACGCATACGCGTTCTACGCGGAGATTTCGCCTCGGCTAGATCCCTAGCTCTCTTACGCCGCAATGCGGCCGCCGATAATTTTTGCTTAGCCATACTTCTTATTCAAAGGAGACTTGCCCCCAGGAATAGACAAACCAACATTGTTATACGCCGGGCTGATCTTTGCAGAGTTTTTCTTCTCCCTAGATGCGTACGATGCTTTGTTTTCTCTCTTGCTCGTAGTCAAAGGAAAACCATTGGCACCAACACCTGTCTCTGCAGCTCTAGCAGCATCGTTAGCCATATTAGCAGACTCAATAAACCTCTTGTTAGATTCGTCCTCCACCATTTTCTTTGTAACCTTGCCGCCAGGTCCAACCTGCTTCAACGGTGAACCCAAACCTCTAGGGCCACAGCCCTTTCTCTTATATGCCATCTTGTATTTCTTTTAATGTCTATATACTAAATTACGCCTTTTTTTAATGTGTTAAGGTATATAGGGGTTTTGTATAATGCTATACATCTAGAGTTACGGCCGCATTTTGCAAAGTGATTTTGTAAACCCGGGCCTGGGTGCGTTTTCGTTTTACCCTTTTAGGCTTTTGGCCTTAGCTGTATCTCTATGCTATACACAAGAAAGAAACTCGGTCGGGCGTATAATATATTTGATTATTAACCCACTAAATATTATACAATGGGAAAGACAAATGTAGTAGGCAAGAAAAGATTCATCATTGCCAAGAGTATGATAGGCAAAGGCCTAAAAGTAGAAGTAGAAACTCGCACAGGTAATACATTCAAGTATGACCACGACCAAATCTACACACTGTTCAAAGAGAAGTTCGACGCTATGCCATGCTTCGAGAAATATGGCAACTACACGAACAGCGACAATCTACCTAAGTTCGTACGCGAAGCACTAACTAAGAAGTAATAACCACGGGGCCGCTACGGCGGTCCCATTATCAAACTACTATGAAATCTATTCAATCAAAACGTAAGCAATCAAGTTGGATCATAATGATCTTAGGCACTTCAGGTATCATCTTTGGTAGATCATTCGACGATATACCTTATGATACAATGTTAGTCTGGTCTGCTATAATGGTTTTAGCAATGTTAACAGGTATCATTGGTATACTGACGGACTAGGATCCAATACATCGCAAAGCGGCAACTATCAATTGAGGATCTTCGGGTCCTCTTTTTTTTATCCTCACGCTATGCTATACACAGAAGGAAAACGCGGTTATTCGTATAATAGAGTTGATTATTAACTAATACCATATATACAATGGGAAAATCAAATGAAGCCAAAGTGGCAAAGAAAAGATTCATTATCGCTAAATCAATGATTGGCAAGGGACTGAAAGTAGAGGTCGAAACAAGAACAGGTAACACGTTTGCCTACGATCATGATCAGATCTATACTTTGTTCAAGGAAAAATTTGATAGTATGCCTTGCTTTGAAAAGTACGGTAACTATACTAACTCGGACAACTTGCCTAAGTTTGTTCGTGAGGCATTGACCAAGAAGTAATACTTCAACTACATCGCGATCGCGGAACTACCTACTGGGGGCCTTCGGGCTCCCTTTTTTTTACATATACTTCAGGATCCTAAGGTATACATGTATAGCACCACACAGAGGAAAAACGTAGTTATCGATATAATATCTACTGAGTTATTATTAATCTAAAATCTAACAAAAATGGAAAACTCAAAAATCAACCAACAAAACTGGAAAAACTTTCTTTACTACTTCAACATTCCACACCAAATCTACAAAACAAATCAGGTAATAACTATTCAACCTAACACCTCTCCACAATATGAGGTATTAACTTCTTATCTCGAGGAATTAGAGGTATCGGAATTAGAATCTCACTTAATCATACCATTCAACATGGAATTTCCTTCTACAATTTATCAGGAAATACTTACAGAGCATTTACTTCATTACCCAATCAAATAACTAAGGAGACCTTCGGGTCTCTTTTTTTATACCCAACATTGAGGATCCTCAGGATATGATATTCTTGAGGATCTTTTTTTTGTACCAGCGTGTATAGCACTACACAAAAAGAAAACGAACTTCTTCGTATAATGAGACTGTTAATCAAATATAAGTACTATGAGTAAAAAGATCGAGACAGTAGCAAAAAAGAGATTTGTCATCTCTAAAGGCCTAATCGGAAAAGGCGCAGTAATTGAGTTTGTAAATGCCAAAGGTGATACTTGTGTATACGACCACGATGTAGTGTACACTCACTTTAAGGAGAAATTCGATGGCATGCCTTGCTTCGAAAAGTATGGGAATTACACCAACTCAAAGAACTTACCAAAGTTCGTTCGTGAGTTTTTAGGTTAATCCTAAGACTAGGGCACCTTCGGGTGCTCTTTTCTTTTTTTTTGCGCTTTGCTATACACAAGAAAAAAACGGAAATGCAGATCCAACTAGGTGTTAAATACTATGACAATAGCCCCCTACTAAGATCTCTTAACAGGCTAATGTCACACTTTTTGAGATCCTCAGATTCTGCACAAAACCTCAACGACTATCCTTATATAATATAACTGCAATTAATGCTCATTTATGACTATTTATCGTATACAGATCCAAAAAGATAACTCTGTTAAAGTTTTAGAAACTAAAAACAAACCCAGAGGCATAGTTTTAAACCCCCACCTATCATCTATGTTATTAATGAAGTATCCACGTTTGGCTACTGGCAAGATAATCACTCTAAGAGCATCTCAGCTATATCTATTAATCAACCAATACTACGAATCATGACCTGTACTTGCGGTAACGATGTCCACCCAATCAGAATCAAGTTTGGCTACACGTCCTGTGTTAGTTGTTCCACAACTCAAAAGATAGCCTGTGTCCCCATTACTAACCATAAAACTGGCAATACTATCCAGTTGGTCGATCAGGCTACAGCAGCTCGTGTTGCTAAGTCCTCACGGCGTAAAGGCTACGGCACATGCCTGCGATAACTGCACAATTCAATTACGAAGTTCCTTATATAATACACTTAAATAATGCATATGAAGCCATTCATCTACGAGGGTACTATTATCAGTAACCCACACTACGACGAGACCGGCCGCTTTGTGGTCGATCCAGTAAACTACTACGGCCAAGCGTACCTTGACTATCTCGAAGAATTAATCTCAA
>Ga0206126_10005413_pt1 | contig 11754 bp, 10 predicted proteins | sample Helgoland_Spring_5_FD_148621 | JGI IMG/M metagenome (GOLD analysis project Ga0206126, IMG submission 148621) | Pelagic subsurface seawater microbial communities from Kabeltonne, Helgoland, North Sea - Helgoland_Spring_Bloom_20160412_1 | ecosystem: Environmental > Aquatic > Marine > Epipelagic ...
CCCTTGCGCGCTGCGATCATAAGGTCCTGTTCGCCGTCAAATAAGAAGGCGAGGGCGAAGGCACCGTCAAGTTTTGCAAGTGTTTGGTTTACAGCTTCAATTGGTGTGGCACCCTGAGAGACAAAGTAATCCGTCAACATGGCGACGGTTTCAGTATCCGTATCAGTTGTGAACTCAAGGCCGTGTGTTGCGAGCTCTTCGCGTAATTCACGGAAGTTTTCGATGATGCCATTGTGCACAACGGCCACTTTGCCCGACTTGTGCGGGTGCGCGTTGTTCTCATTAGGTGCGCCGTGTGTCGCCCAGCGAGTGTGGCCAATGCCAGATTTACCTGCGAGCGGCTCATGGACCAAACGATCCCCAAGATTCACCAGTTTGCCGATAGCGCGACGACGGTCCAAAGTGCCTTCGTTAATCGTCGCAATACCGGCGCTGTCATAGCCGCGATATTCTAAGCGTTTGAGCGCTTCAACGAGGATTGGTGCAACTTCATTCGTCCCAAGGACCCCTACAATACCACACATTTTAGCTGCTCCCTTTCAGTTTTACCTTCTTGGCCTGTAAGATATCGAACAATTTCTGCGCCATGCCCGGTTTTGACACTTGGCGTGCACGACCAATGGCCAATGCCTCGGATTCAACGTCTGAGGTGATCACTGAACCACTGCCTGTCATAGCGCGATTGCCAACGGTGACGGGTGCAACCAGCATAGTGTTGGACCCGATAAACACATCGGCCCCAATTTCGGTGCGGTGCTTTAGGACGCCATCATAGTTGCAGGTAATTGTTCCTGCGCCGATGTTGCTGCGTTCACCGATTGAGGCATCGCCAATGTAGGACAGGTGATTGACCTTGGCCCCTTCAGCGATGGTTGAGTTTTTAACTTCAACAAAGTTGCCGATGCGCACGTTTTCGGACAATTCGGCACCGGGGCGCAGGCGGGCGTAAGGGCCGACGACACTGCCGCGTGAAACATGGCAGCCCTCAAGGTGTGAAAATGCGCGGATGGTTGTGCCGGTTTCGACTGTTACGTCAGGGCCAAATACCACATTTGGTTCGATGATTGTGTCCCGTCCAATGATTGTGTCCAGCGATAGGTACACAGTGTCAGGTGCAACGAGCGTTACGCCGTCTTCCATCAGTGTGATGCGGGCGGCAGCCTGATACATTGCATCAGCGGATGCTAGTTCTGCGCGTGAGTTGATGCCGAGGGTTTCACCCTCTGAGCAGGTAACAACGGTTGCTGAATGGCCTGCATTGCGTGCAAGACCAATCACGTCTGTAAGGTAGTATTCACCTGATGCGTTGTCGTTTGTAACTTGGCTTAGCAAATCAAATAGCATCGGACCATTGCAGCAAATAACGCCGCTATTACAAAGATTTATTTCACGTTCTTTAGGTAGTGCATCTTTAAATTCAACGATGCGTTCTAGGGATGAACCATTGGTCACAAGGCGTCCATATCGGCCAGCGTCTTGTGGTTCAAAGCCAAGGACAACAACATCCGCTTTGGCATCTAACATAGCCTGCAAGGTTTCGGGTTTCACGAACGGCGTGTCACCGTATAGGACGATTACCTTGCCCTCGAAACCTGCCAACGCGTCGGCGGCTTGGGACACGGCGTGGCCGGTGCCAAGCTGTTCGGTTTGCAAGACGACCTTTGCTTCTGAGTCATAAGCATGGGCCGCTTTGGTAACGACCTCTGCGCCGTGGCCAGCAACAATAACGGTGTGTGTCGGATCAAGTGTTGCGCCAGCGCGCATCGCGTGGACCAACATCGGTGCACCCGCTATCGGGTGAAGTACTTTTGGCAAATCAGAATTCATCCGTGTGCCTTTGCCGGCAGCAAGAATAATTAAAGCAACACTCATGCGAAATCTCTTTTGTTCGATGTGCGCCCGTTTTATCCATTTGTACTTAAGGCACAAGGTGTTTGGGCATCAATTAAAATTGCGGGTTGCAACACTCGCAAGCGGTTGACCGCCAAAACCATCAAAGGGGCGCAGGCTATGAAGACAGTAATTTTTGATTTGGACGGGACATTGGCCGACACCAGCGGTGATTTAATTGAGGCCGCCAATGTTTGTTTTCGTGACATGGGCGTTGGCGATATGTTGGACCCTTTAACCGATGCAGGCACGGCGCTGCGCGGTGGACGTGCGATGTTGTCGCTGGGGTTTCAGCGTTTGGAACGTGCCAATGATGCGGATGTTTTGGATCACTATTACCCAGTGCTTTTGGAAGCCTATGCCAAAGACATCGACAGCCGCACTGTTATGTATGACGGCGCGATGGATGCCGTTGAGGCCCTGAAAATGCTGGGTTACGGCGTTGGTATCGCCACTAACAAGCCCGAAGGGTTGGCAGAGGAGCTGTTACGCCGCCTTGGTGTGCGCGATGCGTTTGCATCGATGGTTGGCGCGGATACGCTGTCTGTGCGCAAACCAAACCCCGAACATTTGTTTGAGGCGGCGCGCCGTGCGGGTGGTGATCCTGCGTTGACCTGTCTGATTGGAGATACGGTTACGGACCGCAATACTGCGCGCAACGCTGGCGTGCCATGTGTCTTGGTCACCTTTGGCCCTGCGGGTGGCGATATGGCAGCATTAGAGCCAGAGGCATTGTTGGAGCATTATAAAGATTTGCCAGACATTATGACCAATTTGTTGGGGTGAAGAATTGTTTTGGGGTTTGTAAATCTGCGTTGTGCGTCTTGACGCGCAGCACTCGTGTCAGCACAACACCCCTATGACAGAGAATTTCACTGGTAGTTTTACCCAACAAGAATCCATCCCCGAAGCTGGTATCGAGGCGGCATTGGCCGTTTTGCGCCATGGTCGTTTGCATCGTTATAACACAACGGCGGGTGAATTGTCCGAAACGGCGCTGCTGGAACAGGAGTATGCGCAATACGTGGGGGCAAAATATTGTCTTGCTGTTGCGTCTGGTGGTTATGCGATGGCGACTGCTTTGCGCGCTTTGGGCGTGGGGCACGGCGATAGGGTATTGTCGAACGCTTTTACCTTGGCACCTGTACCAGGGGCGATTGCGGCCGTTGGGGCCCAACCCGTGTTTGTTGGCGTAACCGAGGGTTTGACGATTGATCTGGATGATCTTGAGGCCAAGCTGGATCAAGCCAATGTTCTACTTCTAAGCCACATGCGTGGGCATATCTGTGACATGGATCGTTTGATGGCGATGTGTGATGCGGCGGGCGTGAAGGTTGTTGAGGACTGCGCGCATACAATGGGGGCGTCGTGGAATGGGGTGCCCTCTGGACGTGCTGGCGCGATTGGCTGTTATTCTTGTCAGACCTATAAGCACGTAAATTCAGGCGAGGGCGGCTTTTTGGTCACCGATGATCCCGAGCTGGCGGCAAAATCAATTATGATGTCGGGTTCTTATATGCTGTTTGAGCGGCATCTGGCTGCCCCTGATGTCGAGGTTTTTGCGGATATTAAATACGAAACGCCCAATATCTCGGGGCGGATGGACAACTTGCGGGCTGCAATTTTACGGCCACAGATTGCGGATTTAGCAACGCAGTGCCAACGTTGGAACGATCGTTACTATGCTCTTGAGGCGGGATTTCGTGACATTCCCGGGCTGAGTGTTGTTGAACGTGCGCCCGAAGAAGTCATCGTTGGTTCCTCAATTCAGTTCCTTTTGCTGGACTGGTCTGAGCAAGCTGTTGTTGAAGTGGTGGCGCGTTGTTTGAAACGTGGTGTGGAGTTGAAATGGTTTGGCGCGGCGGAACCTGTGGCGTTCACCAGCCGTTACGACAGTTGGAAATATGCAAGCCCTGCCCAAATGCCAGCTTCTGACCGTATTTTACGTGGTGTTGTTGATATGCGCGTGCCGCTGACCTTTTCCATTGAGGACTGCGAATTGATTGCGCGGATTATTCGGGCCGAGGTGTCGGCGGTGTATCAAGCGCAAAATTGACCCGAAGGAGCGCCTTACGGCGGATTCCGTAAATTATTGCGCGCATGGGGCATTTGTTACGGCAAGTGCCCTAATGTTGTGCGCTATTGACCACTCTCTTTGATTGCGCTTAAATAATGAACAAGTGTTCAATAATCTTTGCTGCTGCAATTTGAGGGGATGTTTCCATGTTCAATGCTACGATGAAATTTGATTTGGGCGAAGATGTGAATGCCCTGCGCGAAATGGTTCACCGGTGGGCGCAGGAACGGGTAAAACCGATGGCGGCGGAAATTGACCATTCTAACGCGTTTCCTCCTGATTTATGGACTGAAATGGGCAATTTGGGCCTATTGGGTATCACTGTGGGCGAAGAATTTGGCGGCTCTGGCATGTCTTATTTGGCGCATACTGTTGCGGTTGAAGAGATTGCGCGTGCCTCTGCCTCTGTTTCTTTGTCATACGGGGCGCATTCGAACCTGTGCGTGAACCAAATCAAGCTGAACGGCACACCTGAGCAGAAGGCAAAGTATCTGCCGGGTTTGATTTCTGGAGAACATGTGGGCGCGTTGGCGATGTCAGAAGCGGGTGCAGGTTCTGATGTGGTTTCGATGAAGCTGCGGGCAGAAAAGCGTAATGATCATTACCGTTTGAGTGGCAATAAGTATTGGATTACAAATGGTCCAGATGCTGAAACGCTTGTGGTCTATGCCAAGACGGACCCTGATGCTGGCTCAAAAGGCATGACGGCCTTTATCATCGAAAAGTCGATGGTTGGTTTTAGTACATCCCCACATTTCGATAAACTGGGCATGCGCGGATCGAACACGGCCGAACTTATCTTTGATGAGGTTGAAGTGCCGTTTGAGAATGTTCTGGGCGAAGAGGGGCGCGGCGTTGCGGTCCTTATGTCTGGTCTGGATTATGAACGCGTAGTTTTGGCGGGTATTGGCACCGGCATCATGGCCGCCTGTTTGGACGAAATCATGCCTTATATGGCAGAGCGAAAGCAGTTTGGTCAGCCGATTGGTTCGTTTCAACTGATGCAGGGCAAGATGGCGGATATGTACACGGCGATGAATTCTGCTCGTGCCTATGTGTATGAGGTTGCTAAGGGCTGCGATCGTGGTGACGTGACCCGTCAGGATGCTGCGGCATGTTGTTTGTATGCGTCAGAGCAGGCGATGGTGCAGGCGCATCAGGCGGTGCAGGCGATGGGTGGAGCAGGCTATCTATCCGACAATCCGGTTGGCCGTATTTTTCGCGATGCTAAGTTAATGGAAATTGGGGCAGGCACCTCAGAAATTCGTCGCATGTTGATTGGGCGCGAGATGATGGGAGCGATGGCGTAACTCATGCCGAGCCCTGATCAGAATATGGCGGCGCAGTGTTTGGCCCATCCGGCCGGGCAATTAGCGATTGTTGATCTGACGGGGCAAGTTCGACACGACATTACATATGGCGCACTGGCTGAAATGGCCGATTGTTTGTCGCGTGCCTTGATGGCGCGTGTGCAGGCGGGTGACCGTGTAGGTGTTTTGCTTAGTCAAAGCCCGTGGTGCGCTGCCGCCCATGTCGCGATATGGAAAATAGGCGCAATTTCAGTACCTTTGTTCAAACTTTTCAAGTATGATGCCTTGCAATCGCGTGTTGGTGATGCGGGTATTCAAATCGTTCTGACAGATGACGAGGGCGCTGAATTGCTGGGCGATTTGGCTGACCCTTGGATGGCAGATGCTGCAGGGATCACGGGTGGTGTGGTTGAGATGACGGCGGTTGATACGGAAACTGCTGGTGTTCTGATCTACACCAGTGGCACCACAGGCAGCCCTAAGGGGGCGTTGCATGGGCATGGTGTTTTGGGCGGTCATTTGGCGGGTGTTTCCCTAAGCCATGACCATTTAGGCCAGCCAGGCGATTGCCTGTGGACCCCTGCAGATTGGGCTTGGATTGGCGGATTGTTTGACGTCTTAATGCCGGGTTTGGCCATGGGCGTTCCTGTGGTTGCGGCGCGGATGGAGAAGTTTGACGCCGAGGGCTGCGCTGCGATTATGTCTGCGGGCGCTGTGCGCAACGTGTTTTTTCCACCAACGGCGCTACGCATTTTGCGCGCTTCTGATGCTGCGATTGCTGGATTACGTTCTGTCGCCTCAGGTGGGGAGCCTTTGGGCGCTGAGATGTTGGCATGGGGGCGTGAGGCCCTCGGTGTTCAGATCAACGAATTTTATGGACAGACCGAATGTAATATGACCGTGTCCTCTAGTGGCGCTTCTTTCCCTGTGAGGGCTGGCTGTATTGGTAAGCCGGTTGCGGGGCATGATGTGCAAGTTGTGGATGATCAGGGGCAGGTGACGACTGAGGAAGGCGATATCGTTGTGCGCCGTGGATCGCCGTCGATGATGTTAGGATACTGGAACCGCCCTAAAGCGACTGCAGAGAAGTTCATTGGTGATTGGATGCTGACTGGGGATCGCGGTATCTGGGAGGGCGACTACCTGCGCTTTGTGGGGCGTGAGGATGATGTTATCACCTCTGCCGGATATCGCATTGGGCCGGCAGAGATTGAGGACTGTTTGTTGACCCATCCCGATGTTGTGACCGTTGGGGTTGTGGGCAAGGATGTTGTGACCGTTGGGGTTGTGGGCAAGCCTGATGCGATGCGCACCGAAGTGGTGAAGGCCTATGTCGTGTTGCGCGACGGGGCGATTGAAGATGCGGAAGAGTTGCAGACTTATGTTAAGGGTCGGTTGGCAAGCTATTCGTATCCAAGGGAAATTGGATTTTTAAAGGTTTTGCCGATGACTGTAACGGGTAAGGTTATTCGCAAGGAATTGAAGGCGATGGCGATGAGGGAACATAATGTTTGAGGTGAAGAAATGAAATTGAAGTCTAGTATTTTACCTTCTTCAGAAGCGTTCAAATCTAACCTCGTAGCTCATGAAGTGGCTATGTCCCAGATCACCGAAGCCGCGCAAGCCGCTGCACTTGGTGGGGGTGAACACTCTAAAAAGCGCCACCTTTCACGCGGTAAGATGCTCCCTCGGGAACGGGTGGCGAATTTGTTAGATGCGGGATCTCCGTTTTTGGAAGTCGGTGCCACGGCTGCGCATGGGTTGTATGATGGCGCTGCCCCTTGTGCGGGTGTGATTGTGGGCATTGGTCAGGTGCAAGGCCATGAAGTCATGGTCATTTGTAATGATGCGACGGTGAAGGGTGGCACGTATTACCCGATGACGGTGAAAAAGCACTTGCGCGCGCAGGAGATTGCCGAACAGAACCGTTTGCCATGCATTTATTTGGTCGACAGTGGGGGTGCGAACCTGCCCAATCAGGACGAGGTGTTTCCCGATCGTGACCACTTTGGCCGAATTTTTTACAATCAGGCGCAGATGAGTGCTAAAGGCATTCCGCAGATTGCGGTTGTGATGGGATCGTGCACGGCTGGGGGCGCTTATGTGCCTGCGATGTCGGATGTGACGATCATTGTGAAAGAGCAGGGTACGATTTTTTTAGCCGGTCCGCCGCTTGTCAAAGCTGCGACGGGTGAGATTGTATCTGCTGAGGATTTGGGCGGCGGAGAAGTGCATACGCGTCTGTCTGGTGTTGCGGATTATTTGGCACAGGATGACACGCATGCATTGGCTTTGGCGCGCCGTGCGGTTGCATCGTTAAACTGGGATGCTGGCGGGGTGAACCACGCCGTGCGTGCATCAATGGCGGCGTCTTATGACGAACCTTTGTATGATCCTGCTGAGTTGCTGGGCATTGTGCCTGCCGATACCCGCCAGTCTTATGACATTCGTGAAGCGATCATGCGTGTGGTAGATGGTTCGCGTTTTGATGAATTCAAGCCGCGCTTTGGCGAGACATTGGTAACGGGCTTTGCCCATCTTAAGGGATGCCCCATCGGGATTATTGCCAACAATGGTGTGCTTTTCTCGGAAGCAGCCCAAAAAGGTGCACATTTTGTTGAGCTGTGTTCGCAGCGCAAGATCCCGCTGGTGTTCTTGCAAAACATCACAGGCTTTATGGTAGGTCGCAAGTACGAGAACGAGGGTATTGCGCGCCATGGTGCCAAGATGGTGACGGCTGTTGCGACGACTTCGGTTCCCAAAATAACGCTTGTTGTCGGGGGTTCATTTGGTGCGGGGAACTACGGCATGTCAGGACGGGCCTATTCGCCGCGTTTTATGTGGAGTTGGCCAAATTCACGTATTGGCGTGATGGGCGGTGCCCAAGCGGCTGGCGTTTTGGCGACAGTGAAGCGTGAGGGGATTGAGCGTAAGGGTGGTGAATGGTCTGCTGAGGACGAAGCTGCGTTCAAACAGCCGACGATTGATATGTTTGAGGAACAATCACATCCTTTGTACGCGTCGGCGCGTTTGTGGGATGACGGGGTGATTGATCCGCGCAAAACCCGAGATGTATTGGCACTAAGCCTGTCGGCGTCTTTGAATGCTGAGATAGAGGAGACACGGTTTGGTGTGTTCCGGATGTGATAGGGCGTTGGAGGGCTCTGCCCTTGGCGCTGTGCGCCTCACCCGGAGTTTGTTTTGTAGGATGAGCGAGGGCTGGGCATGGTGACTTTGGTTGCTGCGCGGGCGAAGCATGAAGGAGCTTTTGCCTATCTTGTTTGTGACAGTGCGGCGTTGAATACTGAGATATTGGCCTTGATGCGGTCTGGTGTGAAGACGGGCACTTATGATGCCTGGGCCATCGATGTGGATGGAACAGAGAACTTGCCAGTTGTGGGTCGTGTGGACATTGCGCTGGATTGGGAAGGGCGGCTAGCCCTTGCAGCGCGTACACTGGCAGTTGAGCTGATCACTTTTGATCAGATGGGTGAGGTGCGTGTTGCCCAACAAGGCGAGTTTCGTGATTTGGCCCATTGGCGTTTGGGCTATGAAGCGTATTTGAGCCGAGCGGGTCGTTTTGCGCCAGATGTCGATATGATGTTTGAGCGCTTTGAAATTGTAGAGGACTTTGGACAATGACAGATTTTCAAATGGGGCCTTTGACCCTGAGTGTGAAAAGCTATGCTGACGATGTGTCAGAGGACTTTTACGAGGCCAACTGGTTGGTTTTGGATGTGAAGTGTCCCACGGATGACGGGGATGTCGCGTTTAAATCGCCTTGCCTTATGACCACGGACATTTTTGATTTCATGGACGAGATCAATGATCTTCTCGCGGGGCAGGGTCGTCAGGCCTATTTGGTGAGCCTTGAGCCGCAGGTGGATGTGCGTATTGCACTTGGGGATGGACCGGATGTGTTTACATTGGATGTAGAATTGACCCCCAACGTGGAGGATGACGAGGACATCTATGATGCCGCTGCCATCGTTTCGCGCGCGGAAGTTGAGGAAATGGCCAAACATGCGGCTGCTTTGGTTGAGGCGTTTCCTGTGCGTGGGATCGAGGGCAGCTGATGTTTGACAAGATCCTGATAGCCAACCGCGGTGAGATTGCCTGTCGCGTCATCGAGACGGCACAATCTTTGGGGGTGACTTGCGTTGCTGTGCATGCGGATGTGGATGCAGGTGCTAAGCACGTTCAGATGGCGGATATGGCGGTTCATGTGGGTGGCAGTGCCCCAGCAGACAGTTATCTGCGCGGTGATGTGATCATTCAAGCGGCGTTGGATACGGGCGCACAGGCGATCCATCCTGGATATGGGTTTTTCTGTCAGAGAACCCTGATTTTGTGGATCAGGTAGCAGCTGCTGGATTGGTGTTCATTGGTCCCTCAGCGGATGCGATCCGCGCTATGGGGTTAAAGGATGCCGCGAAAGCTTTGATGATCAAAGCGGGTGTGCCAGTTGTGCCGGGTTATCACGGCGCCGATCAGGATGACGCGCTGCTGGCGGCTGCGGCTGGTAAAATGGGGTATCCCGTTTTGATTAAGGCTGTTGCTGGTGGTGGTGGCAAGGGAATGCGTCTTGTGAAAGAGGCGGGTTCCTTTGATGAGGCGTTGGCGTCTGCCCGCTCTGAGGCTGCAACGGCGTTTGGAAATTCTGACGTTTTGGTTGAGAAGTTTGTGACCAAGCCGCGCCATATTGAGGTTCAGGTGTTTGGGGATGGCACGCAGGCGGTTCACTTATTTGAGCGTGATTGTTCCCTGCAACGCCGTCATCAGAAGGTGATCGAAGAAGCACCAGCCCCCAACATGACCCAAGAGATGCGTGATGCTATGGGGCAAGCTGCTGTTCTTGCGGCAGAGGCAATCGGTTATAAAGGCGCAGGTACGGTAGAATTTATAGTGGATGGCTCTGACGGATTAAAAGCTGATGGGTTCTTTTTCATGGAGATGAACACCCGTCTGCAAGTGGAACACCCCGTGACGGAGGCCATTACAGGTGTAGACCTTGTGGAATGGCAATTGCGTGTGGCAGCGGGAGAGCCTTTGCCCAAATCCCAAAGCGAGCTGACAATAAGCGGCCATGCCTTTGAAGCGCGCCTTTATGCCGAAGATGTCCCCAAGGGGTTTCTACCTGCCACGGGTACGTTGACCCATTTGCGTTTTCCTGATGGGGTGCGCGCGGACAGTGGTGCGCGTGGGGGCGATACGATTAGCCCGTTCTATGACCCCATGATTGCTAAAGTGATAGTGCATGGACCAACCCGCGATGTTGCACTGGCTAAACTGTCTGCTGCGCTAAAGGGTACGGAGGTGGCGGGGACGGTGACCAACCTAAGCTTTCTGGGTGAATTGGCAGAGCACAAAGGCTTCGCTGCTGGGGATGTGGATACAGGTTTAATTGGCCGTGACATTGATGCGTTGACGGCTGTCGCGGTTGTGACGCCATCCCATTGGGCGCGTGCGGGAATGGCGGCGATGGGTCTTGATACGTTCAGTGCTAGTGCAGGGTTTAATCTGTGGGCTCCGCTTCGCCAATCTGTTGCGTTGTCCCATAAGGGAGAAGCGGAAACTCTTGCCGTAGAAGTGAACAGTGCTGATGTGCAGACCTGGTATGTGGGTGACGCTGTTGTTTTGGTCCAGCGTGTGGGAGGACGATGGCTGCTAGATGGTTTGTCAGCACCTGCAGTTTCGATGACAGAGGCCTGTATCACTGTGTTTGACGCATATGGTATTGCCTTCGATGTTGTGGATCCCTTGCAACGGGATGCCAGTGCCACAGGGGACGGTAATATAGTTGATGCTCCGATGCCCGGATTGGTGAAGGCTGTGACAGCCAAAGCAGGACAGTCTGTAACTGCTGGGGACAAGCTGGCTGTACTAGAAGCTATGAAGATGGAACATGCGCTATTGGCTGCCCGTGATGGGGTGATTGCTGAGGTTCTGATAAGTGAGGGGGATCAGGTAGAAGCCGGTGCAGCGCTTATCCGCTTGGAGGAGGTTGATAAATGAATGGCATAACACTGCACCACTGTCCGCAATCACGCTCCATGCGGTCGCTTTGGTTGTTACATGAGTTGGGTGTTGAATTTGATGTGGTCACCCATCCCTTTGGTAAGAACCTGCGTGACCCTAACTATTTGGCCCGTTCACCTGCAGGTCGTGTCCCTGCGTTAGAAATAGACGGGCGCTCGATCTTTGAGACAGGCGCGATTACCGAAGTCCTATGTGAAACATATAGCCCGAATGCAATGGGCAGGCCTGCTGGGCACGTTGAACGTGCGGATTGGCTGATTTGGGTTCACTTCTCAGAAACCATCAGTCAGCATTCCGCAGCTTTGACCCAACAGCATGTCGCCCTTTATGATGACACCATGCGCAGTCCGATTGTGATGAAGTTAGAAGCCGCCAGATTGACAAAATGCTATGATGCTATTGAAGGGCGCTTGGCGGAACTGGGGGAGAATGGACAAT
>Ga0206126_10005417_pt1 | contig 11751 bp, 8 predicted proteins | sample Helgoland_Spring_5_FD_148621 | JGI IMG/M metagenome (GOLD analysis project Ga0206126, IMG submission 148621) | Pelagic subsurface seawater microbial communities from Kabeltonne, Helgoland, North Sea - Helgoland_Spring_Bloom_20160412_1 | ecosystem: Environmental > Aquatic > Marine > Epipelagic ...
AACTGAATAACCGAGTAAGAAATCGATGCCTGGAATACCAATCTCCTTTGGCACTAAATCAGGCCACAGACCCAGAACAATCAAGAATATTAATGCTTTACTTAACAATCGGTAGCGGGGCTTGAGTGCATCGTTGCGAATGTCTTCAACTAAACCCAGCGCAGCGCAGCCCCACATTCCGATCCAGGCATACAGCGGTATCCCTAAAGGACCTGCGGCACGCGTCTCGGCCCCAAGCATGACCGCACTCACCATAAAAATAACGCTGGTGCCGAACACGAACGCACCACCCAATCTCGATGCAGCAACCTCTCCGATACCATGCTTACCAACAATGTCCTCAGCAAAATTTTGTCGGGTGATCCATTGCATCAAAATCATGGACACTAAACCTGCGAGCCCAAAAAAAGCCGCCGCCAAAACCATCATAACGAGCAACTTAACGATATCTTTTTCGGTCAGTAAAAATTTATTCATGAGCCATTCCGTTTGCGACTTAGCTCTCTATGATTTTCTGCTGTAGTGTCTAATTAGCACGATAAGAACGGAGAGCATCCCACCGAGCAGGGTCCCCAAGATACATATGAGAGCACGCTTGGGCTTTGACTTCTCTTCTGGCAACATGGCCCGGCTAACGGTAGTGAAGGCATACTCAGGACTGGCTTCGGCCAGCATTTTGTTTTTGATTTGCTCTTCAATAATCTGGTAGAAAACTTCACGCATGTCTGCGATTGCAGTTTTTTCTATCTGCGCCTCAAGGTACTGAATGTTGTTATTTACCTGCGCTAGTTTCCTATCGCGCATGTGTTCATTGATAGTTACAACAAACAGATCGACCCATTGCTTGGCCGCTAAGGGCGAGTAATACTCAACGGACACAGAGACCAAGCCTGATTTTTTATCTGAAGATACCGACAACCGCTTACTGAACGTTTCATAGAGCTCCCAGCTTGATGGGGCTAGCGTCTTACCCGATGGCGGATTACGCACCCATTGGCGCTCGCTGACGTCATATACATCGTTATCAATAGTCAGCTCGTTATTACTTGCATCCCAACCATCGGCAGCAAATACCTCAACAGCGAGATCATTTTTTTCAATGAACTTCTCAATAAAACCCCATGATTGCATGATTTCCATGGCTTCCTGGGCTTCACCACCTTCTCCGCCACCGATATTAATGCCGGCCAATGAGGCAAGGCCACCAAGCTGTGAAGCCATGGCCCCCAAGCCCGAACCACCACTTTGTGCAGGCGCTATTACGGCAGTCGCTTTATATTCATTCGGTATCGTTAGGGCATAAATAACGGCCACAATAGCAAAAATTGAGGTGACACCCGCAATAATGGTGCGGCCAGCCCAAAGGACCCCAAAGAGCTCTCTTAGATCAATTTCATCATCGTAAGCAGCACCTGATTCATTGCCAGATCTAACCTGTTCTTGCATTATTTATTACCTCTATAAAACTCAAATTTCATGGCAATGGGCCATGAGGCATCGTTAATAAAATCTATAAATGAGTGACGCGCTTACTCTAAATTTATCTTCCTGGCGACCAAAGGTTTCAACCAATTTATCCGTGTATCTGCCCTCGACGTGCACCTCACCCCAGGCAAATGGCCGCTGCCATTTACCGGACAATGCGGTAAATTCAGCGCCGACGGTCGTTACCGAATGTCTTGTAGCCACATCGGTGGCCAAGCTATCGCGGTTGATGGTGCCGTCGCTGTATCGCAGCTCAACCTTATCGCCATTACTCAAACGACCCGCGGCACCCACTGAAAACACCTTCGAGTCATTGTCCCAGGTGGCCCCAATTACCCTGCCCTGATAGCGATATCCTGTTTGATAAATGCTGTGATTATAAAAAACATTGTATCGGGCTAAGGGGTCACCGGTAGCAGTATCGTCTTGTTCAACAAATAATACGCCATCAACCAAGCTCGAACTAAATGGCAATTTAATGCCTAGCTGACGAGCATTCTTTGCAGGATGTAGCTTATGCTCATCTTCACCTATCTTTTGACCATAAATAGTTGCATCAACCCAAGGCAGGTCCCAACTAACGTCAAAACCTGCCAATTGATTGCCGGGTTCGGTTACCCTGCAGTCAGCTGTATAGCAATTATCCGAAGCGCCACCCACCAGCTTTATAAAATTCTTAAGACCGTGTGGCCGGCCTTCACCACCCCACTGAGCGGTGCGCCGCAAGTTAATTTCAACGGAGGGGATTGGACGGAAACCCACCGTCAATCCCACTAATTTCGCGTCTTCAATAAACCGCTCGTCATCGAGTTTCGAGATAAACAGATTAGTCGTCCAAGGACCTAGCAACCTCAACAGGGGCAACTCAGAAGCCTCTGAATAATTTCTATGCAATGTAAAACCGGGGGTAGGTCTAGCATTATTACTGAGCATAATGCTGCTATTCCAGCCTGGACCCCACCACTTTTCTATATTGCCTACCAAACCAATCCAGTTACCCACCACAAAACCAAAATAACTGTTATCGTAGTGAGTTTTATCCCCATCCCATGGATCAACCGCCTGAGTTACCTCTAGGTTATAGGCCAGGTGTTTAGTCAGGCCGCTACGACGCACGCTAAACTCCGCCCCCTCTCTAGAATCGTCACCGAAATGACGGAACGTCTGACTCTCAGTGGCTGCCGATAGTCTTACCGATTGGCGCGGTTCATTCGTTCTGGTCGCATCCTTGCCTGCCGACAACAATCGACCGAGGCTTCCATGCAATGAGGTTGGGATAGCTTTAATCTCGGCAGCCTCGAGGTCATTCATAACACTACCCCACATTAATGGCCAGGTATTAATGGGCACTTTGATAACACCAGCCTGTGCAAGTCGCTCGATATCAGCACGCAGCCATGCATCCCTTGTATCCACCCAAGGCTCTGCTTTAACGACAGTCTGCCCAGCCAGAAATGCGAATGCACACACTGCTATATACCGGCTAAAAACACCTCTCATCTTCATTGGTTAAACTCCTTTTAAGACCAATTATTTACTTAAATTATTAAATGCCGCAGCACCCAACGCTAGCTGATAGATGATTTGTGAGGCTTCGGCCCAGACCGTAAGTGCTTTCTGCTTATCAGCATCAAGGGGCACAATAATAGTATCCCCTGCCTCAATATTTAAACTTCTTCGAGACAACCAACCCGAGCGACCTGGAAGCGCTACAGCACCGTTCGCCTTAACCACGTATATACGCTTATTATCAGCGCCCTCTTTGGTGCCGCCGCTTAAATCTAGATAGTCGCGCAACCTTAAGGTATCGTTAAACAGATGGGCCGTTGGCTGCTGCACTTCACCCAACACCGAGATTTCCTGACGATACTCTGGAATCACTAGCGTATCCCCACCCTTAAGCTGCACGTCGTCAAGGCTGCCATCCAAAATCCGCTCCAAATCGATAACCAGACGACCTAGTGCCTCAGTTTCATCTAGGTTTGCGATTAACTTATCTGCGGCGGCAGTATTAACCGCCTCGCCGTCATTGGACTTTTCCAACTCAGCCGTAGCAATGTCTGACTTGAGACGCTCTTGGATTTCCTTAAGCTTTTTGGCCTCTTGAAGGCGCAAGTCTTCTCGGGTAAATACCGCCGCACCAGCATGGGCCAAGTTATTTAAACCACCTGCCCGTCGAATAACATCACCTAGCGTTTCACCACGGTTAAAGCTATAAGCGCCAGGGAACCTGACTTCGCCTTCAATTTTTACATACAGACTCTCTTTAAATTCTGGAATAGTTCTTACAGATAGAACATCGTAACTGTTCAGTACCATATCGGCGCTTGGGTCCGAATAGGCCACGGCCAAGTTCAGAGGGAAATGGCGTGAGGATGCCTGCTCTGGATTACTCAAGTCGTAGCGAGATAACTCAACACCTAGGGTATAGGCCGCTTCGTTTAATCCACCAGCCGCAGAGATCAATTGAGTTACTGTCATACCTTCAGTTAAGGGGTAGTCACCTGGAGAGCGCACATTGCCAGTTATTGACACGACATTAGCCATCTTTCCAGATCGAGCCTGAAGCTTAAGCTCATCGACCAGCTCCTCAAGTAATTCTGCTCGACCTTCCTCCCTCGAAAAAATAACGATCTCATCTCGAGCAAAAAATACCGTATCAGCATCCCCACCTTTGTTGTTAATCGCCTCGCCTAGATTAACAAACACTGGCATTACAAGGCCTACCGGAGGCATTTCACGACGAATGAGTGCAAAATCTAGATCCACATCTGGGCGTAACTGCCGAACATCTTTTATCAAATCAGAGACGCGCAAGCCCGGCTTCCAGCGAAACTCACCTGGGCGATATACATGCCCTGAGACCGACACGATGGATTCTTTGCGCTCCACCACTGAATCTATAACAAGCAAATCACCATTACTGACCTGCTGTTTAAGCCCCGCGGACGAAGTCAAGTCTAAATCCACTACCGTCATAAACCCGTCGGAATCTGAACGTTGGATAGTGGCACGATTAGGGTAGGCCTTAGGCTGCATGCCACCCGCCATCTTAATTAACTGCTGCGCTGTCGTGGCGCCCTTTAACTCGTAGATAGCGGGACGTCTTACTTCGCCATCCACCGATGCTGTTTTACCGACTGTGGGTATATAGATGACATCTGATGCCTGAAGGCGCTGATCATCACTGGTATTACCATTGAGCAGCAATTCATATAAATCCAAAGTAGCGATGGTTTTACCGGCACGCTTCAGCTGAATATTGCGCAATGAGGCAATATCACTGACACCACCACTCAAAAACAGCGCATTAGTAATCGTAGAGAGCGCAGATACCGTGTAGGCGCCAGGCTTATAGGCTTCGCCCAGCACAAATATTTGTATGGAACGCAGCTCACCGAGACTAATACTCGCCTGAACACCGATCATCTGCTCTGAGATGCGTACCTTAATTAACTTCTTGGCATCGGCAAAGGTCATCCCTGTGAGATTGACCGGGCCAAGCTGAGGGAAGTCTACTGAGCCATTTCGGTTGATTTCCAGACTCATAGAGTCGTTGGTTTTACCGTAAAAAAGAATTTTTAAGTTGTCACCTGGACCCAGCAAATAGTCGGGGGAAACAGGAATCTGGTTAGCGGGGGCAAAAGTTGTTGGCTCACCGGCAAATAATTCATAGCCGAAGGGCTGTAATTCCTGAGACTCTTTATCCATATCTTGAAAGGATTGGTCATCTGTACTGCTCGAGTCGGCATCAGACTCGCTATCGGCAAAAGCCTCATCATCAGATTCAGTCGCGCGCCCAGGCTTGTCTTTGCGCGGCAACATCAACTCACCGGCATCTGCTTCGGTACCACCCGCATCGAAGTCTAAACTGCTGAGGCTTTTACAAAGCTTACCAATATCATAACCAGCTGCTCGCGCCATGCGCTTGTTTTCATCCGTCATATTGGAACAAAAGCTCATCGCCTCTTGCAGGCCGGCCGACATGTCGGCCTCTTCCTGGGCTATAGAGGGCATTGAGATTGATGCTAATAGAAATGAAGCGAGGATTGACCTAGCAAGTAGAAGGCCGCGTTTAATGCTGATTGAATTATTGGTCATATTATTTCAGTTCTTCCGATTATCCCGTACTTTAAAGTTACGCCCTAAGACCGTTGTCGCGTACAGGCGCGAAACCGCCGTCGTATAGAAGAAAAATAGGCTTGTATACTAAGTGTATGACCATTTCAGCCGCGGCTATTCAACGCTGCATAATACAGGAAATCAACTCGGCGATCAGTATAAGTAACTCGACTGGTAAATTAAAGGCGCTCGCTAACAGTTAATGACCTCCGCGGCACTCAAGACAAACTGATACAGCAGCTGGCTGGCTTCAGCCCATACCATTAGTGCTCTCTGCGTAATTCTAAATCTAAGGGAACAATAACAGTGCCAGCTGGCTCAACAGATAGTTAGCGGCGGATCAAACAGCCTATTGAGTTTGTTAATTTCACCGAACCATCAACCCTAACTACTTCGCTCCTTACTTTGATTGCTCTCTGCTTTATCGACGACATTTAAACTAGCAAACGGCAACGTTGCCTTTACCTGCTGGTTGAGCAGGTTGATCAGCACAATGGCGCGACTGGTGCCATCTGGCTGGGAAAAAATAGCATCCAGCCCCCGAAATGGACCCTCAAGTATCTCTAACTTGTCACCGCTTTTGGGCATATTGGTCGGTGTTTCAACCCCCCCATTAGCCACACGGGCTTTCAGCCCATCAATAAGCTGCTGAGGCACCTGCACAGGCGTTCCGGAGGTGCTGACAAAATGACTGACACCGCGGGTTGATCGGATGGTTGTCGAGGTTATGGTCTCGTAATTAAAGCTAATAAACAGATAGCCCGGAAAGAGAACCTCCTGGGCCTGAACACGCTTGCCACGCGACAGCTTTTCAACGGATATTTGTGGGCAGAAAGAGACGACTCCCTGCCGTTCGAGATTTTCAATGGCTCTAATTTCCTGCCTTGGTTTTGTTTGGAGTAAAAACCAACTCTCCATGCTCACTCTCCTTTGTGAAATCTTAGACGCCGGATTATACAGATTCCATGTACTAAAGTGGCTGATTTCAATTCATTAAACAGACTATTTAAACGCTATTACTTGAGCTTTTGACGTCGAAAATTATGATAAATTCGCAAAAACTCGTAACCCAGGCGCAACAGCGGTCCACGCAGTGTCCCGGCAAGACTTTTACGGCTGCGAGTTTGCCCATCCGGACCAATAGTACTTTCCAAACTAGAATCGGCGATAAAAATTGGATAGGGCTTAACGCCATAGACCTCACCGGAATACTCCCAATAAAACTGAACATCATCATCCACTGGGCGACCAAACATTTCCCGCGCACCCAGCAGCTTGGACGCCCCAGCCAAGGAGACCACATAGCCAGTGCTTGTTGAGGGGATTTTTTTGTATTGACAAAGACTGAAATCTTGATTCAGGGGAATAGACCGCGCTAATGGCTTTTTAATCTGCGGCTCATACAATTTAATAACGTCCCAGGGACGCCCAAGATTTTCGATCGCCGAAAGTGCCGCGGGCAATTGCGCACCCAGCTCAGCATCATCCTCTAAAATTAACGCCATACTCAGATTATCATCCACTATGGTCTGCCAAATATTACGGTGGCTCAGGTAACAGCCAATTTCCGCAGCTGCGAGCGGGCGACGATAAACACGCTTATTTAAGGCGCTGTTGTAATGACGGTTCAATTCATCATCCGTCAAGCTGGCACCGTACACAGCACTCACTCGGGTAAACGGCAAATCTAACTGCTCCAAGCGCTTGGACATTTCTGCCAATCGCTCGGTCGACTTATCTAGATTGACGACAAAAATATCCATTGGCTATACAGGCTCCAGCAGCGCCAACAACTCGGCTTCGCGCTGAGCTAATAACTCTTTATCACCTCTAGTTTCTAGATTCAGACGCACCACAGGTTCAGTATTACTCATGCGGAGATTGAAGCGCCAGGCGGAAAACTCCATAGAAATACCATCGGTCTCATCGACAATAAGTGCCGAAGATTCATAATGCTTCCGCACTCGCTGGATCGCCGCTGCCGGATCGCTTATTTTACGATTGATCTCACCCGGAGATGGATAGGCCTCAACCATCGCGCTAACCAATGCAGAAAGCGGTTTCCCGCTGCTGCTAATCAGCTCCATCACCAGTAGCCAAGGAATCATGCCACTGTCGCAGTAAAAGAAATCGCGAAAATAATGGTGAGCACTCATCTCACCGCCATACACTGCATCTTCGCTGCGCATGCGCTCCTTAATAAAAGCATGGCCCGTCTTGGACTGAATAGCTTCACCGCCACCCTGCTTAACCATCTCAATAGTATTCCAGGTTAGGCGTGGATCATGGACGATTTTAGCACCAGGATTTTTAAGCAAAAAGGCTTCAGCCAGCAAGCCGACAATATAGTAACCCTCAATAAAGTTGCCCTTCTCATCAACCAGAAAACAGCGATCAAAATCGCCATCCCAGGCGATACCCATATCCGCCTTATGCTCAAGCACGGCGTCAATAGTAGGCGCGCGATTCTCATGGAGAAGCGGATTGGGAATCCCATTGGGAAAGGTGCCATCGGGCTCATTAAATATCTTAATTAACTCTATGGGCAGGTTTAGCGCTTTGAATCTTGCTTCCAGCGCATCCACAACATGCCCTGCCGCGCCATTACCCGCATTCATTACTAGACGCATCGGCTTAATCTTTGACAGATCGACATAGGTAAACAGATGATCAAGGTAGGCATCCAACACGGATAGCTGCTTATATGCTCCGCGCTTAGCCGTATCTATAGGAGAGAACTCGTTAGCCTCGGCAAGGCGCTTAATATCCAACAATCCTGTATCAGAACTAACGGGGCGCGAACCTTCACGAATAGGTTTCATCCCATTGTAATCAATCGGGTTATGGCTGGCTGTTACCTCAATACCTCCGTCGGCCTCTAGGTGCGATGTAGCAAAATAGACCTCTTCAGTACCGACCATACCAATATCAATAACATCGGCACCGGCATCACGAATACCTTCACTAAGGGCCGCTTTAAGGGCGACGCTGGTAAGGCGGATATCACCGCCAAGCACCACATTTTTGGGCTTTAAAAACTCCGCGTAGGCGCGGCCAATTCGGTATGCAATCTCTTCATCTAATTCGGTACCTAGCTGCCCACGAATATCGTAAGCCTTAAAACAGGTCAGTTCAGCCATGCTGTGTCGTTCTCCTAGTCAATAATTTGTGTGCAGTACTACTTGCTTGTAATGGGTGGTGCTTTTTATAACGACTGGTACTTTTTATACCGGGTGATACTTTTTATAACGGGTGGTATTGGGCGTTAATTGGCGTTAAAAAGCCCAGACCATAGGCACTGCAATCACTACAGTTAGGCCTACCAAAATACTTAATCCTATCCCAACTTTAAAATAATCCGTAAAACGATAACCCCCAGGGCCCTGGACCATCAGGTTTGTTTGATACCCCACTGGGGTCAAAAAGCTCGCTGAAGCGCCAAACATAATCACCATAACAAAGGGCATTAAGCTGACACCCAGCTCCAAACTGAGCACCTGCGCTAACGGAAACATTAGCACAGCAGCAGCATTGTTGGTGATGAGTTCGGTAACAATCACTGTGGCTATATAAAGTAGCAGCAAGTTCAAATAGGGGTTGCCGCCCGCCAATGACATCATTCCCTGCCCAGCCATTTCTGCCAAACCGGTTTTTTGCAAGGCAAAGCCTAGGGAAAGAGACGCGCCAATTGCCAACAGCACGCGGATATCAATACTGCGCTGGGCAAACTCTGCCGAGATACATTTGGTAATAGCCAGCGCTGCAACCAGTAACAGTGACGCCGCAATCAACGACAGCAGCCCAGACATCACCAACACAATAAATACACCCAATAAACCTAGGGCTATTGGTGCCTTTTCTAAGTCGGGGATGGTGACATCGTCAAGTCGACTCAGCAATAAAAAATCGCGGCTGTAGCGATGGCGACGAACAAAACCTCGGGCCGCTTCCAGCAAAAGTGTGTCACCAGCCCGCAGGACAATACTGCCCACCTTCTGGCTGATTCGTTCGCCATTGCGTGACACCGATAAAATTGCCCCTCCAAACTGGGTACGGAAACTAGATGCCTTAACGGTTTTACCTACCATATTAGATACGGGTGATATCACCGCTTCAATAAGCGCTCTTGAACTGTAGGGCACATCAAGTTTAAACACCTGACCCTCGGCGGGCTTAAGCCCACGAAGCTGGCGCAACTCGGTGACTGCTTCCGGCTGGCCCACAAAAATTAAAATATCATTGCCGCTAAGTATTTCTTCCGGCCCAACCGCAGGAATAATATGCCCTTCCGACTGTATCTCAGACAGAAAACTGTGCTGCAGATGACGTAACCCAGCGTCGGCAATCGACAACCCAGCTAGAGCACCACCCGCTTCGACACGCATACTCACCGCATACTCACGGGCATCATTGCGTCGCTCGGCCACGCCCATACGCGATGGCAGTAAACGGTGGCCAACCAGCAGAAAATACACAATACCCAACAGCACCAGAGGCACACCGATAATGGCTGGACTAAATAAATGTAGACTGTCAGCCTCGGCGGTGCCTTGCAGCATACCCACCACCAAAATATTGGTGCTGGTGCCAATCAGCGTGCAGGTACCCCCCAAAATAGAGGCATAACTCAAGGGAATAAGCAGCTTGGAGACAGAGATTTTGTGGCGACGCGCCCAGTCTTGTAGCAGAGGAATAAAGATCGCAACAACAGGGGTATTGCTGATAATCGAACTCATAATGGCAACAGGGGCCATCACTCGAGGAATAGCTTTTGGGGTGGAGCCATTGTTACCCAGACACTTCATCACCCACCAGTGCAACGCACCACTATCTTTTAGCGCAGAAGCAACAATATAGAAGCAGGCAATAATATAGATAGCGGGATTAGCGAACCCCTGAAAGGTTTCTTCAGGAGACAGAACCCCAAACACCAGCAAACCGATCATGGCGCCAGTCAATGCAAAATCAACCGCCAACCGTCCACTGACAACAAGTACCAGAAAACTAGCCAGTATGACGAGGGTGATAATGGCATCAAAGCTCATTATTATCTGGTTTCCTTAACAGCTGATAGGCTCAAAATCGGTACAAAAAAAACCGGCCGCATAAGCGACCGGCAGTTACTACTGATCCACTGCTGTAAGTTTATATCATTCCAGAGCAATTACACCTTCATTTTTGACCAGTGTTCGTCGACCAACACCCTTCACTGACATTAATGAATCAGCGGTTTTAAAAGGCCCATTGGCCTTGCGATAAGCCACAATAGCAGTGGCTGTTTTTAACCCAACTCCCTTTAATGCCGCTGCAATCTGAGGTGCAGAGGCATCATTAATATTAACCGGGTGATAATCAGCGGTTACCATTAGAGCGCGTGTTTTATCCGTGGGCTCTGCCGCTAAGACGGCTGTGGATAGAAAAGCAAGAACGGTAATGAGAGTAAAAGCAAAATGTTTGAGTGACATATTCATCGGTAATTTCCTTATCAGTTAATTTAAGAGATACCATAATTTCTCTCTGTCACTACGAAGTCCGACAAAACATCCTATGGCCCAATAATATTGGCAAAAGCAGTTACACCAAGAATAAGAGTGCGTCACAAAACGGCCAATTTGAAAGCTTGCGATTGACAAAAACTACAGCGATTACTATAGTGCCCGCCCACTGTGTGAGCGGCCTGAGGTTAGGTTGTTGTGGTAAGTCTCACGAGAAGCGGAAGTATCAACACACAGCTGGTTTTGATACTAAATTAAGACAAAGCCCATCTAGATACATGCCCAGGTGGCGAAATTGGTAGACGACGGGCAGGATGCCCTAGCACCCAAAGCAATCGCTTTGCTCATGGGGCGGGCTCTGTCGTGAAAGGCAGGACGCCTGAGAGCGACCGCGCTCGCGTCGACTAAGATATTACGTAGGATTTAGAAAGACAAAGCCCATCTAGATACATGCCCAGGTGGCGAAATTGGTAGACGCGCTAGCTTCAGGTGCTAGTCCTCGCAAGGGGGTGGAGGTTCAAGTCCTCTCCTGGGCACCATAATCCTTAGAACCCTCAGCGTAACCCACTGTTAAACCTCAAGTTTATTTCGACAACCCGAGGTATAGTAGACAATACAGCTGACAAAAAAGCATCATAAATACACCTTC
>Ga0206126_10005418_pt1 | contig 11751 bp, 12 predicted proteins | sample Helgoland_Spring_5_FD_148621 | JGI IMG/M metagenome (GOLD analysis project Ga0206126, IMG submission 148621) | Pelagic subsurface seawater microbial communities from Kabeltonne, Helgoland, North Sea - Helgoland_Spring_Bloom_20160412_1 | ecosystem: Environmental > Aquatic > Marine > Epipelagic ...
GCCGTCGTCGTTGTCGCCTTCTTTCTGAGGGACTTTTTCAACTGTCTGCGAATTCTGATCAACAACATCTTTGAGCAAAAAGCCATCTATGATTTACGCTCATCACTCTACAACAAGCTACAGCGTCTCCGCTTGAAGTGGTTTGATGAACGGCGCACAGGAGATATTATGACCCGAGTGGCTGAAGATGTCCCTCAGATGGAACGTGTTCTTATTGATGGTATTGAACAGGGTCTCATCGCGCTTCTCCAGGTACTCATCGTCACCATCTTTCTCTTCACCCGCTCCCCCATCCTCGCCATCAGCGCACTGGCACCATTACCCTTACTCATCATCGGAGCGTGGCTATATACACGTCACGCCGGCAAACGTTACCGGATTGTCCGCAAAGCCACTGGAGAAATGAATGCCATGCTTCACGATAACATTGCCGGAATCAGACAAATCAAGTCCTACGCTGCTGAGGATGACGAATTTGCCTGTTTCAATCAATCATCGGCTCAAGTGCGTGATGCCAATCTTACCGTGATGAAAGCGTGGGCCATCTACTCCCCCACCATGAGTTTCTTCAACTCTATTGGCTACACTCTCGTTCTCGCCATTGGTGCCTGGCAAATCTATCATCATGGTTTGGACAACGCCGTCCTATTGGAGTTTTTCACCATCATTTGGGCCCTCTACGAGCCACTTGGAAGACTTCATCAGCTCAATCAGATGGCGCAATCCTCAAGAGCCGCCGCAGATCGTGTCTTTACCATACTCGATGAAGAGGATGAAATCCATGCTACGGATGGGGCCGACTTACCGCAACCAACGCGCGGCCATGTGAAGTTTCAAAATTTAAGTTTTTCCTACTCAGCGCAACCAACGCTGACGAACATTACTCTGGAGGCGCAACCAGGGCAGACCATCGCCCTAGTAGGCTCTACAGGTGCTGGCAAATCGACTATCGTCAATCTCTTGTGTCGTTTCTATGAATATGACTCTGGCTCCATTACCATCGATAATACCGAACTTAACACCGTTTCGAAAAAATCTCTGCGCTCTACCATTGGGTATGTCACCCAAGATGCCTTTCTCTTCAATGGCCCAGTAAGGGAAAATCTGCACCTTGGGAAAAGGGACGCCTCTGATGCTGAAATGTGGAGCGCGCTCAAAGCCGCGAACGCAGATCAATTTGTCAGTGAATTACCGGAGGCCCTCGATACCATTGTCGGTGAGCGAGGAGTCAAACTATCAGGCGGTGAGCGCCAACGCTTATCCATTGCGCGAGCTCTGCTCAAAAACCCCCCTATCCTACTACTAGACGAAGCCACCGCATCTGTAGATAGTGAAACTGAACGTCTAATCCAAGAGGCCTTAGACCACCTGATGAAAAATCGAACCGCATTTGTGATCGCCCACCGCCTCTCAACGATTCGAAATGCCGACATGATTCACGTGCTTGACCGCGGCCAAATTATTGAGAGTGGGTCTCACGAGGAATTGATGAATAAAAACGGCAAATATGCTGAATTATCTCATCAATCATTCCTCAAATAAACATTCACTAATGCTCATCGGCACATCCAGGCGAAATCCTGAGTCTATTCTTCTTGCCAGTGAACTTCTTTACCTTCAGCCCAGAGGTCCTCTAGGCTATAAATCTCACGCAAGTCATTGTGCATGATGTGCACCATGACATCGATGTAATCAAGCACCACCCAGCGAGAAACCGCATCGCCCTCTGCATTCACAGCACGAACCTGGTATTTCTCAATGATCTCATTTTCAACGTCTCGCATCACCGCTTTGAGGTGAGGCAGAGAAGTGCCTGAGCAGATAACCATGAAGTCCGTGAGCGATGATACTCCGGCGATATCAATAACACGGATGTCATCAGCCTGCATTTGCTCCGCTGCACGGGCGCAAGCGATGGCAAGTTGTTGTCCTTCGATAGCCATGGGGTTGTTTGATTGATAGGGATAAAAAAACCGCCCTGATTGGCGGCGACTCGTCAGTAATCGGTCACTGGTCGGCGGCAAGTGTAGCCGAGACCATACAATGAAAACAAAATGGAGCATAGCGGATTCGAACCGCTGACCCCCTGCATGCCATGCAGGTGCTCTACCAACTGAGCTAATGCCCCTTGTTTTCAGTATTACCGATCACATCTACTGTGTAGATGAAACAGGTTGTGCGGGGCGGAGGTATCTCACTCAAGCCGCTGTGGCAAGATGTTTTTTACAGCTGAAGTAATCCGCCGCGCGCTATTGAGCCGCTTTAAGCAACCACTTTCTGAGATCTTGCGCGGCTATTAAAGTGCGCTCAAGACGCAGATCCCTATTACCAATCCAAGTCTGGGACGAATACACTGGGTGGGTCAACCAGGCTGAGGGCACGACACCATTACGAGATTCCATCGCTGAGCTTCCCTCTGTGAGCGAATTCCACCAAGCAATATCAACAGGAGACTTCGTCTGCATTTGCCAGGCCGAATCCCCAGCCGATGGCATCTCACCCATTGTCTGTAATCCGATGATTCCAGAGCAGCTTTCGCCTGATTTCAAACAACGTTTTAATAGCCATTGGTTCTGGTCTTGAACTGCCTCGTTGTAAGGCATGAAAACAAAGCGAATCGTGCGCGCCGGTTTTTCGCGAGCCATGGATGATGCTAACATCATCATAGTGGATACCGTATTTGCATCAGCATCTGCACCAGCGCCGGCAAAGGAGACAGCGGCAAAGATAACCTCTTGCGGCCTTTCTTCTCCAAGAATTTCCACCGATAAGCTTTTCCATAACAACCCGTGAGCAGCTTCCCCCTCTGACCTACGCACCGGGTAGCCCACATTCTGGGGCCCTAGGCGACCTTCTATCATGGACGCCGCCCTGAGCAATCCAGCCCTTCCCGCTTCCGTTTCGATTTCCCGTTCACCGATGCGGCGGGTGAATTTATCCACCATATCTTCTAAATCACTGACCCGAAGTCCATGAGACACAATAACCGCATGGTTTTTCTCATCCTCACGCTCGAGGTAAAAATACATGAACATGAAGATAATAGTTCCAAGCACTACCCCTACAGGTAAAACCATCAGTAGTATTTTATAGATGCGCGGGGAGCTATCATCGGCATGCGTCGCTGTTGTATCAGGCATAGAATGAAATAAAAATGAGCTGCTTAAATAGTTTACTCGAGCAGTGCCACCACCTCGGAAGCCGCTCTTTGATGAGCACCACTATCACCAAGTTTAGCTGCTGTCGTCAGTAATTTTTGCCGTAAGGCGTCTCGGCTACCGCTATCGTTCATCAGCCTCGATATGCTTAGCTCAATGCGCCCGGGTTCGGCGTCACCTTGAATAAATTCCTCAACCACTTCCTCGCCAGCAAGAATATTAACCAAGCCGATATAGTCTAATTTCACCAACAGCTTGCCCATGGCCCAAGTTGGCCATGAAATTTTGTAAACCAGACAATAAGGAAGCCCCAAAGCAGCTGCCTCAAGAGTAGCCGTTCCACTGGCGACCACACCAGAAGTAGCACGTTGCATCAAGGAATAGCTTGAACCAGTCCTGATGGTAATCAGAGATTCGGGCAACTTGGCATGCTGAACAATATCACGCATGCGCTGCGCTAATACCTTAGATGCAGCAGCAGCCTCAAATTTCCATTCGGGGTTATGTGAATGAATACGCCTGACGGTTTCGACCATAACAGGAAAGAGCCTCGAGACTTCGCGTTCGCGGCTCCCTGGAAACAAGCCTATCAAGTCTTGCTCACGTGTGACATCTTCACGTTGATGTTCTAACTCATCCACCAGCGGATGCCCGGTGAAAACGGTAGTAAGTCCCGCCGACTCAAATATCTCTTTTTCAAACGGGAAGATACACAACATAAGGTCAAGAGTCTCAGCCATTTTGGGTATCCTGCCCTTATTCCATGCCCATACTTGGGGGCTAATGTAGTAGACTATTTTTGTGTTCGGTAGGCGCTTTTTAACCGCATGCGCCAGCCGCAAATTGAAACCCTGCGCCAGCCGCAAATTGAAACCCGGGTAATCAATCAAAATGAGCACATCCGGCTTGAGCTCTTCAACCTCCGCAAGCATCTCATTGAAACGCTCTTTAAACCATTGATAATGCTTGAGAACTTCCCATATGCCCATGACCGCGGCATCCTCGACCCAGTTCGCTAAGCCTTTGCCCGCCACCGCCTGCATCGCAGGCCCGCCTGCACCATGAAATGAAACCGTGGGCACACGGGTAAGCAGCGCCTCCATCAGGCAGGCTCCATGAGTATCCCCACTGACCTCACCTGCGACAATGTAGATCGATTTCTGATTTGCTCCGCTCACCAAGACATGGATAGCTAGGTTAAAAAAAACTGCAAACTTCAATCTTTCTTCTTCCTTCTTGATTGTTGCCCTCAGATTCATGATTCTGAACCCGCATGCGCATTGATATCATCACGCTTTTCCCGGAAATTGCCCTCAGCCCATTGAGCGATAGCATCATCAAACGCGCACGAGAACAGGGTTTGGTGGACATACACGCCCATCAACTACGCGATTGGGCCACGGGAAAGCATCGTAAAACAGACGATTATCTCTGTGGTGGTGGTCAAGGAATGCTCATGATGCCAGAGCCAGTTTTCGCAGCTGTAGATGAGCTCAAACAGGATGACACACGCATCATCCTGATGACACCACAGGGCAAACCATTCATACAATCAGACGCCCAGCGCCTCTCCACTTCTCAGCATTTGATTATTCTGTGTGGTCACTACGAGGGTATAGACCACCGCATTATTGACGCCCTCGTCGACGAGGAAATCTCTATTGGGGACTACATACTCACCAATGGCGCTGTAGCTGCCGCCGTGCTTACTGATGCCGTCGTTCGGCTATTGCCAGGTGCTTTAGGTGATGCCAGATCATCCTTAGAAGAATCATTCTCTGATCCCAACATGCTCGAAGCGCCCGCATACACCAAGCCCAATGAGTTTCGTGGCATGAAGGTTCCAGATGTGTTGCTGAGTGGGGATCACGGGAAAATCTCAAGCTGGAAAAAAGAACAAGCGCTCGCACGCACAAAAGCGAACAGGCCGGATCTGCTGGACAACTAGTCCTTTCCTAACATTTTATCGATCTTCGTCACTAGTTTATGAGGGCACCTACCCCGCTGATACTTGTTCCACATCACCTCACGTAGCTTATGCAGCAGTTCTTCTGGAATAGGATCATGGTGCTGCCATTCCTCATCTCCCTTTGATTGAGAATAGAGTTTCCACTCAGAAGCATGATAGGTGGCACGATAATAAAATGTACCATCGTCACCTTCTTCTCTCCACTGATGTTTCTGCATAGACTTAGCTAAGCCAAATTTTCTCGAAAGAGAATGCGAAACTTCCATGATTCAAGTCATTGACGTAAGGCCTTATTTTCATGACAATGCACGCCGTGCTGCGCCTCATCCAAAGTGACTTCAGCAAAGTCATCCTCTTTTTCACCCTTACCATTATCGCCTCGGCCATCGCTTCGCCTTGGGTCTATAATGCAGGGATGCTTCTTGCCGAGGTCGGTCAGTCACGCGCACTGAACCCCCTGCTCGATTGGTTGGCAAATCGCTGTGCAGATGCAACCTTTGCAGCTTTTTATAACTACACGCTGCTGGGTTGCGCCATCATCTTAGCGGGACCATTTATCATGTGGTTCAGCCTCTCGAATCAAAGCTCCCTGCAACCATCGAAACCATGGCGAATTAGGCTTCCAACATCAGCTAACACCAGACAAAACGGGCAGGCCCTATGCCGCAATCCAAAGGCCAAACTTCATCTTGCCATTGGGTTTCTGATCACAGGCAGCCTGGTATCTATTTCAATATGCTTGCTCGAGATGATCGCTTGGTTTTCGTTTACTCAGTCGCCTGATTATTGGAGTCAGTCGCCTGATTATTGGAGCGCTATTTGCAATGGTGTGGCATCCGCTATCGTCATTACCCTGCTGAGTGAGTGGATCTTCCGCGGCATCTTAATGGGTGTTTTCTTACGCGCCATGCGCCCAGCCATGGCGATGGTCTTTATTTCTCTCTTCTATGCTATCATCTACTCTCTGTTACCGAACGGGAACGAAATGATCGCCAATCCTGACAAAGCTGACGCTGGATTCAGAATGATTATAACGATCGCCAAGAATCTACTAAGCCCCGAAAAGTTCACCTTCAGCTTTATGTTACTTTTCAGTCTTGGCCTTGTTCTTGCTTATGCTCGTTACCGAACAGCATCACTCTGGTTGCCCATCGGCCTGCATTTCGGCTTCATCTTCCCCTACCAAACTTTGCAGCAACTCACTGAGTCAGGAACACAACATTCTCCCTTGTCGAGACTTCTCATCGGCTCCGATGGAAGGTCCGGTCTTTTGCCGTTTTGCCTATTGCTCCTCAGCGCATTACTTGTTCATATTTTCATCCAGGTATCCGAATCAAAACGCAGATCTGAGACATGAAATCTGAGACATAAAAAGCGCCTATTTTTATAACAACGCGTCGACACTTGCTTCAATGCTAAGCCAAACCAGAAGAATCCTCGATTACATTTACCCGGCTCATTGTCACCTTTGCCAATGCCCGCTAACTCATGGCAGGCACTTATGTGAGCCCTGCTCAGAATCTCTAAAATATACACAAGCTCCATTTTGCAAGCTTTGTGGCGAGTGTTACGATGGTGACATCAGTACTAATTTCTCCTGCCCTAACTGCAACGACCTCAAGCTCGACTTTGAATTCGCTCGCGCACCTCTTCACAGTGACGGTCAAAGCAGGACTTTATTGCATGACTATAAATACCGTCGCCAAATTCATCTTTCCGATACGCTGGGAGACCTACTAAGCATAGGTCTGGATGACCCCAGATTTACACCATACCTTGATGACGGCATCCTGGTTTCGGTTCCCCTTCATTGGGCAAGGCTTAGAAAAAGAAAATTCAATCAAGCCGAAGAAATAACGATCCGACTCAAGAAAAAAACGGGCCTACCCTACATCAACGCATTAAAGCGTATCCGCAATACCGCTACCCAAACTCGCTTCAGCCGCTCCAAGCGCCTTGAAAATCTGCGTGGCGCCTTTGAGCTCAGAGCAAAATACAAAAAACATATTCAAGGAAGGCGCATCATACTCGTGGATGATATTTTCACCACCGGATCAACGACCCATGAATGTTCTAAGGTCCTGCTGCATCATGGAGCATCGAGTGTTGCCATTCTGACCCTGCTGAGGGGTTAGCTCCAGCATGGCAGGTGTGGCATAAAACGATCCCAGCTCCAAGATGGGCCGCCTCTCCCTTTGAACGCTCAATAAGAGCCTATTCGGAACCACCAAGCCACTTCTCTTTCTTGAGCGCATCCTTGGCTGCCCTGGATTCTGCATCTTTTTTGCTTTTGCCCATGCCTTTGCCCAAAAGAATCCCCTGCCACTCGACTGATATTTTGAATATTTTTGAGTGATCGGGTCCCGCTTCTTCGAGAACTTGGTAGCAAGGACTCTCCGGTGCCAGTGCCTGCAGCTTTTCTTGCAGCTTGCCTTTCGGGTTTCTTTCATCGGGCGACTCAGCAACCTGCTCAATCCACTCTTTACAAACTCTCTCAATAGCCGCCTTGGCGGCATCAAGACCGCCATCCAAGTAGACCGCTCCCATCACTGATTCAAAAGCATCAGCCAATGTAGATGGTCTGCTGCGGCCTCCCGATGCTTCCTCCCCTTTTCCCATCATCACCGATTCACCAAGCTCCATCGCATTGGCAAATTTAAACAAAGCACTTCTGGATACTAGCCGTGCGCGTAGCTTCGTTAGCTGCCCCTCGGGAAACGTTGGAAACATTTTGTAGAGCCGCTCGGTGATCACGAGCTCAATGACCGCATCACCAAGAAATTCCATTCTCTGGTTGTGGGGACAAGATTCATTACTTTCAAACGTCTTACTCGGGTGGGTCAGAGCCTCCGTCAAAAGAGACGCGTCGCTAAATTTGTAACCAATGACTTCTTCAAGCTTAGACATATAATAAACCTTAGTACGTTTTCAACACACCGTGTAACATAAGGTGATCTATGAATAAAAAAGCATGAAGTAAAAGAATGAAAGCATTTCAAGTGAAAGTATTTCAAACCATGCGGGGAACCAACCAATCAATCTTTTTTTAATGGGTGAGTGGGGTGGCTGACGGGATTCGAACCCGCGACAACCGGAATCACAATCCGGGGCTCTACCCCTGAGCTACAGTCACCATTACTCCCACTACGAATAGAGTCGCGGCGCCTACAGTCACCATTACTCCCACTACGAATAGAGTCGCGGCGCTTGGATAAGGCATTCACCCCACCTTGCAAAGCCAAAAATTGACCATCAGGGTAAAAAAGTTCTCGCATGCAGTTCCATATACCCTCGGTGAACATGGACCATTATTTGTGCTTGGTGCTTTATTCAGTAAATAATACCGCTAATCAGCTATGTTCCGGCTCGACACAGCCCCACAATCATTCCAACCTCCGCCCGTCATGCCTCATTCTGTCGAAGAATCCCTGAATATCCTGACCGCTGGAACAGCCAAAGTCATCAGTGAAAAAGAACTCAAGGAGAAGCTTGAACTAGGCCGACCTCTGCGCATCAAGCTTGGTGTAGACCCAACCGCACCAGACATTCACCTTGGGCACACGGTTGCCATTGAAAAACTGCGTCAGTTTCAAGAACTGGGACATCAGGCAGTGCTCCTTATTGGTGACTTCACGGCTACGGTCGGAGATCCTACCGGACGCTCCGCAGCACGCCCCCCTCTGACCCGGGATGAAGTGCTTGCCAATGCTGAGACCTACACCACCCAGGCATTCAAGATCCTCGATCCGGATAAAACCGAGGTTGTCTTCAACGGTGAGTGGTTCCGCTCCATGACTTACGAGCAAGTGCTCAAACTCAATAGCCGTGTTACCATGCAGCAAATGCTGCAACGTGAAGATTTCAAATCCCGCATCGATAAAGGTCAAGAAGTCCGACTCCATGAAGTCCAATACCCCATCATGCAAGGTTGGGATTCTGTAGAGCTCAAAGCCGATGTCGAGATCGGTGGCACAGATCAACTTTTCAACATTCTAGTGGGTCGTGATTTTCAGAAAGAAGAGGGGCAGCCGCAGCAGGTCGTCATCCTCATGCCTCTGCTCGAAGGACTAGACGGGGTGAAAAAAATGTCCAAATCTGCTCACAACTATGTCGGCGTGAGCGACGAAGCCCACGAGATGTTTGGCAAGATCATGAGTATTTCGGATGAGCTCATGGATCGCTACTATTCACTATTACTGGGCACAAATCGCGACGTTTCATTGCATCCAATGGAGGCTAAAAAGCAGCTCGCCGCCGACATCACCACCCGCTATCACAGCGAGCAAGATGCTGCAGCTGCACGCATCACCTGGGAGGCTCGCTTTTCAAATCGTGATACTGCCGCTGGAGCCGTGGAGCTAGAGCTGAAAGCATTGCCTGCAGACCTTAACCTTCTCACCCTTGTCAGTTTCACCTTCTCTGAGGCTTTTGATATGAAAAAATCCAATGGTGAACTTCGTAAACAATTCATTACCACGGGCGCCGTTCAACTCAACGGAACAAAACTCAGTGATCCCATGGCAGATATAACACCAGCTTTGGGAGATATTCTTCGACTAAGCAAAAAACAATCTGTCAAATTCATCTAATTCATCATTTATCCATTCCCATCATGCACGCATACGAACTTTTCCAAGCCGTCAAACCATCCATCGTCTCCGACATGCTCATGTGGATGCGTGAAACGGACCGCAGTCTCTACAAAACAGCACTGGGCGGTCTGGCATCAAACAGAAAGCTGCGTTTACCTTTCCTGCAGAAAAAGCCAGTTACTGAACAGATCGCCTGGGTCCATAAAAATCTACAGAGCAAAACAAGCAACATGATTGCTGAGCACTTGTTGCAAGTTTACTTCATGCAGGGTCAGGAGGCATTGCTGATTACTTTCTGTGACGCACTCGACATCCCCCACAATGGCAAGGGCCAAGTCGAGGGAGAGATCCCGGAAACTCTTGATACTGATAAGCTTAAGGCCGCTATTGACGCCCTACTTGAAGGCAATGACCCCGCTCTGGTCACCCTCTACCTGCGCACATTCAACCTTCAGACCCCTGAGGGCTGGTCTGCCATGACTGATGCTTTAGACAGCGATGAGCGCTTAAAGCTATCCTGAAGCGCTATTGCTCATCTATTGGCTAGAACAGCGGGCGCACCAACAAGCCTCTGCTTTTCAATGATTTCGAGTTCTTACCACTTGACCTGCAAGGGCTATGAATCAATAGTCACGAAGTCTGAGAGAACCGTGACAAAAAATACTACTTCTGAAAATTTCAGGCTAGTATCACAGCCTCTCAATATTAGCCTTCAATGCTTGATTCCCAAGCAATCCAATTTCCCTCGATCCTATTGATTCCGCTCTAAGAAACTACTTTATTAACTTCACTCATTCCAACTTCAGCACTCATGTTTGCAAAACTGCTCTCCCTTTTCTCCATCAGATCCAATGATATCGGCATTGATCTTGGCACTGCCAACACACTGGTTAACGTCAAAGACCACGGCATTGTTTTACGTGAACCCTCCGTGGTAGCCATCAACCAAGGAACCAACGAAATCCTGGCTGTCGGCGACGACGCTAAACGCATGCTGGGCCGCACCCCCGGTAACATTGTTGCCATCCGACCTCTCAAAGACGGTGTCATTGCTGATTTTGAAGTTACTGAGGCTATGCTTCGGCACTTTATCCGCAAGGTCAACAATGGTCGGCGACGCTCAAATCCACGCGTTGTGATCGCCGTGCCCTCAGGCATCACCGAGGTAGAGCGCCGTGCTGTTCGCGAATCTGCCGAGCAAGCTGGAGCTCGTGAAGTTTACCTGATCGAAGAGCCCATGGCTGCAGCGATTGGTGTTGGTTTGCCCGTGCAAGATGCCGCCGGCAACCTTGTTGTCGACATCGGTGGAGGCACCACAGAGGTAGCTCTCATCTCCCTCTCAGGAATCGTTTATAGCCGCAGCGTCAGAACCGCAGGTGATGAATTAGATGAATCCATTATTCAGTATATGAAACGTGCCTATAATCTGATGATTGGTGAGCGCACTGCTGAAGAAATTAAGATCCGACTCGGGTCCGCCGCCCCTCTGGCAAAGGAAACAACCATGGATGTCAAAGGGCGTGATTTGGTTGCAGGCTTACCCAAGACAATAACCATCACTTCCCAAGAAATTCGTGATGCAATGGCTGATCCGCTCAGTACGATCGTAGATGCTGTGCGCACCGCATTGGAACGCTGCCCACCAGAACTGGCAGCTGACCTTGTCGATCGAGGCATTGTCCTTGCCGGAGGCGGAGCCTTACTTCGCGGTCTTGATAAACTGCTGCGTGAAGAGACAGGGCTTCCCGTTCATGTTGCGGAGGATCCTCTCAGCGCCGTTGCAGAAGGCACAGGTAAAGTTCTTGCCGAGATCTCCTTCTTGCGCCGTGTCACCAGCTCAGAGTCACGCTAATTGATCCAGTTCCATGCCAGCCATCAAGGCTGCGAGCTGACCGGATATCATGAAGCCACAAAATCTCATAGCGCTGTTACTATTTATCGTGGGTGCCGTTTGGGCTCTCACTCGTAGTGAGCGCTCTGTGCGTAACATCCAAAGTACTTATTACAGCGCCATCAGCCCGTTTCTCAGAGG
>Ga0206126_10005420_pt1 | contig 11747 bp, 11 predicted proteins | sample Helgoland_Spring_5_FD_148621 | JGI IMG/M metagenome (GOLD analysis project Ga0206126, IMG submission 148621) | Pelagic subsurface seawater microbial communities from Kabeltonne, Helgoland, North Sea - Helgoland_Spring_Bloom_20160412_1 | ecosystem: Environmental > Aquatic > Marine > Epipelagic ...
CATCTGGGTCGCAGTGCTGCGTCCTGTCATATCAACGGCGACGCGCTGGCGCAGGCGGATTTGATCAAAATCAGTGGTGTTTTCCCGAAAGGTTTGCTCGGTCCAACTGCCTGATTCAGCATAATCATAAAACATTCGTGGCACACGGCGTTCGTGAAGACGTTGGAGATCTTTGATGTTGGTAATAACCGGCATGTTCCACCCTCAGTGTTGCATTACCTTTTGGTAGCAACTGCTGAGCGGGCCCGCAACTTTGATTTACAGCTTTGGGGGATTGGCCGCTGTCGGCTTAGGCGCGGTGCGCACCGTCTGACAGTGTTTTCACAAAGGCAAGAACATCAGCAACGCTTTCGCCTGCACCGATCTTGCTCACAATTGCACTGCCCACAACCGTACCATCGGCAACTCCGGCAATTGCCTCGGCTTTTTCTGCAGTGTTTACACCAAAGCCAACAATTACAGGCAGGCCGGAGGCTTCTTGGATGCGCGCAACCTCAGGACCAACATTGGTCGCTTCAGCTTCCGCCGCGCCCGTGATGCCGTTAATCGAAACGTAATAGACAAAACCAGAGGTATTCTGCAAAACTCGGGGTAGGCGTTTGGCATCCGTTGTTGGTGTTGCGAGGCGGATAAAATTCAATCCAGCTGCTTGGGCAGGGATGCACAATTCTGTGTCTTCTTCGGGCGGTAAATCCACAACGATCAACCCGTCAATCCCAGCTTCTTTCGCATCGAGCAGGAATTTGTCGACGCCGCGGCTATAGATCGGGTTGTAATATCCCATCAAAACGATTGGTGTCGTGTCATCGGTTTCGCGAAACTTGGCAGCCAACTCAAGGGTGCGCGTCAGGGTCATGCCGACCTCTAGCGCACGCTGACCGGCTAACTGAATGGTCGGGCCATCGGCCATTGGATCGGTGAACGGCAAACCAAGTTCTATAATATCAACACCCGCAGCGGGCAAACCTTTCACGATCTCAAGAGATGTGTCAAAGTCAGGATCCCCAGCCATTACATAAGACACAAACGCCTTCTTGTTGGCGGCTTTCAATTCGGCGAATTTTGCGTTGATACGTGTCATGTTATGGCCTTTTGCAGATTGGTTAATTTGCAATGCCAATTCTGGGACAAGAAATCAATCGCAATAGCGCTAATAACTGCATAGGGCAGCGGCTGGATATATACATGCATTTCCACCACGAAGCTTGCGCCGCCTTGATAGGGGCACTAGAAGCGGCAAAAACCGGTATATGCAACGCGCAGGAGAACATCATGGGTTTCAAAATGGGCATCGTCGGCTTGCCAAACGTGGGCAAATCCACGCTTTTCAACGCTTTGACAAAAACTGCCGCTGCACAGGCTGCAAACTTTCCGTTCTGCACCATTGAACCCAACGTGGGTGAAGTGGGCGTCCCTGATTTGCGTCTTGATAAATTGGCTGCAATCGCCAGTTCTAAAACGATTATCCCAACACGCATGACCTTTGTGGACATCGCGGGCCTGGTCAAAGGCGCATCCAAAGGCGAGGGCCTTGGCAACCAATTCCTTGCCAACATCCGCGAAGTTGACGCCATCGCCCACGTGCTGCGCTGCTTTGAAGATGGCGACGTGACCCACGTTGAGGGGCGCATTGATCCAGTTTCAGATGCCGAAACAATTGAAACCGAGCTGATGCTGGCTGATATCGAATCCCTTGAGAAGCGTTTGCAAAACATGGGCCGCAAGGTCCGTGGCGGTGACAAGGACGCAGTGGATCAAGAACGCCTGATGAAAATGGCGCTTGCGGCATTGGAAGACGGCAAACCTGCCCGTGTTCTGGAAATTGACGAAGACGACGCAAAACAATGGAAGATGCTGCAACTGCTGACCTCTAAACCTGTGCTTTATGTTTGTAACGTTGGTGAAACTGAGGCATCTGAGGGCAATGACCACTCCGCTGCAGTGGCCACAATGGCCGCGGCCCAAAGCAACAGCGCAGTCATCATCTCTGCTCAGATCGAGGAAGAGATCAGCAAGCTAGAGCCAGAAGAAGCCACCATGTTCCTTGAGGAAATGGGATTGAACGAGTCTGGTCAAGACCGCCTGATCCGCGCAGGCTACGCGCTATTGCACCTTGAAACCTATTTCACCGTAGGCCCAAAAGAAGCCCGTGCATGGACAATTCCCGAAGGGACAACCGCACCAAAAGCTGCTGGCGTGATACACGGTGACTTTGAAAAAGGGTTCATCCGCGCCGAAACCATCGCCTATGCTGATTTTGTGACTCTGGGCGGGGAACAACCCTCCAAAGAAGCTGGCAAAATGCGGGCCGAGGGCAAAACATACATCGTCAAAGATGGCGACGTGCTGCACTTCTTGTTTAATAATTGAGACGGCCTTGCTTTAGTTTGTCTCAAACACTACCAATGCTAGGGCCATGTGAGATCGTAATTCTCTGATTTCATTCGCTCGGACTATCGGGCGGTTACTAGCAGAGTTAGGTGAACGTGCGTCATAATCCTCAGGTGTAAGAGGTTACTCTAACCCATTAACTATTTGACAATACCCATTTGATCCTTTTCCTCCATCAAAGGTCTCAATTTCAAAAATAGAATGAAGATCTTCCATGGATGGGGTGCCATCACTTGTTTGACGAAAGTTTCTGGAAACCGAGTTTTCAGTATTATTACTAAAACTAAATATTGTTGTGATAACCTGTCATCAAATTGAGGACGAAAGCGGTTAGGGTGCCAAATAGGCGGGGTGGTTGCCAACATACTTGCGAGGCGTTCGAAACCTCTAAGTGAAATCACGTTTGGCTCGTTGATCCGTGAGGTGATTTCTTAAACTATATTTATTAGTACTGTTTTTAATCCCATTTTCATTGATATTGTTCCGAAGGGGTTTTATTCACCCACGTGCCCTGACCTCCATTGAGATGCGCTTGCAATCGCATCGTTAGTGTAACAAATTTTTGCAAATAAAGTCCTGCATCAATCCCCGCGCCGTACCTAGTTGAAACGCTATTTTGCAATTCCTGCATATTCGCGCCCAGCACAAAATGGACATGTGGAACGTCGAAAAATGTTTGATTAGCACTTATAAGGACAAAGCAAAATCAGGACGGCAGCTGTCCAACTCGTCAATGACGATAACCATTCTTTGAAGGTGACGCTTTTACACCCGCGTCAATTGGCTCTTCACCATCACCATCACCATCAATTGACGCGGGTGGGGGAGGGGCAGTCAGTTTGATCAAGGACACTTTTCAATGAGGCGAAATAGCTCTCTGTTTGACCGCGGCTTAAGTGTGCAATTATAGTTTCGTGGGCCCCTAAGCCATGAATAGCGGCTTTGATTTTCCGATTAGAGATCCGCTGCGCAATTGTTGCAACCGATATTGCGATAAGGACCATTAGCAAAGCCATCACTGCCAACTCGCCTTGGTCATTATACGCTTGATCCCAAATATCCACGTTTATTGCTAGGTATACTTCTCATCTAAACATAATTTTAATCGAAAAGGGGGCTGCGTTTCAATAAGGTCGGATCGAAGGGCGTGCGATACACTTCGCCGCGTAGGCTTTAAGGGTTCCTATTTTTTTGGCACCAGATTTTTTTGACGTCTCTGACGGTCATTGTTCAAATTTTGGGGCGTGAAATTCCTTGATAATGGATTTTTCGAGAAAGAACTCACCCAAAGGACAGGCGGATAAAGCACCGATACAATACTGGCTTAATACCGACGTTATACATACCGATCAAATTCAGAAATTTTGCCTCTTGCCCCCCTCTCAACTCATCGCTAAACGGGGCAACAGAGACGTGGCCGAGTGGTCGAAGGCGCTCCCCTGCTAAGGGAGTAGGCCCGTGAGGGTCTCGAGGGTTCGAATCCCTTCGTCTCTGCCACCCACCCCGTATAGCTACATTTATATATAAATAACGGGATAGTGGTGTGGCATCGAGCTTCGAGTGTACCACGTTTACACAACTTAAAGAGTTGATGTTCGCAATGGAGCAAGACCTAGGCATCAGCAAATTTTCCGAACCTGAGAAGTGCGTATTCTCCTGCATCGTACAAGCTACGGAAGCTGGTGGTTCAATCACTACAAAAGCTATCGAACAACATCTGCTGACTTCGAACTTATCTCGACCAACTCTGTTTAGGGCTATTAAGCAACTCCTTGCCAAAGACATCATCACCCAACCGAGTCATGGTAAGTACGTAGCCAACGCTTAACGCCTGCTAAACCTTTTACCTTATCTGGTGGCTTATGCGGGTTACTAAGCTGGGTGCAATCTCTCCCTTATGATCTGGAGGGTCCCATCGTTTCATTCGTCGACAGACGCGTTAGACAGGTTGACTACCTTTGGCCTAGATACTGAGCTTACCAACTATAATGGCATATCTTTGCACTTGGGTGTAAAATCTCACTACGCAAAAGCGTCCCAGTGCTATATTCCTCACTGCACTCTTGCTCAGGCATAACTACATACGTGTTGGTTGCAACATCACTGCTGCTGCGTTCATTGGTTAAGCCATCACCTGAAACGGTTAGCTCAGTGCAGCTCATATTCAGTAAGGGTATAGCAAGAAATAATAGTCGCATCATTAAGGCCTAAAGTTTTAATGTGACACTAATTATGAGATTGAAGTTAATTTAGCAACACTTATTAATATGTTTATGATACATTGGTGTACGGCCGAATTTACTATTTGGAGTTACCCACTTAAGTAAAATATTTGCCTTATTGATAGAGGAGGTTACTGAGGTGAGGGCAAAAGTACTTGTATGATTGAGAGGGTCCAGCCGACTGTAGGCATTCCCACAGCACCCTTAAAAGACAATCGGTAGTCACGTCACCACAAACTAAAAGGCATGAGTGAGGATGCCTGTGCCTCTGTTAAGCTACTTTCAAACACTGATAGTAACTCGCCTTCGACATCCCTAGTTGCTCCTGTATCTTCACCTGATCAACACCAGCAGCGACCAGAGCCTTAACCTTGTGAGCCTGCAGCATGGCCTTTGGTATTCGCCCTTTGTACTTACCTTCAGCTTGCGGCCTATTAATCCCCTTTAACTGACGTTCCTTCATCATCTCACGTTCGAACTGTGCGACAGAGACCATCATGTTCAGGATCAGCTTGCCTGTAGCTGTAGACGTATCCACTCTTTCGTTGCCCATGGATAGTATCACAAGGCCAGCATCTTTGGCTTCGATCTGTTCTAACAGGTCACCCATATGAGCTACTGAACGGGCTAAACTATCCAGCTTTGTCACAACCAGCTTGTCGCCTTGACGTAACATATCAATGGCCCGTTCTAATTGTGTACGAGTAGCAACAGCTGACACTTGCTTTTGATACGTCCGTTCACATCCATATGTGTTCAGCTCTACGAGTCGGGCCTCAAACCCTGCTTGTTGATCTGCTGTACTAGTTCTGGCGTATCTGAATAATCTCTGTTGTCACTCCACTTAACGAATTTTTAATGCCTAGTCTTATATGAGATCAAAATGGTTTCAGTAGTGGAGCAAGCTATTGAGACGTAACTGCTTGGAATATGAACTTAGAGCGCGTCCCATATGGGCATCACATGTGCCAGGGCTATTGAGACGGAAGTGAAAGGTAAATAGTAGGCTGTTATTTGAGTGCTTAGCGTCAATGTATATCCTAAATCGGCTATTGAAAATTAAACTATGCATACAGTGGTGACTAATAGTACTTATAGTTAAGCGCTCAGCGAAAAACTATTAAGGGCATTGTCTTATGAAAACTGTTCTTGTGATATTATTTGCAGCTACAAGTCTTACCGGGTGCGGCACAACACGTGGCATACTTGATGGTACAGGCACAATACTTGAAGGAGCAGCAAAGGATTTACGCAGCGCTGGCGATATGTTCGGGCGTTAACTCAATTTTGAAATGTAAAGACTATGAGTCACTCACAGGTGACTTTGATCAGAGTATTTCGTTGCAGGACTTCTTTGGATAGGTGCGCTGGGCATTTTGAGAATGTAGCATTGAATTAAGAGCTGCTATTACCAGCATACACCCTTTCTGTATATCCAACATTTGGCTAAACTGATTAAATGAGAATGACCGTTAGCCAAGTTGACAGCCTTACAGACGAAGATGTTAAAAGATTATTTTGCCCAAAGGTCTATTTTTCAGACGAGGGCTACGGAAGTTACACGTATTTTCGTATGCTGAAAGATAAGAGCGTGCCTTCAGAAGTGATAGTAGCTCTTAGTATTAGATCGCAGTCTATTGCTGGGTTCTTAGATAGCGGAGAACCTATTCACATGTCTAAGGTGGTTTCTGAACATGACAGTGATGAACAAGATGAAGATGACTTTGATATTATGATAAATAAGATGATTACTGATGGGTAGTGATGTGAAAATGATTCTTCGTGATTGAGCGTCAGAATGGTATTCAGCTATGCCCTCGATCGGAAGCGACACACCGTAAAAGGTAAAGCTAACTGCGAATCAGAAGATCATACAAATTATAAAAGTGTCCCTTGAGACGTTATTTGTAATGATCAAAGCCTTCTCAATATTCACTTTTGCCAGAGCTGGTTAGAGCTGTCTCCGTTTTGGAATTGGCAAAATTCTGATAAGGTAAATTTGGTTGGTAAGTTTGTATCGCCTTATCTAATCCACTTCGTTGGAGCGACTAAGATTTGGAATGCAGGTAATGGCTGCCTCCCAGGGAAATATCACGCTACATTCAGTGCATACTTGGCTGAGCAGGTTTCGGATACGCAATCCCTGATGGTCTTCTGAAATTTTTTTGAAGAATGCATGGTGTCTGAATCAAACATTTAGGTACCTTTCGTCCTTTCCGACTTCTCGAAGTACGGCCCGCAATCGCGATAAGTCAATTTAAGTCGAATGAGACGGAATTATCAAAACAAAAAAGCCGCCTGTCATTGTCTGATAGGCGGCCTTTTATGTAATTTGATCAGTCTTAACCGATAATTGTGTTCAGCGTTTTGGATGGGCGCATTACGGCGGCGGTTTTGGTTTCGTCACCGTGAAAGTATCCACCTAAATCAACGGCGGAGCCTTGGGATCCTGCAAGTTCTGACAGGATTGCGGTCTCGCTAGCAGCAAGTGCAGCAGCGATTGGTGTGAAGTGTGCGGATAGCTCAGCGTCGTCGTCTTGTGCTGCCAATGCTTCTGCCCAGTAACGCGCAAACCAATAGTGGCTGTCGCGGTTGTCGTGTTCTTTTACTTTGCGTGAAGGAGATCGGCCATTGTCCAAGATCCCTTGAGTCGCAGCATCAACAGCGTTACCTAATACGCGGGCTTTCTCGTTGCCCTTCGCATCAGCCAAGAATGTTAGACTTTCACCTAAGGCACAGAATTCGCCCAAGCTGTCCCAACGTAAGTGGTTTTCATCCATTAGCTGTTGAACGTGCTTTGGTGCGGAGCCACCGGCACCAGTTTCAAAAAGGCCGCCACCGTTCATAAGTTTAACGATAGATAGCATTTTGGCTGATGTTGCCAGTTCCAAGATTGGGAACAAGTCGGTCAAATAGTCGCGTAGAACGTTGCCTGTGATCGCGATTGAATTTTCACCGCGTGTGATGATCTCAAGTGAGGCGCGTGTCGCTTCGCGTGGGGCCATAATCTGGAACTTGTCTGCGACACCTTGTGCTTCCAATATCGGCTTAACGTAAGCGATCAATTCAGCGTCGTGATCGCGGTCAGCGTCCAGCCAGAAGATTGCATTGCACCCTTCTGCTTTTTGACGTGAAATCGCAAGGTTTACCCAGTCTTCGATAGGTGCTTTGCGCGCTGAGGCTGAACGCCAGATGTCGCCTGCTTCAACAACGTGGCTGTGCAATACAGTTCCATCATCAAGGATCATTTTGACTGTGCCAGCTTCCGCAATTTCGAACGTTGTCGGGTGTGAGCCGTATTCTTCAGCTTTTTGCGCCATTAGGCCAACATTTTGAACCGTACCAGCCGTTGCTGGATTCAGTTTTCCGTTCTCTTTAAAGAACTTGATGCTTTCGTCGTAAACAGGCGCGTATGAATTATCCGGGATCACGCAGTTTGTGTCTGACTCGTTGCCATCCGGGCCCCAGCCTTTGCCGCCAGCGCGGATAAGGGCAGGCATAGATGCGTCAATGATGACGTCTGAAGGTACGTGCAAGTTTGTGATACCTTTATCAGAGTCGACCATATACATTGGTGGCCGTGATGCGATGCAGGCTTCGATATCTGCAATGATTGCCGCGTTGCCTTCAACACGGGCCATTAGATCGCCAAGGCCAGAGTTAGGGTTTATACCCAAGTTTGCCATTGCTTCTCCGTGCTTGTCAAAGACGGGTGCGAGGAATGCTTTTACAGCGTGTCCAAAGATGATTGGGTCAGAGACCTTCATCATCGTCGCTTTCATGTGCAACGAGAATAGCGTGCCTTCGGCTTTTGTCTTTTCTATTTCCTTTGCAAGGAACGCATCCAAAGCTTTACCGCTCATAAATGTTGCATCAACAACAGTACCTGCAGGGTAAGACAGGCCGTCTTTCAGGACTGTTTCGCCGTTTGCTGTTTCCAAAATGATTTTGGCACCAGTCTCTTTAGCAAGAGTTGCTGATACTTCGTTTGAGAAGAAGTCGCCGCCAGACATAGCTGCAACGCGTGTTTTGCTGTCGGATTTCCACTCTCCCATGCGGTGTGGGTTGTTTTGGGCAAAGCTTTTTACAGCTTTTGCCGCGCGGCGGTCAGAGTTGCCTTCACGCAGAACTGGGTTCACAGCTGAGCCTTTAAGGCCATCGTATTTTGAACGAACTGCTTTTTCTGCGTCGGTTTCTGGCGTCTCAGGGTAGTCCGGCAGCGCGAACCCTTGGGATTGCAATTCTTTGATTGCTGCCACCAACTGTGGAACTGATGCTGAGATGTTGGGAAGCTTGATAACGTTGGCTTCTGGTGTTTTGACCAATTTACCAAGCTCAGCTAGGTCATCTGGTTGACGCTGATCTTCTTTGAGGTGCTCAGAGAAGGTCGCAAGAATGCGGCCAGCTAGGCTGATATCTTTGGTTCCAACAGAAACGCCAGCTGCCGCTGCGAACTTTTGGATAATCGGAAGGAAAGATGCAGAAGCCAGCTCAGGTGCTTCGTCGACTTTTGTGTAGATGATATCAGACATAGGAATCCTCATGAATGTGGTTTGGCCGTTCCATAGCGGATCGATCAGGTGGCGTCGACTGTATACCGTTGTATGCCGTGAAGTTTTTTAACTAATTCTCGACTTTGTCCGGTAAAGATCACTCAAGTTATAACGCAAAAGGCCACAGATCAGAAATCTGCGGCCTTTTTTTCCTAATTGAAGATGGATATTAGTGGTTGTCGCGTGGCATGCTTTTGCGTGCGATGTCGCGATAGTTCGGTGCATCACGCAGGGTCATACCCTTGTCGAACGGCTGAACCATTTCACGGCAGTCCTGCTGCCACGGCGACTGGTTTTCGGGCACTGGGAAGCCGCCATCGGCCATCAAGGTCACCTGACGTGCGGCCAATTCCTTTTCCGAAATAAGAATATCCGCAGTACATTTTTTCAGGTCGATCCGCACTTGATCGCCTGTGAGCAGTATCGCCAGGCCACCATTGTCTGCCGCCTCTGGGGATGCGTTCAGGATGGATGGAGAGCCAGATGTGCCGGACTGGCGACCATCTACAATACAAGGCAACGCCCCAACACCTTGTTTAAGTAAATATGATGGCGCTCGCATGTTCACCAGCTCTGCTCCCCCTGGATAGCCCTTGGGGCCAGCACCTCGCATGACAAGAATGCACCCTTCATCAATGCCCTCTGAGGGATCGTCGATGCGGTGATGGTAATCTTCAGGTCCGTCAAATACGATCGCACGTCCTTCAAAGGCATTTAGGTCGTCAGGGTTAGACAGGTATGTCTTTCTAAATGCTGGGCTGATGACGCTTGTTTTCATAATGGCACTGTCGAACAGGTTGCCCTTAAGGTTGATGAATCCTGCGGCTTCCATCAGTGGGGCGGCCACTTTTTTGATGACATCGCCGTTGGTGGTTTTTCGGGCTTCGCAGTTTGAACCCATTGTTTGGCCATTGGCCATTGGCCGTCATCGCATTGGGATAGGGAAGAAGACCGGCCTCAAGCAATTCACCAACAACAGCTGGGACACCACCCGCGCGGTGAAAGTCTTCGCCCAAGTACTCACCAGCTGGCTGTAGGTTAACTAACAACGGTGTTTTGTGCCCTACGGACGGCCAATCATCATTGGACAATGGAATGCCCAAGTGGCGCGCAATTGCGTTTAAGTGGATCGGTGCATTGGTCGAACAACCAATAGCTGAGTTGATGACTATAGCATTCTCGAAAGCCTCGCGCGGCATGATGTCTGAGGGCCGCAGATCGTCCCACACCATATCAACTATGCGTTGTCCCGTTTCATAGCCGATCTGCCCACGCTCACGATAAGGGGCAGGGATCGCGGCGGCACCGGGCAGTTGCATACCCAAACCTTCAGCCAATGAGTTCATCGTGGTTGCGGTGCCCATTGTTTTACAATATCCAACGGATGGCGCGGACGCTGCTGCAATTTCCATGAACCCATCATTGTCGATTTCGCCTGTGGCAAGCTTTTCGTGGGCTTTCCAGATGACGGTACCAGAGCCTGCGCGTCCGCCGTCCCACCAGTCGTTAAGCATCGGACCAACTGAAAGCGCAACGGCTGGTATGTTGACCGTCGCTGCTGCCATCAAAAGGGCGGGGGTTGTTTTATAACAGCCAATAGTGAGGACTACGACGTCTACAGGATAACCGAACAACGTCTCGACCAGTCCAAGATAGGCAAGGTTGCGGTCCAAACTGGCTGTCGGGCGCTTGCCTGTCTCCTGTATAGGGTGAACGGGCATCTCCATTGGGACACCACCTGCTGCAATGATCCCGTCTCGCCAATTCTATATGGTGACGGTTGCAAGGGTTAAGGTCACTACCTGTCTGCGCAATCGCGATAATAGGCTTGCCAGGCTGCAGTTCCTGACGTGTTAGCCCGTAGTTCAGATACCGCTGTAGATATAGTGCAGTCATTTCTGGATTTTCGGGGTTATCAAACCACCGGCGTGATCTAAGGCCTTTGGGATCTAATTTGCTCAATGTGGCCTCTTATTGGCATGTCATGGGCACTACATCGAGTTTTATCAGGGCTGTTGTGTACGGTAAAACTGGGTATGGCGTTTCCACGCTATGTTGTTTCGCCAGTTTCCCGACATGAATTACGCCACGTTGAGGTGTTAGTTTGTGAGAGAACCATTTTTGAAGCTCAAGCTAAAACCAGCTTGAGACTAAAACAGTAAATAGTAGTTAAGCCTGTGCGGTAGTAATGATATGGGCTCCCTGAGCTCCGATGCTAATGCTACGTATTGAGCGGCCATAAACTTTGTGCAGGCAGTGCCAATGCGAATTTACGACTTGGGTGCTGAACGATGCAAAGGAACATCGATACTTTTTGCTTTTGGTTGGTTGTTGCGAATGGCGTAAACAGTCCTGCTTTTGCCGAATACTAATAGCTTTCTTGTAGAGCTTGTGGATAACTCCCCCTTGAAAACAAAGGCATCTTTGAGCTCAGCAAGAATTTCAAATTATCTTCACATTCTGTGAAAAAAGCACTTGCGACTCTGTTGTAGTAACACTAGAACCCCTTTTACCGGAGGCGCAGTGATGCGGTGACGGTCGACTGCGAGAATAAGCGGAGACGTTAGGTTCTTGAAGTTGT
>Ga0206126_10005425_pt1 | contig 11743 bp, 7 predicted proteins | sample Helgoland_Spring_5_FD_148621 | JGI IMG/M metagenome (GOLD analysis project Ga0206126, IMG submission 148621) | Pelagic subsurface seawater microbial communities from Kabeltonne, Helgoland, North Sea - Helgoland_Spring_Bloom_20160412_1 | ecosystem: Environmental > Aquatic > Marine > Epipelagic ...
GTTGCTGCAAGTGGGAATAGCGGTCCATCTCTAGGGGATCAAAATTGGCTGACTCACCGGAGGCCTCTATCTGCTCACGACGATAATCAATTTGCGCTTCGGTCTCTGTTCCCAAACGACGCACCTGCTCTTGAAGTCGCAAAATAGTGGCGTCCATTTCGTCAAGGGAGTGATTGAAGTCACTCACTTGCTCTTCCACTCGACCGCGGAAAATAATATTTTCCCCAGATAAATTAACTAAGGTGTCTAGGGTTTCAGCGCCAATTCGAACAACTTCTTTGATTTCTCCCTGGGTACCGAAGGGTCTGTCGGAAGGTGGCGCATGACGAGATAAGCTTTCTAAATCTGCGGAAAAATCCCTTTTCTCAATCAATACCGGCGGCTGAGCTGATGACTCTCTATTGCTGGTTTTAAGGTCTGATGATTCGGGCTCTAGCTCTCCCTGTAGCGATTTATCCTGTTCTTTATCCTGCTCTTTATCGAGTTCTTCAACCGCCAGTCCCTCGATATCGACCATGGGTTGCGGCTGATGAATAAATGTTTCTAGGTCAACAATCTGCTGTTGCACATCGGCTGCGGTATCACCGGCAGCGATTCTGCGGGCAATGTCATAGCTTCGACTGAGCCATTCCTGACTCGTGGCAAGGCGATTAAAAAAGGCGTCGTTATATTCATTGGTGCCATCGATGGTGGACTCAAAATCATGGGTGTACTGTCCTAAGGCATTAAATCCTGCCATCCGCGCGCCCCCTTTTAAGGTGTGCAGGTCACGCTTGAGTTGATCACCAAACTCTGCCTGCTTGGGGCTGTTCTGCCATGCATGTAATGTCTCTTCGAGGTTACTGATAATATCTTCAGCCTCTTCAACAAAGATGCCCACGATCTCCTGGTCGAGATCATCTTCCATCCAGGATTTTATCGCTGCTGGTTGCGCTTTGTTGGTGGCGGGTTCTTTACTCGCAGAGGGTTCTTCTAGCGAGGACTCTACTTCCAACAAAGGCTCTTCTTTATCTAAGGGCTCTTCTTGTGCTGAAGGCTCTTCTTCTACTAACGCCTCCTCTCCTGCTAAGGGCTCTTTTTGTGCTGACGGCTCCTGTTGCGCTAAGGGCTCTTGGAAAACCGAAGGCTCTTCATCAGGTAACGAAGCCTCTTCAATAGGTTGTTCAGGAAGTTGGTTAATCAGGTTTTTTAGCTGTTGGATATGAGCTTCGGCGAGAGGTGATAAATCCTGATCGGCGGCAAACATATCGAACAAGTTAAGTAAGATTTCATGACTGTATTCAAGAAGCTCAAGTGCATCCTTACTGGCCTTGTTACTCTCAATCTCCAATCGTCGGTAAACCTTAGCCATCAGCCCAGCGAGTTCTGTAATGGCTGGTAGGTCGACGGCCGTAATCTGTATTTCTTCAAGCTCGTCGATAAACTGCTGGTAAACAGCCTCCGCTGAACCTGCATCACTGCGCACCTTCTGCAGCAGTTCCTCATAATCCTGAATAGCTCTTAAGCCATAGGCCATAAGTTTTTTAACCGCCACGAAACTAGGTCCATTGGCGCGACCCTCTTCGGCACGCAATATGGCTCCAACAAACTTTTCTCGCAACTCTGCTAGCCGGGCAAAAAATAACCCTAGACCTTCAACTTCAGTATCTTGGTTGTCACTATCATCCTCTGTAACCATTTTCTCAAGCAGGCTACGAACAAAGGTGACGCCATCGTTGATCAGGTACATGATGTCTTCATCGACACTGATCTGATGGTTGTGTAGCTCTTTTACAAATTCATCAAGGGGCGAGACTAGCTGGCCGAGAGCCTTAAAACCGGCCATCTCTGCCGTGCCCTTCAAGGTATGTAGTGCTCTCTGTAGATCGGAGGTTGGCGGCTGATGCATCGGCGCTAAGGCACGGGTCTGAATCAGATAATGATCAACGGTCCTGAGGTGGCCTTTGGCTTCGTTGACAAAAATATCTAACAGAATTTCTTCCTCAGATTCTTCCTCAGAAAGCGCTTCTATCAGTGCGGCTTCGGGCTCTGTGACAGGCTGTGAGTCAAGCTCCTCACCCAAGTCGCTAACGTCAACAGGCTCTACCTGTTCAGGCAAAGATTTATCTGACGCTGTCTCGTTCGGTTCAGTCAGCGGCTGATCTTCGCTATCATCTAAGAGTGCGTCCTCCACCAGTTCCGGTAAATCTGTATTAGGCAGTTCGCTAATGGGCTCGCCCTTGGCAAGCTGTTCTGCAGCCTCAATGATTTTCTGACTGACTTGCGGGTTTGGCTGAGGCTGTTTAGCCGCAAAGGCCTCGACTAAGATAGGCATCCGTTCAATGCTAAGCTCGACAACACCTTGGGCACTACTACCACCGGAAATTCGACCATCAAGAATGCGGTTAAGCATGCTCTCAACTGACCAGCCAAGATCTCCGATATCTGTGGCTCCGACCATCCGACCACTACCTTTTAAGGTATGAAAACAGCGGCGAATAACCGTTAAGGCTTCCGTGGAGTCTGGGTGCTTTTGCCATTGTGGGAATTTTGAACGTAGCGCCGCTAAAACCTCTGCGGCTTCTTCTACAAATATTTCAACTATTTCCGCATCGAACTCTTCGTCTTCTGCTGTCTTCGCTACAGGCTCTGCTGGAATCTGCTCAGGTACATTACCTGGCACCATATCTGGCTGAGGCTCGGCGCTGGCAATCGACTCTGGACTATTGACGAGTTCTGGACTGGCAGCTGAAGGCCCATTAAATGGATCAAGACTCTTATTGGGTTCAAGACTGTTGATAGGTTCAAGACTGTTGATGGGTTCAAGACTGCTAATGGGCTCAAGACTACCCAGCAGCGAGAGATCTTCTTTTGCCTCATCGGCAATGAATCCCTCAAGCAGAGATTCGATACTTTCCTCGGCGGCTTTTAGAATACTGTCTTGGTCTAAATCTTCAATAGAGCCTGTCTGTTCCAGATAATATTCAACAATGGTGATGGCATCAGCAAAGGTGTCCAATGCGTGCCATTCAATCTGTGGTTGCTCACTAATTAAGGCTTTTTGTACGTAGATTTCACAGCCTTGAATCACGGCAGCAGCACGGTCTAACTGAATCATGTTAAGTGCGCCGGACAGCTCTTTAAACATTTTTGGCACAGGACGTAACAAGTCTAGGTCCCACTGTGAATTGATAAATTCAACAACGGCTTCCTTAATTCTTTCAATACCAGTGCGTGCTTCTGATAATAAAATCGCACTGGCATTATCAAACTCATAATTATTTTCAGCGCAATCTACATCAATGACGCCAGAAAACTTTGCTGGGCTTGCTGCCCAAGCATTGAGCGTCACTTCAACCTCTGTCAGCTTCTGCACCGCTGCTATAACCTGCTCGTCATCAACGCCAAGGCTGCCACTAAAGGTATCATCAAGATTTTGTCTAATATCTTTTATCGCATCACGGAGTTTTCCCTGTCCCACTAGCGCCAGAGAATCTGCCATGTTGGTAAGAATAGGTAATGTTTTACACACATCCTCTGAGGACATGCCGCCCTCTATTGAAAAGCGTTCTAGAGCCGATCGCACATTGGCCAGCTCGCCCTGAATAGCACTGACAAGTGAGCGCACGACAAGGGGGTCATAGCGAGGGGTTAAACGATTCGATTCAGGATCTACAACACCTGCAGGCAAGGCATTGGCTAGCGCGTATTTTTCCCATTGCTCCTGCTGCTTCTTATTGCCCGGCTTAACGGTCATAAGATAGTAGAGAAGATTTTTAATCAGGCCCGTATCTATCTCCGATGCTTTGTCGGTTTCAACTTCTGATATTACAACTTTTATCTGGGTATCCAGTACTCGAAAGAGTTTCTTCAGAGCCATGGTAAAATCTATTTGGCGGTCAGAAACGAGATCTAGAATTTCTTGAGAAATAGACCATAGTTCTTCTCGCCAAGTATCCACACAGACTTCTTGCATGCGTTGAAAAACTTTTTTGAGATTTAAATAATGCTTAGGAAGATCGTCTTCTTTAATTATTTTAATCAGTGATATTTGATAGATTTGGCGCAGGCGCTTAATTAGATCTATTAGTGCTTTGGGGTTTGTATTAACACGTAATTGACGATCTTTTTTATTTTCTATGGTACTTAGATCTGGGGTAAATAATATACCCTCAGAAAGTAAGCTTCTTCCCTGAGCAGCACGCAGATCATTCAATAATAGAATCAGTGCTTCTGGGCGGTCTTCGCGCGTGGCAAGCACCTGGCGAAGATAAATAGGCAGGCGGATAATAGCCTGAACAAGAATCTCGCAGGCCTCATGGATATTGGATACTTTTCTATCAATAATCGACTGAGTGAGGGCTTCCATTTCTTCTGCAAGCAGCATCGAACCCTGGCATTCCAAAATTTTGAATGGCCCACTTATTTGATGTAGGTGACTGAGACAAAATCTAATTTTTGTTTCGTCATCAGTATCCTGAGTAAAAGCTTCTAACTCACTAAACGCTGAGGTTAGACTTCTTTCAATTTCATCGATTAACCATTCAAGTCCCTTAAAAGCCTGAGTCTGGCTATTCTGAGAATCTTGCATCTGAATGTCACTCATCCAGCATCTCCTTGTTGCCCATACCTACTCTTGACGTAAGCTTGCACCGTTCGCGGTGCAACTCGAGAAAGTCCTGGCGGAATCCAATTTCCAAGTTCGCCCAATCCCAAGATTAGACGACCATCAGTTTCAAGATGTTCTATAAGTTGATTAACAATTTCGCGCCGCTTCCAGCGACGAAAATAGATCAACATATTCTGACAATAAATTAGGTGCATTTTACGCCTGGCCATAGGTGACTGGTCTGTTAGCACGTTGCTATTAACAAAGCAGACGCGACGGCGCACACTGTCTTTAACCCGCCACAAGCCCTTACCCACCTGATCGAAATAGGTCTCCTGAAGGGACTCATTTACATGAGTCATTTTGCTCTGTCGATAGACCCCGCGACGGGCCTGAGCAATACAGTCGCGGCTGATATCGGTTCCGATAATGCCGTAACGCGGCACCACGCCTGCAGCGTTCATCGCCTTCTCTATTAGTATGGCGAGTGAATAGGCCTCCTCACCAGTAGAGCAACCTAGACTCCAGACCCAGAGCGGCTCGGTCAACTCACCCTCACTGACCTTTTCAGCTACCCAATCAGTGACAAAATCCATTGAGGGTTGATGCCGGAAAAAGCTGGTTTCTTTAATCAGCAGGCTATCAATGATTCCGCTCCATTCCTGAGCGCCCTTAGCGTCGTCAAGGGAGTTTTCAAAGTACTGATTAATATCAGCACATTCGAGCTCTTTCATACGACGGTGGAGCAACGTGGAAAGCGCTTTTTCACGGTCTGGCGTTATCTTTACCCCAGTTCTCAGCTCGATGGCCTCTTTCCAGAGACCCACCGAATCTTTTTCAGTCTCTGAAATAGCGGCATTCCTTGGCACAGTGACCACTTTTTATGTCCCTAATATCTTTTTGCGAAAGGCTATTATTTCTTGTCGTTGTCAGATAACAACGCCTCAATTTCTGCTTCAAATTGTTCAAGGTGAAAGGGGTCTTCTTCCTTATTATCGAACTCACTTTCGCCAAGAGGTTTTTTTTCTGAGTTCAGGTCGGCATTCACAGCGTCATTAACCTTGAATTCGGTGGCTTCGTGGTTAAAGTCATGGCCGTCTTCGATCTCATGATCCTCGTCGTCCACTAGGCTGAATTCCGCGATTTGCTCTGGGCTGGCGTCTATTCCACTGGTGTCATTTTGGCTCTCATGCCCATTACTGCTCTGGTCATAGCTGCTCTGGTCATAGCTTTCCCCATCAGTGTCGTCATCGTTTTCCTGATAGCTGTCCGGCTCTTCAGGAATGATCGGTTGATTAGTATCTGGGAGAATGAAGCCACTCACTGACTCACGCATTTCGATTGCCATCTCGGCCAGGTCGCCAATGGAGGTAGCGGTATCGTTAGTCCCAGACAATGTCTGAGACGTAATTTCCTGAATAATATTCATGGTGTTGGAAATATGCGAGGAGGTGGTAGCCTGATGCTTGGCCGCTTCGGAAATATCCTGAATCAATTCTGCAAGGTTGGTGGATACCGTTTCGATTTCTTCCAGTGCCGTACCGGCGCTGTTGGCTAGCTCTGCACCCTTTACAACTTCTGCCGTGGTTTGCTCCATTGAGGCAACCGCTTCGTGGGTATCCGTTTGAATGGTCTTTACAAGACCGGCAATCTGCTTGGTCGCTGTGGCGGACCGTTCTGCAAGTCGCTGGACCTCATCGGCAACGACGGCGAAACCTCGGCCGGCTTCACCAGCCATCGCTGCCTGAATGGCGGCGTTAAGTGCCAATATATTGGTTTGGTCGGCAATCTCGTTAATCAGGGATACGATATCGCCAATTTCCTGAGAGCTTTCACCTAGGCGTTTAATCCGCTTTGAGGTGTCTTGGATCTGTTCTCGAATGGTGTCCATACCTTCAATGGTGTTACGTACAACCTGGGCACCATTTTTGGCGATGGATACAGAGCGCTCTGCTACCGCTGAAGATTCCGCAGAGTTGGACGAAACCTGATCAATGGTAATGGCCATTTCATTAATAGCTGCTGACACACCGGCTATCTCTTGCGCCTGGTGTTCAGCACTGTCTGCCAGCTGTAATGACACCGACCGAGTGGCAGCGGTTGAACTCGCCACTTTCTCGGAGCTACTGGCGACGTTCTGCACGAGGCTGCGAAGTTCAGCGATAGCGAAGTTAATGGAGTCGGCAATGGTACCGGTAAAGTCTTCTGTCACCGTGGCTTCAACGGTCAAATCACCATCAGCTAAATCAGAGATGTCATCTAGCAGCTGCAAGATTGCCTGCTGATTTTTATCTTTGACTTTTTCAGCTTCAATCAGATTACGTCGGGTTGAGGTGTAGATAATTAAACCCAATAAGACCAGTGAGCCCAAAAATCCAGCAACAGCCATTAGGGTGGTTTGGTTATTGAAGGGACGTTTTCCTGACGCGTTTAACGTGCTGACAATATTGTCGAGCTGATCAAGACTGGTTAATAGCGCGGGCACATATCCGACGAGAGCATTGGCGGAGTTTTGTGCCACAGAGAGCTCGTCGGCAGATTCATAGATCCGCTCTATCTCACTAGAGACCACATCAAAAGACTGTTTGATTTCGTTGATACTGGCAATGGCGGCTTTGTCAGTCACCTTAGAGATACCGAGAATAAAGTTGCCATTTTCCATAGCATCCAAGGTGTCGCGGAAAACATTGGAGTCACTCTTAAACTGATCTGCAGCAACATTGGCATCTTCACTGCCGGCAATCATTTTGTCGATATTTCGACCAATTCGTTCAATCAGCCACAGCTGTTCCTGAGCAATAGTTATTTGACCTGAGGGGGCTGAACGCGCAATCAGGGCATCTACTACCTGTTCTGAATTATCCTGAAGTAACGGTAACTTTGCATTAAGCTCACTAGCAACCATGGAGACAAAAAGAACCGTCTCTCGGTTATCGCCCAATGACTGCAGGTTTTCTCTAACCTGATCCCAGCTGTTTGAAACAGACTGAATCTGAGCTCTGGAGACCTCGTCCTGTCGAACCAAGCTGTTCTTGAGGTTCTGCCAGACACCCTTCATCTGGTTATTCAGGGCATTCAAACCATCAAAAGATTCTTCACCCCCTGCGGTCGCATCTCTGGCTAGCTGGCTAATACGCAGCGCCTTGACGCGCAGATTTGCTATGCCTTGGATATTGTTCTGATCGTCCCTAACTTTATTGCTGACTTCCAGACCGCTGTAACCAGCCATTACCATGCAAGCCAAACCCAAAATAACGATTAGGTTCCGAAACCATGCCTGCTTACCTTTTCCCTTAGTATTCATGTCATCCTCCAAGTTGATACTTTGTTACTGCGAATCCATGCCTAAACAGACACATTCATAAATTGATTATTTTCAATTAATCTTTGCGGACGAAATAGTTCGAAATACTGATTTTCGTCGGTGAATTTTCCATCGATAAACTCAGCTAGCAGACTTTGGCTAGCACTGGGCTGGTATGAATCGACAGGCAAGGCTTTCATGCCATATACCTGATCGACGATAATCCCCACATAGGCGCCATGAATTTCAAACACCAGAACCCGCTGTTCTCTGGGGACACCGGTTAGTTTACCGCCGAGAAAATCGGCAAAATCTATAATGGGGAGCAGACGGCCACGAACATTGGCAACGCCACGAACCCAAGACTTTACCCGGGGTAAGCTGGTGCACTCGGGCACCTCTAGCACCTCGCTAATCTCGTCGAGAGGAATAACATAGGCAGCACCGAGCAGTGAAAACCCGATAAGCTTCTGGGTCTCCATGATTTTTTTCTGGGCTGGTAACCCGTATACCGATTTTCCAAATCGTTTTACTACATCGCTTATCGCGGTGAAGACATCCTGTCCATTAGACATAAACTTGACCTTTATGCGAGAACATCAGCAATGGCAGATACCAGCTGTTTTTCATCGATAGGTTTTACTAAATAGGCCCGAGCGCCCTGACGTTCGCCCCAAACCTGATCGGCTTGCTGGTTTTTGGCGGTGACAATAATCACAGGAATATGCTTGGTTTCACTGCCTTTGCTCAGCTGCCTGGTGGCCTGAAAGCCATTTAGGCCTGGCATTACAATATCCATCAACACCACATCCGGCTGCTCTGTCTTAGCTAGGTCTACACCCTGCTCACCGGTTTCAGCAGATAACACCGAATGGTCATTTCTCTCCAGAATATTGGTTAACTTATAAGTTTCTGTGGGAGAGTCATCTACTATTAATATCTTTGCCATTTACTCCAACCTCTTGTCAGATTCGCTTTATGCCAGACCCAAAATACGCGGCCTAGACTCCATAGTTACAACCAGTTAATAGTTATAACGGGTAACGGTTAAATATACTTTTCCAGTGCATTGAGCAGTTCTGCGCGACCAAAGGGCTTGGTAAGATAATCATCGGCACCAACAATGCGCCCCTTGGCTTTATCAAATAGGCCGTCTTTACTCGACAGCATAATCACCGGGGTGGCTTTGAAATCGTCGTTGTTTTTGATTAACGCACAGGTTTGATAGCCATCGAGACGTGGCATCATGATGTCAACGAAAATGACATCGGGTTTTAGATCGACAATTTTAGCGAGGGAGTCGAATCCATCCGAGGCGGTCGACACGTCACAACCCGCTTTTGAAAGCAGTGTTTCTGCCGTACGCCTAATTGTATTACTGTCGTCGATAACGAGCACTTTGAGGCCCTGAACATCCATTTTTTAATCACCCTTAAAACCACTTAACGTCTTAAGTACTGCCAATATCACTTAAGTTATGGAATTTTATACACAGTTGTAATATATAATCTACAACGCTCACTTTTTATTAAATTTTTTGTCGGCTGGCTCACAGATTTCTATCCAGTTTCACGCCCTATTAGTTATAGTGCATAAATAATCACAAGGCAGTCATTTATGAGTAAAACTCTCGGGGTCGTAATGGACCCAATTCAATCGATCAAATATAACAAAGACACCACGTTGGCACTGTTACTTGCCGCCCAACGTCAGGGGTTCAAACTCTACTATATGGAACAGCAACATCTGTTTATGGAAAATGGTAATCCACGAGCTGAAGTGCGCCCGCTCAAGGTATTTGAAAACCCGTTTAAATGGTTCGAATTAGAGGAGAGTAGCTCGATCCCACTAGAGGAGCTGGATGTTGTGCTGATGCGCAAAGACCCTCCATTTGATAGCGAGTTTATCTATTCCACCTACATACTAGAAGCCGCAGAAAAACGTGGCACTCTCGTCGTTAACAAGCCTCAGAGTCTCCGCGACTGCAATGAGAAAGTGTTTGCCACGGAATTCCCTCAGTGCACGCCACCACTGATAATCAGCCGTGACCAAAAGCGCCTTAAGGGTTTTTTGGACGAACAGGGAGATGCGGTATTTAAACCTTTGGACGGTATGGGCGGCGCCTCGATATTTCGGGTCACTCAGGGAGATCAGAATCTCAATGTGATTCTCGAGACCCTTACAAATAATGGTCAGCGCACAATTATGGGTCAGAAATACCTGCCAGAAATCCTTGAGGGCGATAAACGCATTTTAGTGATTGATGGGGAAGTGGTGCCCTTCTGTCTGGCGCGCATCCCGGCCAGTGGAGAATTTCGCGGCAACCTAGCGGCAGGCGGTCATGGCCGTGTGCAGCCGCTCAGTGATCGCGATCGCTGGATTGCGGAGCAGATTGCACCGACATTGATTAAGCGCGGGCTGATGTTTGTCGGCTTAGATATTATTGGTGACTACCTTACCGAGATCAATGTCACCAGCCCTACCTGTGCTCGTGAGATCGATGATGCGGAGGGCACTGCAATTGGCGACAAATTGATCGATGCTATTCAAGATCGCTTAAACAGTTAGTCTAAAGGTTTGTTATGGACAGCTTTATTGATAGCCCATGGAATCAAACCGATGAAAGGCTAAAAGGTACGTTCTCCGCGGCCCTAATACTGCATCTAGTGCTGCTATTAGGGCTGAGTTTTACCCTGTCTTCACCCTCTAGGCCCATGACGTCTATGGAGGTCACATTGGCTCAGTACGCCAATGAAGAAGCGCCAGATAAGGCAGATTTCCTCGCCCAGGCTAATCAGCGAGGCAGTGGCGATGGCCGGGATAAGATTGCCGAGGTCACCAGCAATACTTTGTCAGAGTTTCAGGGCGATCAACAGTCGGTCAGCCCCCAACAACGGCAGGACGCTAGCCAGCAAACCAACAACCCCATATTGACCACTAGAAATCCAGGCTATGTGCCACAGGCAATCAATGAGCGGCAACCCAATGAAGCACTGGTGCCGGCGCAGCAATCCGTTCAAGAAATAGCCGTGCAACATTCCATAGGCGCCATCCGCGCCAAACTCGACCAACTCAATCAGACCTATAGCAACATGCCCAAGGTGGCCCGGCTGACATCGGTATCGACCAAAACGGCTCAGGAAGCGGCCTACATGAATTATTTTGAAGAGCGCATTGAACGGGTCGGTAATATTAATTACCCCCGCGAGGCGCGTGCTCAGCGTCTGGTCGGCAGTGTGCAGCTGATTGTTGTGATCCTCCCCGATGGATCGGTCGAGCGGGTGCAAATTTCGACGAGTTCGGGGTCAAAAATTCTCGACCAGGCAGCGGTGCGCTCCGTCAAACTGGCATCACCCTTTAGCGCCTTTCCACGAGAGCTGCGTGATCAGGATGAAGTACATGTGATTCGCACCTGGCAATATCAGGCTGACAACCGGCTTACCACCAAGTAATCGCGCTTGATCACTTGAGTTTAGGCCCCTAAACCCTCATATTGTTTGCCATGACAAAAGCCACCAAAAAAACTATTTCCAGCCTTAAAGACTACTTCTTGTTGGCCATGCCGGGCCTAAATGACCCTAATTTTTCCCAGTCTGTGGTGTATATCTGCGAGCACAATGCCGACGGCGCCATGGGGCTTATTATTAATCAGCAGCTGGATATTCCGGTTAAGGCTATTTTTGACCAGCTCGATCTTAAGTATCTCGATGACTGCGGCAGCTCGTTAATATTTGACGGCGGCCCTGTGCAACGAGATCGCGGTTTTATCCTCCACCCCAGTGTCGAGCAGCAGTGGGAATCTACTGTGGCCATTGGTGAAGATATTAGCCTGACTGCCTCAAAGGATATTC
>Ga0206126_10005434_pt1 | contig 11730 bp, 9 predicted proteins | sample Helgoland_Spring_5_FD_148621 | JGI IMG/M metagenome (GOLD analysis project Ga0206126, IMG submission 148621) | Pelagic subsurface seawater microbial communities from Kabeltonne, Helgoland, North Sea - Helgoland_Spring_Bloom_20160412_1 | ecosystem: Environmental > Aquatic > Marine > Epipelagic ...
TCCCACCGGATTAAAATATCGAAGAAGTGCTGCACTCAGATTCTCATTTGCAAAAGACGCATCCTTAATGATTTCCTCCATCATGGACTTAGTTCTTCCATAAGGACTGGAGACAGTGCCAATGGGATGCTGTTCATCAATAGGCACCTGCTTTGGCTCTCCATAAACCGTGCACGACGAACTAAAAACCAGATTATTCACGCCAGCACGATCCATTTCTTGAAGCAAGGCTACCGAACCGGCCACATTATTTTCATAATACCTCAAAGGTTGCTCAGTTGACTCACCCACCGCCTTGAGTGCAGCAAAATGAATCACGGCAGATAGATCAGAATGGGAGGCAAAAGCTGATCTGATTACAGATGAGTTCAAAATGTCACCTTCAACTAAAATGGGCTCCTTCCCTGCCAATTTTGCAACCCGCTCTAAGGATTGTGGACTCGAATTTGAAAAGTTATCAATCACAACCACCTCATGACTAGCTTTTAGTAAAGCCAAGCAAGTATGACTGCCAATATAACCTGCACCTCCGGTAACTAATATTTTCATCTACTTCCTTTTGCTAAAGACCGCAGAGTCGAAAGAATAATTTGAATATCCATTAGAATGGATGCGTGTTTAATATAATATAGATCATAAGCGAGCTTTTCTTCGGAGGATTCCATGTCCGATGCATAACGAAATTTAATCTGTGCCCATCCTGTCAAGCCAGGCTTTACCAAATGCCGACAATTCCAATGCGGAACTTTCTTGATAAGCCTATCTTGAAATTCAGGTCTTTCAGGTCGAGGTCCTACAATAGACATCTCTCCTTTAATGACATTCCAAAACTGTGGAATCTCGTCAATTCTCCATTTTCTAAGAAAAGAACCGGCCACAGTTACTCGGTTGTCATTCTCCTCGGCCCATTTTGCATTTTTTTCTTCGGCATTTACCCTCATTGTTCGAATTTTGAAAAGAATATAAGGTTGCCCTAAAAAGCCCGTGCGGTTTTGGCTAAAAAAAACTGGGAATCCCGATTCTAATGCAGTAATAAGTAATGCAGAGATAATTAGCGGGAAAGTAAAAATCAAACCAAAGAACCCGATCATTATATCCAGTATGCGCTTGAATTTGTGAGATAAAGGATCTCGGAATCGTAAATCCAATCTGGCTAACCAAGATTGATCAACATGCACGACTGGAATTTTTTCTAAATAATTTTCGTAAAACTCAACGATACCCATCACGCGGGTTCCAAGTTGAAGGAATGGAATAATCTCAAGTTTGTCTTTTCCTAACCCATTCTCCATTACCACTAAATCAATTTCATTTTTACTACAAAGTTTGATTACTTCTTCTTCTGAACTACTATTTTCGCCTTGTAATGAATAAATTTCAAACGGCAGGTTTTTAAAATCTTTTTTCAGTTTTTCTTCATTTTTCAAAGATGTATTGAGAAGAATTTTTAATGGATTCTTTTGAGCAAGAAGATTGAAGAACCAAAATAAGAGAAAATTTCCAAAGCCCGCAAAAAAACCAATTTTCAAAATGGCATATCGGCCAATAAATTTATATTCAAAAATCCAAACAACTAATAAAAGTACCAGACTGGCAAGAATAGAAGATAATAAAAAAAGCAAAAAATGACGAAAAGAGAGACTCTTAAAATTTTGGTCCAGTACTCCGGTCATTTCCCCAAAAACTAAAAAAGAAAAACCGAAGCAAATCGTGTAGAGAAAATGCTTTTCTTTACTGACGAGAACCAGAGTTTCCATGATCGGCGAAAAATACCGAGGAATTAAATAGGCCACCAAAACTGAGATAGATAAGCTCGTAAAGACCTTAGCACTTTTACTTAGATTCCAATTATTTGATCTCGCCATATTCAAAAAAGATTTCTCAACTTCTAATCAAGCGGGGCTTCAAGTGCGTGCAATATCTGAGAAAGATTTCGTAGAGTCGTTTAAATTTTCGCAATCCGCGATACCTTGGATTGTGGATCACTTTTAAAAAATGCTGAATACCAAAAGTGATTTCTGCACTGAAATTAGACAAAATTTTAGAAGTTTTATATTTTTTCTCAACTTCGTTGATCGAATGTTCTATTTGCTTCGGACTCGAAGCAGTTTCATATGCATTTAATCCCCACCTCTCTTCTAATGCCTCATTCACCACAAGTCCAAGACTATTCTGATTATGAAGTTTCGAAGCGATTAAATCCCGATAAGCATTTTCGGCTAACTCAGAAAGAAAATCACCATCCTTCAATACTTTGACCATCTCTTCAAAATTTGAAAAATCTTTTTTCAATTCAAAATAATGAACACCTGGCTTAATTAATTCATTATACCAACCGGGAAAAAGTATTTGAGGAGTCTTTAATGCTGCCGCTTCAAAGATCCTTGGTGAGATACTAGAATATAATAATTTTCCATCATGAGGCTTTAACACTTCTTCAAATAATTCTTCAAAACTAGCATGTGGGTTTCGCCCAAGTGCTTCATCCAGTTCTCGGGCCACACCTCCATCTCGGTCCCATACGCTTGCACCACTTTCAGTTCCCAAGGTTGCCCGGCAATGAGATAAGGAATTAATCCAATCATTCCCATAAAGTCTATCTTCTTCACGAACACTAATATCAACATTCAGATTATATTTTACAGATTTCTCTTTAACCCTTCTAGCAATCAAAGATTTTTCATAACCTAATTTCCCCGCATTTAAAGGACAAACGCGGCTTCTATAAAATATGTCCGTATTTCTATCCTGCATAGGAACAAATTCGTAATTTTTCTCTGGATCTGGAGCGTACCCAGCCATAACAGTGACCCTTTTCATCTGTGCCAACCCTGGATGGTCATATGATACATAATGTAATTCAGGACGTACGACTGTGAACAGAATATCCATTCCCAAATCAAACATTGCCGAGCTTGTTAAATCTACATTTTCATACTCATCCTGTAAGAAAAGAAATTTAACGCCGGTATAATTACGAACCTTCTCAAATAATTCCTTTGAACAATAATACGATTCATGAGGGTGAATAGAATAATGAAAACCAACAGCATCAAAATGATTTAGATCCAATTTACTTACCATTCGATTCCGAAGTGAATTTAAAACAAACCAATTATGTTTTGATTGTGCCTGAACCGCAGAAATATGCTCTGCCACACAATCAGCATTATGATTTGTGTTTGCAAAAAAAAGAATATTACGAGCTCTACTCACTAGGATTTAAAACTTAATGATTAATGAGAATATCAACCATATTTTTAGCCGACTGCCCATCCCCATAAAGATTTGTATTATAATCGGGCAAATCTTGACTTAATGCTCCCCGGACACATTTGGGAATACTTCCAGGGTCGCTGGGATCAGCCAGTTGATTCCATCCTTGTTCCACCAATTCAACCCATTCAGTTTCTGTTCGAGCCGTGACACAGGGAGTTTTATTAAAATAAGCTTCTTTTTGTACTCCCCCGGAGTCAGTTACAATAAGAGATGCCCTTCTTTCCAAATACAACATTTCTAAATAACCAACTGGATTACTTATATGAATTTGATAATCTAAATTCATTTCACTTAATGCTTTTCGAGTTCTTGGATGAATTGGCCAGACTACAGGAACATCTTGATGAACTTCCTGTAGACCCGTAATAATTGCCCGAAGGCGAGAGGCACAGTCTGTATTCTCTGCCCGGTGAATAGTTGCCAGTACAAAAGGCCCATCAATTCCAATCTGATCAAGAATCGAATCTTTTGGTTCTCCTCCCCCAAAATGTAACACCGCGTCATACATTACATCTCCAACCTGGTGAATCGAATCTTTATCAAAACCTTCCTGAATTAAATGATTGGTTGCCTCCTGGGTAGGGGTGAAGCGAATAGCTGATAATTGATCAGCAACTAAGCGGTTAATCTCTTCTGGCATATTTCGATTAAAAGAGCGTAGACCAGCTTCCACATGAGCAAGTGGGATATGTAATTTTGAAGCTGCTAATGCTGCCGCAAGAGTTGAGTTTGTATCGCCATATATAACTACCCAATCAGGTTTTTCTTCAAGCAGAACTTTTTCAATCTCCTCAAGCATTTTGCCAGTCTGAGCACCGTGTAATCCTGATCCCACTCCGAGGTGATATTTTGGTTCAGGAATATCCATTTCGGCAAAAAAAACATCAGACATTGCCGAGTCATAATGTTGACCGGTATGAACCAGCACTTCTTCACAATTATCTTTTTCGGCCCAAGCTTTTGATAGCATTGCTGCCTTTATAAACTGAGGTCTTGCACCAACAACTGACAAAATTTTCATTTTCTAAACAAGTTTAACTAGGTTACGACTGATTGAATTCTCAACCTTGATTTAATAAAATAAATGATGGTAAACTTTTTTTCTTAATACAGTCACTTCCAATAGAAGTTTTAAAGATTGAGGGAGGTTTCTCCAAATAATTCTCTTACAAGAAAATAAAAGATTCTTTAAACGACTTCTTCTCGGTTTAACATTCTTTTTAAATAGAAAACTAGACTCTGAGAGCTCGGTTACTTTACCAAGATTTTGATAATTATTCTTTTTAATGAGTTCCAGAATTTCATCATCAAACTTCTTAATGAAAGTTTTGTAGGAAAAGTCACCCGTCTGAATTAAATCAGAGTATGTATTTTGAGCAGTTTCAGCAAGTAATTGATCATCCTTTATCTTTCTAATGATTTCATCGATATTCGAAAAATCTTTTTCTAATGCCAGATAATGCCTATCAGGCTTCAATATTCCCGAATATTCACCACGGTATAGAATCATAACGGTTCCAAGTGCTGCAGCTTCAAAACATCGAGGAGAGATCACTTGCAAATCTATTTCACCATCAGCAACTAAAAGACTAGCGGGGACATCATTAAAATCTGAAAAAGGATGAAATGCCTGCCAACAATTTAAATCATATTCAATTTTCCCAGAAAAATCTATAATACTTGCACCACTTTCAGTACCTAGAGTTGCTTTACAATTTGAAATAAAATTTATCCATCGATTTCCATAAATTCTGTCTTTTTCTTCAGAGGAAATGTCACAGGTCAATTCACTCTTTTTTGCATGTTCAAGAAATCGCTTTCCAATTTCATATTTCTCATAACTTTTTTTCCCATACCAGAATGGAAGTCTCCGTGCTCGATAGCCAACATGAATATTTCTCTCAGAAATACTTTTTCTTTTAACTTTTAGAAGCTTTTCAGGCACATAACCCGTAAGCGTTGTAATTAATTGAATATTAGGAACAAGTTTATGATAAATTTTTTCAGCTACAGCACTTGGAGCACATGTGAATATAGCTTGAATTTTTGCAAATTTAACTTTTTCACAGATATAATCGACTCTTCTGTATTCATCTTGAATAAATAATATCTTAAGTCCTTTAAATTTTCTTAGTTTAGAAAGAGATTCAGGAGGGATAAATGAGTCATATAGAAATGAAAGCGAATAGTGTATTATAATCGAATCGAAAGTATTAAGTAATTCTTCATTTGGTAAACCTGCTAAGCTAGACCAAACTGTAATACGATTTTTGGAAAAATTTGAAAACGAATCTATGTGATCTGTGATCGTATCGGCGTCAGTGGAATCTTTTGGACGATTACAGTATAATAAGATTTTCACGCAAAGGCATCAATATCGCTGATAACTAAGAACTGAGCAAATAACTTTTCGGTAATTAACGTATGCAAAGCATCAATTTAAAAATGAGGTCACGAAGAGAATTGATTAATCATAAATTCATGTTTTTCTATGGACTGATTAATTAATTCTCTATTCTTTTTCGTCCAATCAACAGTTTTGGCAAGTCCATTCTTTATGGAAACAGTTGCTGAGAAATTTAATTTTTCTTTGGATTTTAAAGTTGCTCCAAAACGCCTCCCAGATCGATCCCAGTCTCTGGCCGGTTTTAAATCAACTGAAGTTTTATTCCCAGTTAACTCGTTGATATATGTTGCAAGATCTTTAATCGTCGTTTCCACTCCGGATGCAAGATTGTAAGCTTCGCCTGGCTGTCCTTCTTGAGCACAGCCAACAAGACCCTTTGCCATGTCTTCAACAAAAATAAAATCTCTGCTCGCATTGCCTCCGTTGTCCAATGGTAAAGCTTCTTCATTTAAAGACTTCCAGATAAAGGTTGGAATAACATTTCGCCACACGGTGTGAGGTGTTCCCCGCCAACTTCCGGCTCCTAGAATTTCTCTTGGCCCGTAAACATTTTGAAAACGGGCCTTAACAAATGGCAATCCATGACGATTCCAAAAGTAATTACCATACATTTCACCCACGAGTTTTGAAATTGAATAAGGACTGTCATGAAAAAGGGAAACCGGAGCATCCTCAGATGTTGCTGTTGGATCTTCAAATGTTTTCTCTGCCACTGCACAACCTGCTGCGGCATATACAATTTTCTTTAAATTCTTACTTTCTTTTAAGTGATCAAAAAGCTTTAAGGATGTAATGGTATTATTATCGTGGTCAGCAATGGGGTCTGCAATTGAGGATTGGTTCCCATGGTAGCATGCAAGATGAAAAACCAATTCTAAATCATCGGGTAATTTTGCCAATACTCTATCATCTGCAACAGAGCCAAAAATAAAGTTAACTTTAGAATCCTCAGGTACATTTGATATCTCTGAAGAGAGCAAGTTGTCAATAATCCAAATTTCTTTGGGATCATGTTTATCAAGAATGTGACGGCACAAATTACACCCTACAAAACCTGCACCTCCAACTATTAAAATCTTGGCGTTTTTAAGAGTAGTTGTATCTGACATAATCTAATATCTTTCTATTATTAAGATGAAACAGTTGGGTCTGCAAGATGGCTGAAGATATCATTAATTCCATATTTATCATACCATTGAAGTTGATTATTAATCGTCTCTTCAAAATTAACATTCGCTTTCCAATTAAACGCTTTTTCGGTTTCTACAGGATCCAAAACAACTTCGGCGACATCATCATCTCCTGCAGGCACAACAGGAACTTCAGGAACTTCAATATTAAGGTATGAACTGACAACGGAAAATACATCATGGATCGTATTTCCCACGCCAGTAGAAACATTAAAGACTCCACTCGGTGCTTTTTCTTGAATTGCTAAATCCATAAGGTTCAAGAAATCGCTCATATCCAAAAAATCACGGACTGTTTCGCTACAAAAACAATTTTGTCCCGCTTTTAAGCGTTTGTAGAAGGTGGGTATTGGTCCAATTGCCAAACGAGGGCCACATATATTTGCTAACCTAAATGAGATAGTTGGTAAATCTGCCTGAATCAAATATGATTCTCCCGCAGTCTTTGAGACCCCGTAACTAGTAAATGGATTTGTTGTATGATCAACCGGTATGGGAACTGTGTTAGGTCTTCCATAACATAGAGCGGTTTGAAAATTGATCAAACGCTTTACTCCGTATTTCTCCGCGGCTTTGACGATATTAATAGTGCCCAAGATGTTTGTTTTAGCATCTTCGCTCCAATCACTAGGGTCTTTGTATGATGCAGCACTATGAATGACATAATCAGGTCGAAAATCTGCAAAAGTTTTTTCAACTAAAGCAGAATCATCAATAGAACCTTCAATCACGCTTAAACGGTCCTGTTCGGGTACTACTTCTTTTTTACCCGTTGCAAAATTATCAATTACCTTGATGTCACATCCTCGGGGAAAATAATGCTCGATCAAGTTTGACCCTAGGCAACCTGCACCGCCAGTAATTAAAATTCTATAATTCATTTCTTTTCATCCTTAAGCCTCAAATGGGTGTATTCACCCAAGGTTCCGTGTTCCTCAAAATATTCGATTGCTTGTGCTACAGTTTCCTCAATTGGTGTAAATTCAAATTCACCGAAATCCTCAAAAGTTCTTGAAGGATCCAACAATATAGAAACCACATCATCGGCACCAAGCTCTTTAATTTCAGGTTGAGGGAATTCTGAAAAGGACATGGCCTTTACCACTGCATTATAAAGTTCCTCAATTGCAACATCAGAACCAGAAGAAAAATGATATGCTCCGTGCCCAACACCGTCACAAGCTTTTAAAACGACCCGAGCAAGATCTTTTACAAAAACAAAATCTCGTCTGGATTTTGTAACGAAACACTGTTTTCCATCTTTGAGCCTTTGATAAAAAATTGGTAATGGGCCGGCTACGTTTCTTGGACCAACAACATTTGCCAGACGAAATGTCACAAAATCTAGACCTGAGATCTCAAGGAAATCTTCATTAGCTGTTTTCGTTATGGCATAGCTTGTTGAAGCAGGAAACTTAGGATGACTTAGCGTAATCGGTTGCTCCAATGGTTTTAAGCCATAACACAGTGATGTTTGGAAATACACGAATCGCTTCACATCGTGCTCTTTTGCAGCCTGAATTACATTCGAACCTCCGACGCAATTAGTAAGCGAATCGTTATACCAGTCATTGGGATCTTTGTAAGATGCTGCAGTATGGACAACCGAATCAGGTTTAAAATCAACAAAACATTTCCTTACCAAATCGTTATCTGCAATACTGCCAATTACAACGGTAAGGTTTTGATGTTCCGCTAGGTGCTCTCTGCGACCCGTTGCCAAATTATCGATTACTAATACTTTGTCTCCGCGTTCCAGCATCATTTCAGCAATATGTGAACCAATTTGACCAAGTCCTCCTGTTATCAATGTCTTCATTAAGTTAATCTTTCTTGTGTTAGTTGTTTTTTGTATTCACTAGCTTTATCATGGAATTCCTGCATCCAAACCTCTAATGATAGTAGCCCCCAAATTTTCCTGCTAAACTTTCCTTCCTTGGATAAATTTTCTAAAATAACATCCGTATTAAAAAATTCTCTTCCTCGGTCCCTGCCTGTTTCAAAAATACCACAAATAAAATCTTTTAATTCTCCTTGCATCCATTCATTCAATGGCACCGGAAAACCCATTTTATCTTTTCTTTGGGTAATAGAATTTGGTAAGATAGGATCAAAGGTTCTAACTAAAAGTCTTTTGAGTTCTCCATTTTTGAATTTTATATCAGCAGGAATTGTTGCCGCTAATTCAATCAGCTTATGATCTAAAAAAGGAACCCTAGACTCCAATCCATGAGCCATACTCATTCTATCTTCCACTTGTAGCAAGGCAGGAAGTAAAGTTTTAAAATCAAAGTGAGTCATAAGATCAAAATAAGACTCATGCCCTACATTATCCCCAAGAAAAATTTTCGTAAATTCATCGCATGTCGAAGACTTTCCAATTGCATCCCAATTGACTTCATCTTCCAAAGTAGGGGCTCGGTTAACTAAGTCAAAATATCTCCTATCTATAGTTTCAAATAACCCCTTACTCCAAAATTGCTTTAACAATGGCTTATATTGTTTAAGTGACTCCAAATTTGAGATAATGGACTCATAAGTAACCACGAAATTTCCGTTATTAAGGCTACCTTCAATCGCTCCTTTTATACATTGCTCGAAATATGCAATTAAATAACGAGCATAACCCCCAAATATTTCGTCTCCTCCTTGACCACCCAAAACAACTTTTCTATGTTCGCTTGCCAATTGAGATATTTGATATTGAGGGAATGAACCAGGACCAGCTACTGGCTGATCTAAATGATAGATTATCTTATGAATTGAAGAAACAAAATCTGTACTTTTAATATCTAATTCATGAAGATTGAAAGAATACTGCTGAGATAAATCCCGTGCATACATACTCTCATCATATCCCTCGCCATAGGAAAACTTTCCCGTAAATGCTTGAAATTCGCTAGTTTCAATTTGGGACGCAAGAGCAGCGACAATGCTTGAATCTCTACCTCCACTAACATAAGCACCAACAGGAACATCGCTACGAAGGTGCAGGCGAATTGAGTCCCCCATCAATTCACGTGTTTGTTCAATAAAATACTGTTCAGTATGGCTAAAATCGAGATTGTAATAAACTTCCCAATATTTCTTTACTGATATTTGAGAATTCTCGATAGTTAATAAATGCCCAGGTTCTAATTGTTTGATCCCCTTGAATAGAGTTTTTTCTCCTAAAGTAAACTGAAAGGTCAGGTAATCGTTGAGTGAATCCTTATCAGTATCAATTTCTTTAACAAAGGGAAGTAAAGCCTTGATTTCGGATGCACAGTAAAAAATATCATCAACAATTGTATAATAAAAAGGCTTTATGCCAAAACGATCTCGCGCACAAAAAAGCTTTGATTTACTTTCGTCCCACAGAGCAAAAGCAAACATCCCACGAAATTTTGAAATGCAATCAACCCCCCAGCGTTCATATGCCTTTAAAATAACTTCTGTATCTGAATTCGTACTAAAATTAGACTCGCCTATTTCTTTTTTTAACTCTTCAAAATTATAAATTTCCCCATTGTACGTAATTGCATTTTTCGAATTAGAGAGCATTGGTTGCTGACCAGTTTCCAAATCGATAATGCTTAAACGAACATGAGCCAAACCAACATGTTCATTTTCATGCAACCAAACACCTTCACCATCTGGGCCACGATGTTTTTGTAACCTGTTCAAAGTACTAAGCGAATGCTCTAAATTTGTAACCTGACGGTTATTTAAATTTAAAATTCCTGCTACTCCACACATTATATCAAAAGTTTAACAACAATATATTGTTTAGAAAATACAAAGTTTTTACACGCATATAGTAAAATCAAATTAAACTTTTTCAGAAATAACGAGAAGTTCTAAAGGTTGGTGTAAGATCCGAAGCATTCGAAGAGGATAACTTCTCGAATTACGATTAAAATCATGCCAGTTTTTTCCGTACAAACCAACAAGCGAAAATAGCCTTGCCGTATTTCTTGCCATAAACGGGGGGACAATTTTTCGAAATCTTCCTGGTTGAAACCCATTTCGGTAAACTTTCACAGGCTCAAGTCCAACCTCCTTAAGTTGAGCTATTAGCATTGATTCATCAAAAAAACGTAAATGTGCAAATTCATATTTTTGCTTATTGTATATACTATATTGTCCAAGTCTCTCTTTGTAAGGTACCCGGCAAGCAAACTTACCTCCCTTTTTGAGTGAGCGGGAAATACGAATGAGTGCGTTCCCCAAATTTAAAACATGCTCTAAAATATCAGTTGCAACTATTAAGTCAAAACACTCTTTAAAGGGCATGAATTCAACATTACCAACTGCAGTATGGAAATCAGTGGATGAGTTTTCTGAATTTTGAAATATTTTTTTCGCGTTTTTGATATAATCTTCAGCTATATCTAGGGCAAGTAAACTTTTTGGCTTTTCTAAAATAAAAGCTTTTTGTAAGAACCCCTGACCCACGCCAAGTTCAGCAACATCAAGTTCATCAACAGAACCAATTTCGCGGTGTGTTTCCAATGCTAAATCAGATTGATATTCCTCTGCATAAATAGGATTACACAGATCATCTTCAGCAAGGTTCTCATAAGCATTTTCATAGGATTTATAAATACCTTCGCTATCACCTGATCTTCTAAATGTTATGCTATTACCTGAGTTAGATTCAGTTTGGTAACCGCATTTTGAGCAATACTCACCTAAAGTTAGAAAACGAGAATGAAATGGGCACTCAAATTTCAAATTAGACATAAAATTTAAAAAGTTCTTGTTTAATTAAATGAAAGATTAACAAATTAATTATGCTGTGACATTTTCAAAGCTTCCACTATCAAGAACGCTACCATCTTTAATTTTATAAATATGATCACAACTCCTAAG
>Ga0206126_10005440_pt1 | contig 11712 bp, 10 predicted proteins | sample Helgoland_Spring_5_FD_148621 | JGI IMG/M metagenome (GOLD analysis project Ga0206126, IMG submission 148621) | Pelagic subsurface seawater microbial communities from Kabeltonne, Helgoland, North Sea - Helgoland_Spring_Bloom_20160412_1 | ecosystem: Environmental > Aquatic > Marine > Epipelagic ...
CCAAACTCGAGGCGCAAACAGCTGAATGGTCCCGAGAGCATAAACATTGGACCTTTTCAAATCTTCAGCTCATCGACCTGCAAGCGGTTCCCGTGCCCGTCAAAATCGACACCCCAACTAGCATCACCCGAGACTGGCAAGAAACCCCATGGCAAATCGTCAAGCCCGGGCTCGATCAAAGCCACCTTGGCATACCCGAGCTCAATAGCTGGCTCAAGGCCCACGATGGGGTGCAATGGGCAAATCGCTTGCCCTACCTGACCCAGTGGCATTACCGCATTGCCCAGCCCGTTATCTGCCTGATCACTATTCTACTGGCAGCGCCGCTGGGCATTGTGTTCAGCAGACGCGGACTCGGTGGAGGGGTATCTATCGCGCTATTCCTTTCTGCCGGCATGCTTTTCTCATCGAGTTTTTTCCTCACTTTTGGTGAGGCTGGCCATATGCCCCCGATCCTTGCAGCCTGGGCTACTAATATTATCTTTGCGTTGGTCGCCATCTACCTCTTCAACCGTCGCATTACTGGACGCCCGATTTACGAAAGCATTAAAAAACTTATGCCAGGAGGCAAGTAAAGGTGGCCACGATGCCCATGATCCCCATATTGAGTAATTTTAAGGGATTTTTCACCTCTTTCAGCTTGACCACCGAGCTACTGACCCCTAGCTTCCGCCTCCCTGCAGCCGGTGCAACTCTTGCGGTTAAGCGCAAGAACCACTGAATAACAGCTCCAACATCGGTTTAAAACCGGCTAATAACACTATCCAATTCAATTTATGAGAGGTATCGAAATCCAAAAAGGTGAGCCCGTTGATCGCGCCCTGAAGCGCCTCAAGTCCATGCTCGACTCCGAAGGTATTCTTGAAGAAATGCGCCGTCGTCGTGCATTTGAGACCGTGACCCAGCGCAAACAGCGCAAAGAGCGCACGGCAGTCAAGCGCCACGCCATTCGCTGGCGTTTCCAAAGGGTCAAGCCTGCTGAAGACGAAGGCGCATAAGCTTTCTCCACACCAAAGCAGCTTCTGAAATCAGTTTCTACTGCTTACCTATTTTCTCAAAAGACACTCCACAACGGGGTGTCTTTTTATGTGTGCCCTTAGACATCTTCCTAAGAAAACACTCCATGAGACAAGCCTCTTCACTTTTCCTCTATTTTTCTATTGTCAATCCGGCCGTCGGGAACTAAACCCCTCCCGCACCCGTAGCAGCTTTGCTGCATTTAAGGTGAGGCTCCATAGCTCAGTTGGTAGAGCAGAGGATTGAAAATCCTTGTGTCCCTGGTTCGAACCCGGGTGGAGCCACCACTTTATAACCTAGCGCACACAAGCTAGCACAGATCAGCTTGTGAACATCAGCTGGACCAAGTAATTCACCGCCAACTCATGGCGGTTTTTTTGTATTTCACTGTCCCATTTTATGGAAGACATGGACTTTCGTCTGAGTATAGTCGTCATCGAACGGCAGCATCTCCCACCTGAGCATTGATCTTGCATGCCGAACCTTTCCATAAAAGCTCAACAAACCACACAACATCAAATACAGCTATGCGACTTCCTTTTATCACCTCCCTATTATCGGCAGCCATTACCGCTACGTCACTCTGTGCAGCACCCGATGGTGACATCTCTGATCTTAAGCCCATCAATGACTGGAAAAAACTCGCTAACGGAGTCTATGTGGCGAGCCTCGGCGAAACAGATAAGCTCTACCGCTACAGCGACCTCGCCGGTGCTCCACCCAAGTTGAAAGCTCTCAATGCATTACCCGATGTGCCGCTGACTAAGGCACTCGAAAACGCTCGCTACCGCCTCAATCCTGATCACAAGATCATGGTGTACATCCCCACTGAGCCTGATGAGAAAATCTACGGCTACGGTCTGCAGTTTGATAAAACCATGCGCAGCGGCAAGGTCATTGAACTCAAAGTAGATCACTACAGCAAAGATGGTGGTTCAACCCATGCTCCAGTGCCTTTTTTCATCTCCAGCAAGGGCTACGGAGTATTCTTCAATACCGCAGCCTATCTGAAAATTTACAACCAAGTCTGCAACCGCAAGGATTCTCTAAGTCTGCCCAAAGAAGTCGACCGCAACCCCCCTGCTGACGAAAAGCAAGCCGGCCCTTGGCTCGCAGTTCCACCCAGCGATGCGGTGGAAGCATACATCCAAGGAGATGGCATTGAGCTCGTCGGCTTCACCGGCACAAATCTTCAGGACATCGTCGCTCGCTATAATCTCTACTCTGGTGGTGGTGCCATGCCGCCACTCTGGGGACTTGGTTTCTGGCACCGCACCCCAGCTAAGTTCAGCGCCGCTGAAACGGAACAGGAAATAGCAGATTTTAAAGACCACAATATACCACTTGATGTCATAGGTCTCGAGCCGGGCTGGCAGTCCAAATCTTACCCCTGCACCTTCGAGTGGCAGGAAAAACGTTTCCCTGATCCTGCCGCGTTCACCCAAAAGCTGCTTGATGACGGCATCCGCCTCAACCTCTGGGTGAACCCCTACATTTCCAAGCACGCTCGCATCTATGAGGATATGTATCCACTCTCTGGATCACACACCGTCTGGCTCGGTATCGCCCCAGACTATATGCTTCCGGAAGCACGCAAGGTATTACTCGACCAACACAAAACCGACCACTTTGATATCGGCATATCTGGCTACAAGATTGATGAATGTGATGGCTATGACTTTTGGCTGTGGCCAGACCATGCCACCTTTCCCTCTGGCACGCCTGCAGAGGTCATGCGCCAAACCTACGGTATGCAGCTACAGCGCATGATCTACAAAGAGCTCTACCAGAAAAATAACAGGCGCACCTACTCCAAAGTTCGCGCCAGTAATGGTGCCGCGTCCAATTACCCCTTTGTCATTTACTCAGACTCCTACGGACATGATCAGTATGTCACAGGTATCTCGGCTGCCAGCCTCAGTGGTATTCTATGGTGTCCTGAAATTCGCAGCGCCAAAAATAGTCGCGAATGGATTAACCGCATGCACACCACCTGTTTATCGCCAATGGCGATGCTCAATGCTTGGGCTAGTGAGACGAAGCCATGGACTTACGAAGACTCCACCGATGCTATCCGCCGCACTATCCAGCTTCGTATGCAGCTCTTACCATACCTCTACACCGCCTTTGCACGCTACAACCAGGAAGGCATCCCTCCGGTTCGCTCAATGCTGCTTGAAACCGGTGAGGCGGAAGCCCAGACCAAGTCACAAACGCGCAAACTCGATAGTGAAGAAGACCCCTACGGAGATGGCTTCCACCAAAAGATCACCGAGGACAACACCCTCTACATGTTTGGGCCCGACATCCTCGTAGCCCCGTTCATCAACACGCAAACAGAGCGCAAGGTGAACCTGCCCACCGGAAATTGGTATAATTTCTACTCCGGCAAGCTAGCGGGTAATGGCACAACGATCATCGTCACCGCAGAGCAAACCAATGACATGCCGCCACTCTTCGTTAAGGAAGGCTCACTTATCCCGATGCTTAAAGACCCAGTGAACCGCACCAGAGACATGCAGGGAGCTGCTATTGAGATCCGGCAATACGGCACGAAGGTTCGCACCTGTCAGCTCTACGAGGATGACACCACCAGCTTCAGCTACCTCGAAGGCGAATATAACCTGTATGAGTTTTCTGTCGAAAACGGTGAGCTTACCCAAGAAAAACTACAACAGGACGTGGAACCTTTTTACTCAGGATACGAGCTAAGGAAAATGACTGAAGATGATGCGGAGTAATCCGTATTTATCGATTCTTAAGCTCAAGTAATACCGGACTACTCTATAGACGAGGGCCTAACTCTCTAGCTAACTGTGCCGATTTTTCTATCAGTAAGGCTTCACCACAGCGGATCGTTTCCTCAATAGGGCACGATCCGTCATGAAGCTCGTAAATGTGGTCAAATAGAGAGCTTGGGTCATTTTCTTCGAGCTCCACAAAACCAGCAATGACGGCCACCTGCTTGCCTGCCTCATGGGCCAAGCGTGCCACCCCTGCCGGCCCTTTGCCATGTAAAGTCTGAGCATCTAGTTTTCCCTCACCGGTAATGACTAAATCAGAGCAAGCCATTTTTTTCAGTAGCCCAGTTTCCTCAGCAACGAGATCAAAACCAGAGAGCAGACGCGCACCACAAAAGTGCAACAAACCAAAGCCAAGTCCACCGGCAGCTCCAGCACCGGCTTCAAGTGCGGCTTGCTCACCATGAGTGAGCGTAACGATAGCCCCGAGCATGGACTCAAGCTTTGCCAAATCAGCTTCACCGGCACCCTTCTGAGGCGCGTACACACGCACCGCCCCTCGATCTCCTAGCAGAGGGTTATCAACATCACAGGCAACAAGAACCTCAGGTAAAGCAATTTGCTCTGAATCGTCTACGCAAGCGCACCGCATTAGCTGCCCTGGTATTGGATCAAGTATTTGCCCCTGCTTATCAAGAAAGCTAACACCCAGAGCCGCGGCCATACCACAGCCAGCGTCGTTGCTTACACTGCCACCAATCCCCATGATGATGCGCTGCACGCTATGCTGCTCAATGGCATGCCTCATCATCTCACCTGTTCCCTGAGTATTAGCGTACCAGATATCACGCATTTCTTTGGGGATGTGACGTATTCCAGAAGCCTCTGACATTTCCATCACCGCCGTGTCCCCACACAGCGCATAACGTGCAAGTAGCGGGCGACCCATCGCATCATGTGCCTCACACTCGACCCACTCACCACCTAGCTGCACCATAAGCACCTCGACAAAACCGTCACCACCATCAGCAATAGGGCAGGACACAATATCCGCCTCTGACACTGATAATACCTGCCGCAGACCACGGGTCACAAGCTCACAAACTTTCTCAGCAGAGAACGTCTCCTTAAACTTATCAGGGGCTAACAAAATATTCATCATCACGGCAGTTTGACCAACTTCACGTTAGATTGCATTCTCCTTGAGAATACCAACATAAGGCAGGTTACGATAACGCCCTTGGTAGTCTAGACCATAACCCACCACAAACTCATCACCGATAACAAAGCCGGTATAGTCAGCCTCCTTGAACACAGCTCGTTCAATATCCTTGGCTAAAAGCACGCAAGTTTTAACCTCCGCCGCCCCCAGCTCATTGAGCTTTGTTTTCACCGCATCCAAAGTCCTGCCCGTGTCGAGGATATCATCAAGTAGCAAGACGACTTTGCCACTAACATCCGGCAAAGATTGATCGAGAAATGTCACCTCACCGCTGCTAGTCGTTCCACCGTGGTAGCTGGCAACGTTGACACACTCGATTTCCATCGGCAAGGGAACCTTACGCAATAAATCTGCCATAAACAGAATTGCCCCCTTGAGCAGAGCCACCACCACCATTGGCTTACCCTCAAAATCAGTTGCTACCTTCTCAGCCAAGACAACCAATCTCTTTTGGATCACCTGCTCATCAATCAATACTTTTTCAATATCTTGGTGCACGCGTTTAGTTTAAACGGAAAGCCTTGATCGCCACAGTCATTTTTTTCGGGTATTCCATCTGTTTTGTAGTTATCACCGCCTCATGCCAAGTAACGTTGTCAAACTACTCCAAAAACTGATCCGTATCCCAAGTGTCAACCCCGACTGCAGCCCTGATGGCGAAGGTGAGGCTGCCATGGCCAATTTTGTCCAAGATTACTTGAAGGGCATCAATTTCACGGCCACCCAGGAGGAAGTGCTTCCAAATAGGCCCAATGTGATTGGCCGCTGCCCCTCGGCAGCATCAGCAAAAGACAGCCGGCCTCGCATTCTACTCTGTCCGCATTTGGATACAGTAAGTGTTGCGGGCATGGACTTGGACACCTTCGGCACGATCAGCGATGACGGCCGCGTTTTGGGACGTGGTGCCTCCGACACCAAAGGCCCGATGGCGGCGATGCTACAGGCGCTAGCAAACTGTGCTGACATCCTGCCCGGACTACCAGTCGCTGTCGACTTTGTCGGTTTCATGGGCGAAGAGGCCTCTCAACATGGCTCTAAACACTTCGGTGAAAAGTACGCCGCGCAATACCAGTTCGCCCTCGCTGGCGAACCCACTTCTCTTGATATTGTCAATGTCACCAAAGGCTCTCTCTGGGCGACACTGATAGCCAAGGGAAAGGCCGCACACGCGTCCCAACCTGAGGCGGGCGACAACGCAATTCTCAAAATTGCCCGCGCCCTCGACAAGTTTGACCAAGCCATTACGAGTCGACTCGCCAGCTACACTCACCCAACGCTTAGCCACTCAACACTTAATATAGGAACCATCATCGGCGGCAAACAACCTAACATCGTACCTGACTCCGCATCTGCCCAAATTGACATACGCACGACGCCAGCACTCTACCAAGAATCCGGTGCTCTTGCACTCGTTGAGCAAGTAATCGCTGAACAAGAGCTTCCCATCAAAGTCTTCAATCCTCATGAAAACCCACCCATGGAGGTTGCCAATGACAACCCATGGATCTTGCGCATGCAAGCTGCCAACTCGGAATCAAAAACCGTGAGCGCCCCTTGGTTCTCAGATGCCGCACATCTCAACGCCGCCGGTATCCCCTCCATATGTGTCGGTCCTGGATCGATCAATCAGGCCCACACCAAAGATGAGTTTATCCGTATTTCCGACTTGGAAGCGGGTGTCGATTACTTTGAGAACTTCATCCGCTCACTGGCACACTAAGCCTTGTGCCTCACTGAGCATTGGCTGGTTCTTTTTAGCACGCCCAGTGAGATTTAAAAGTAACGACAAAAACGGACAGCAGGAAATATGGGGAAACGCTGATAACTATATTGGACGAATCAGCGCCGTTTTTTTTGCCGCTTCAATGGCTTCTGGGCTTCTCTGTGACGGTGATTTTTCTCCTGCTCACGAAACACAGGAAGTAATTGGAATTCCATCCAATCAAAGGCAGCTTCAAGTCCCTCACCTTCATAGATTCGGCCTATTAATGCCTCTACAGAAGTGGGATTACCAATATTGCGGAGAAAATCGTTGGAAGTGCAACGGATGAACATCTCACCATCCATTTTCCCTTGTTCCTTGAGAATCAAACGGCGCATGAACAGCGCCAACACTGCATCCCCCACCCATGCTTCCTCACGCTCGCGCATGAGCTCCTCGTCTATTTTTTTTGGCGCCGCCATGATGTTGTGTTGATTGACTATCGGAGGTTTTTGTTGTCGATGACTTCCCTGAGTGCTGATTCAGACTCCGCATCCCAGTAGCCGCTTCCTAATTCCATGAACACAGATGTGTATGGAAGAGCACTGCGCGTCTTAATGACCAGCACTCGATAGGTCTTGCTGGCGTCATTAAGCATACGCATTAACATCGCATGATCAAGCTGGACTGTCTCGCGGCCATGCAAAGCCTCCTCAAGCTGATCGCGATAGTTTTTAATTCCGGGAGCATAATCGTAGGGCACACTGGCTGCCTCCGTGGCGACATAAAGACGCGGCTTAACGTGAGACTTCTCCTCAATCACACGCTCCACAGCGTCTACTATATCTGGAATCTCACCATTAAGCTGAACAACACTTAACCCTCGACGGCTGTGCACGGGAAAAGCCGCCTCCGCCACAACCACCCAATTACGGGCGCCTAAATAACCGAGCTCATGGCGTAAAGTTCCCAACCAAGGCCTGGCACGGTCTGCATTGCCAACACAGCCTGAAAACAAGACCATGAGCAGTAGTAAAATCGATCGAATCATCATAGGTCACGGGGAGTTACTCTAGATGAATAACATTTTCCAGAAATTCAATCTCAATGCCCGTCATGCCTACATCAGCTGCGCTCCTGCCTCCGCTAATGGACTGCGCTCACCTCGCAACAAAGTAACATGAGCTGCAAATGGCTGACCCTTGAGCCTGTTACGAGTAAACACGAGCCCGTTACTGCGGCTATCCACATATGGATTATCGATCTGGGCAGGATCTCCGACAAGCACCAGCTTTGAGCCCCGTGACATACGTGTCACCACGGTCTTAGCCTCTTGCGGAGTCAATTGCTGGGCTTCATCGAGGATGAAGAAACGATTAGGAATCGAGCGCCCACGGATATAACAAAGAGCCTCGATTTCAATGATACCACGCTCGATGAGATCATCGTAAGGCTTGCTGGCAGGCTCATTACTGTTCTCTTTCTTCTGCTGCTTACGGCGTGGGCCCTGATTGCCACTTGGTTGCATGAGCAGATCTAGTGCATCGTAAATAGGCTGCAGCCACGGCTTCATCTTCTCATCTAGTGTTCCGGGAAGGAAACCTAATTGATCGCCCATGGAAACTACCGGCCGGCTAATGGTAAGCCCATTATAGCGGCGGTTGAACATTTCATGTAATCCTGCAGCCACCGCCACAAGCGTTTTGCCAGTTCCCGCCTGACCATAACAAGTCACCAAGGAAATATCCGGATTGAGCAGTGCATCGATCAAGCATTTCTGTCCTAAGTTCAGAGGCTTAAGGTGATGGCCATCCGGAATACGTAGCACTTCAGGAATCTGAAGACGCACAAAAGTTCCATTCGCATCAAGCCGCGCTGGCATAGTCTGCTTTTCACCTCCCTTGAGTAAGACATACTGGTTGAGCACGACCTCCTTACGGCGTGGATGTTCTAAGGCTAGCTCACCTGAACTGGCAAAGCGCTGTAACTCGGACGGGTCAACATCAACACAGCGCATATCATAGCTTCTGATTTCAGCCGGGTCGACTTTGTCATTGAGGTAATCCTGACACTCGATACCCACCGCACGCGCCTTAAGTTGCATGTTTAAGTCCTTCGTCACCAGAACCACAGGAGCGTCGTTATGCTCCATCATCAGAACCGTTGCTGCTAAAATACGATGATCAACGCGTTCGCGATCAGGAAAGACACGGAGAAACTGACCGAGTTCTTTAGAGTTTTCTTCACAAAAATCAGGATCATAAATGACCAACCTGATTGTGCCCCCTCCCTCGGTAGGCACTCCAGAGGTCACCATGTCACCTGAGGAAAATAGCTCCGTTAGCCTCCGGTGCACTTGGCGAGCATTGGCTCCACGCTCACTTTGCTCACCCTTAAACTTATCGAGCTCAGCAAGTACGTCGACGGGTATACATATATGATTATCCTTAAACCGATTGAGACACCCTGGGTCGTGTAGCAGCACGTTGGTATCGAGAACAAAGTTTTTCACTTCGTTAGATGAAGCCTGGAGTCCAAATTCTTGAATGCGGGACTTTTTCTGAGGCTCTGTTGTTTTTCTGTGATTAGTTGAAGTTGTTGTTGCTTCTTCAGATGACTGACTTTGTTCGGGGTGGTTGGGTTGGATCATTAGGTTGTTGGTTAACGACGATGAAGTGGCGGGTGAATTTACTACAGACAACAGCCGCCCACTTTATCGGCTGCCATCCGTGATCACGAATGCGTGAGTACAAGTTTCCGCAGTTGATACTTTGGCATCGGGAGTCTCCAAATACTCCTCCGCGGGTTAGGATTACAGATTCATTGAACAATGAATAATCTTGTGAATTAAATATCAAGATACCTTAATTATTGCGCCTTCTCCACGTGATGGCAATCCTTTTTTTATTTCGAATCTAACCAGTACACTTTCAAAATAAAATCAACCGCCAACAACTAGCCGATTAGCGGCTTCTTTGTCTGAAACTCTCACTCACAAGATGACGCCCGACCAAGGCGAACACTTCCCACCAGACCAGCAATGAGAATCGCTGTAAACATGACGCCAGTGACAGCCTCCAAGTACGCTGTTGTTCTAGCGATTTTAGTCAGCGGCAAAATATCTCCATAGCCCAAGGTAGTTAGGGTAACAAAGCTGTAATAAAAGAGAGAAGAAACATCTCTGCCTCCGTGACTAAATGAAAACGATCCCGGCTGGATCAGTTCGATGAGTGAATAAAGCCCCCCCCAACAAATACCAAGTAACAAGTAGGCAACCACTGCCCCAGAAATCAGATCGGGCGTGACACGATCTGCCTTGAATATAGAGCTAAGAATGAGACCCGTCAGCCATGACAGAAAAATCAATCCATATGGCAGCGCAACCACACTAAAACCGAATGAATCCCAGCCCCGCAATTCCATAAAAAGGTTCCCCACCATCAGCACACAAAAAATTCCTGAGGCCACGAGAAGAATCCTGTGCCGGCGCCCCGTCCCGGTGAGTGAAGCCATGAACAGGATCGACGTCAGCAGGAACCAGATACCCAATAAGATTCGTCCGACTGACAAGTGCTCAAGCAGCGGCAAGCCAACCATCGTGACCAACAAGCAAATCAGCAGCGAGGTGTAGCGCCCCTTTTTAATAGGCATAAGATTCGATGATGACATGACAGCGCTACTTACTTAATTCGATAAACAATCGCGTAGAATACGGGAACAACAATCATGGTCAATATCGTGGCGCAGACTAGACCAAATACGATAGTCACCGCCATAGAGACAAAGAAAGCATCGAAGAACAGCGGCAGCATTCCCAGAGCCGTCGTGGAGGCGGCCATAGCAACAGGGCGCAATCTACTCGTGCCCGAGGCTAGGATAGCCTCCATTGGAGCAGCCCCATCGGCTTGCTGTGCATTGATCTCGTCGATGAGCACGATAGCATTTTTAATCAGCATGCCAGAGAGGCTGAGGAAACCCAGCAAGGCCATAAAGCCAAAGGGCTGACCGGTAGACAAAAGTCCGGCGGAAACTCCAATCAGAGCCAGCGGCACGCAGAGCCATATCACCAGAGGTTGGCGCAGATTATTAAACAGGCAAATAGTTGCTAGAATCATCAGGCCGATAAACACAGGGATACTTGCCATCAGTGAACCTTGAGCATTGCCCGAGTCCTCGTACTCACCAGCCCAGTGCAGCTGGTAACCATCAGGCAACTCAATCTCCTCGATTTTTGGCATCAGCTCAGCGAGCAGCTCATTGGCCGTTCCTGAGTTAGGATCACAGAAAGTCGTTATGGTGCGCTTTCTGTCCTTACGGATAATGATCTCATCCTCATAGCTGGTCTCAAACCCTGACACCACCTCAGTAATCGGAATATGCTGGCGCGCGGACCAACTCCAGATCTGGATACTTCTCAGCGAGTCAATGTTGTCACGCTCAAGTTCCGGTGCGCGCATGATCATGGGCAGCAAGAGATCCCCCTCGCGATAAACTCCAATCGTCTGCCCCTGAAAGGCACGCCTGAGCGCAGCGGCGATATCCTCGCGGTCAACACCCATAAGATTAGCCTGCTCCTCGATGATCACCGGTCGGATGACCTTTGTTCGCTGGCGCCAGTCAGTCCTTACCGCTTTAGCTTTGGGGTTCGCCTCCATGAGATCACGGGCTTGATTTGCGAGATTGCGCAGTATGTCACTATCGGGCCCGATAAATTGCGCCTGAATTTTCCCTTTCGACCCAGGCCCAAGCTCAAACTTATAGCCATACCCCAAAGTATCAGGGAAATTCTCTTTTATGTAGGCGTCAACTTTTGGGATAAGCTTATCCACGTGGGTAGCATCCTCAACGTCAACAAGAAGCTGTGCGTAGGCCGAGTTCTTGCGCTCAGGCGCGTAGGTTAACAAGAAACGCAACCCACCTTGGCCGATCAGACTTGATACGTGGGTGACCCCCTCCATCTTCCTGACCCCAGCCTCAAGCTCCTTAGCCTTTGCTTCAGTTTGTTCAATATGGGCACCCTGTGGGAGCCA
>Ga0206126_10005441_pt1 | contig 11711 bp, 32 predicted proteins | sample Helgoland_Spring_5_FD_148621 | JGI IMG/M metagenome (GOLD analysis project Ga0206126, IMG submission 148621) | Pelagic subsurface seawater microbial communities from Kabeltonne, Helgoland, North Sea - Helgoland_Spring_Bloom_20160412_1 | ecosystem: Environmental > Aquatic > Marine > Epipelagic ...
GTAGACCCTGATGAATTAATAATAGAATAATAAATAAAAAATTATGGCAACAACAGTAACAGCAGAAAATTTAACAGTAACAATAACAGAACAATATACTCTTAATGGTGTTAGTTATGGTAATACAATGAATAAAACCTATACAGATAATGGAGAGGTTTATCAAAGAATAATGGCTATACCTTATAGTGCTGAAGATGCGTTTACAGATATAATAAATTTTGGTGCAGCAGATGATGCAGGACAGGCAGATATAGATAACTATAAATATTTCAGAATAAAGAATTTAGATGATACTAATTTCTTAACATTAAGAGTTAAAGGGACAGCAGATTCTTTCTTTATTAAAATAAAAGCAGGAGAGTCTTTCTTATTGATGGATAATGAGATTGATGCAGTAGCATCTAGTACGACTTTCGGTGCTTTTACTGATATATCACAAATATCTGCTAATGCAGATACAGCAGAAATTGATATTGAGTTTGTTTGCGTTACTGCGTAATTTACTTTATAAAATGGAATTAAAATACTTTAAAAGAAGTGAGTTTAATTGCAAATGTGGTTGTAATACAAACTACATTGATAGTGATTTCTTAGAAATGATGGATAAAGCAAGAAGAATTGCAGGTGTTCCATTTAAAGTAAACTCTGGTTTTAGATGTGAAAACCATCCACTATCTAAGAAAAATCCAACCTCATCTCATATAAAAGGTATTGCTGCTGATATACATTTTACTGATGGTAAAAACTTAGCACTAATAATGGGAGGATTAGGAGGTGCAGGATTTGAAAGATTTGGTATAGATTTTAAAAACAAATTTATACACGCTGATTGTGATGAGGATAAAACAAACCCTTGTATTTGGGGTTACTAAAAAGAATATTAACTAATTAAATATATATTATGAATTTTATTACAGAAAATTGGGTTGAATTATTAATTGGAATAATGGCTTTCGCTAAAGTTATTACTAATTTAACTCCAACAGAAAAAGACAACAGAATCTTTGGATGGTTAGATACAATGATTGATGCATTAGTACCTAATTATACAAAAAAGAAATAATGATACAGAAATGGATAGGGTCTATGCTAGTGAAGGGAGGTATAACACCAATAACAGAATTGTTAAGAGCAGTAAAAGAACTTTTTACAGACACTAAAGGTAAGTGGAGTAGTAAAAGAACCATTAGTGGAGTGATAGTACTTGCTGCTAGTCTATACATTGAGAAAAATGGTATTGATACTAATGCTTTGATACTTACAGGGTTAGGTATTTTGCCATTATGTTTTTCTGTATTTGAAAAAAATAAATGTAATTGTACTGATAATTGTAAAAAATAATTATCTTTGCATAACACAGGTAGGGTTGTGCCTATCTTTGTTTTCATTGTTTATAGTTTTCAAGAGTGGGATGTTTAAAAACATCTCACTTTTGTATTATATAAGCATTTTTTTTTGTATAATTGCATCATAACCAATACATAAAACTATGAAGAAATATGGTAAAAGACTTAGACTATCTAAAGAAGAAGTTGAGATGGTTTATGAGAACAGAGCAGAAAGCACAACAAACATTAACGGAAACACAGCATTAGACATACATCTTTCAGAGAGGGGTATAAAGAAAGATGATGTTGTAAGTGTCAAGCATTGGCAATCTGCTAGTGGTGAGTATAGATTTAGCATTGTAACTAAAGAAGATATAACTGCTAATGAAAATGATATGCTAGATAAGATTAGTGGCTTCATTGAAAATCATTCTCCTCACTACCCTTCAGTAAAAAGAGATAACAAAGATGCTAATCATCTATTAGTAATAAATCCTGCAGACATACATATAGGTAAATATGCTAATGGAGTTGAAACTGGTGATGGGTATGATGTTGAAACTGCCTGTATGCGTGTTTTAGAGGGCTTAGAAGGACTTATATACAAGGCAGATGGCTTTGAGGTAGAAAGGATATTATTTTGCATAGGTAATGATGTTTTACATATTGATAATGTATATAATCAAACTACAGCAGGTACAGGTCAAGATGTAGATGGTAAGTGGTGGGAACATTTTGAGGTTGCATTAGCATTATATGTTAAGTGTATAGAGATATTAAGAGAGGTAGCACCTGTAGATGTTGTTCATTCAATGAGTAATCACGATTATCAGAGTGGATTTCATTTGGCACACGCATTAAAGAGTTGGTTTAGAAACGACAGAGATATTACTTTTGATATTAGTGTAGCACATAGAAAGTATTATAAGTATGGTAAGAACTTAATTGGCTTAGAGCATGGAGATGGTGCTAAGATGGCAAACTTACCTTTAATGATGGCTCAGGAGAAGCCAGTAATGTGGAGTGAAACTAAATATAGATATTGGTATCTACATCATTTGCATCACAAAGTTAAACATAAGTGGCTAGATGCTAAAGACTTTATAGGAGTTACTGTAGAGTATATGCGTAGTCCATCAGGAACTGATAGTTGGCACTCAAGAAAAGGATATGTAGGAGTTCCTAAGGCAGTTGAAGGATTTTTGCACGAAAAAACAAGTGGGCAAGTGGCTCGTTTGGTGCATTATTTCTAAAATATCACATAATTTTCATACATTTTACTTCTAGTAGGTAAACATTTATCTAAAAATTGTTAAAAATCTTTTGGTGGGTAATTCCAATTTTATATCTTTGCCTCAATTAATAACTAAAACAATAAACAATTATGAGTATAGCAGACAGAATTTTTGAAGATGGCATTATGCAAGATGAGAGCAGTAGGACTGATTTAAACTTTGGAGATAGATACTACAGGGGAGATGAAGAACAATACTACTATAACAAGGCAGAAGATAAATTTGAAACTATTAACGAAAAAAATGAAAAAATGGGAAAAATGAAAGAAGAATTTATGAGTATGAGAGAGCAAGAGGATGCAGAAAATGAATATAACTCTTATATGTCAGAAAGACCTGAAGAGCAAGAACAATTAGAACCGAGTATTAATCAATTAAATAATAAAAAAATGTCAAAAAAAACAATGCAAGAAAAACTAAAGAAACAACCTGAGCCAATCGTAGAAACAAGAAAAGAGGCTTTAAGAAGGCTTTACAAAGAGAATGGTTTAGTAGAAGAAGATATTTACAAAGACAAGAGAGGGTTTGTAATTATCACAAGAACTGGAATTGATAAGATTGTATCAAGAAACAATATTACAGTTGCCTATGAAGTAATCACTATGGATATAGAGAAAGGAATATGCGTATTAAGAGCAGCAGCATCAATGAAAGTTGGTAATGAGGTTAAGAACGCTATGAGTTTTGGTGAAGCATCTGACTCTAACTTAATGGGAGGTGGTAAGAAGTTTCCAGTTTCTATGGCAGAAAAGAGAGCAATGTCAAGAGTTGTTTTAAAGATTGCAGGATTCTATGAGCAAGGAGTATTTGGTCAGGATGAGATTGTAGATTAATGAATGATGATTGGATAGATAATATTCTTGATGATGAGCCTAGTGGTATTACAGATACCCAATGGCTTATCATTGAGAGTAACATTGACCTAACATCTTTTACAGAAACAATGAAATCTGATATTCTAAGAAGGGTAAATGATTTAACAGAACTAGAAGCAGAAGAAATAATAACTAAAATATATGAAAACAGATATGAAAAAGACACAAGAAAACAATGGGAAAAAATGTGCAAAGATGGAGTATTTGGACATAGAGATTTTTAATCACTTTTTAAAATCCTACACTTATATTATATGGAACAAGAAACACCTTTTAGGTGAGATTGCTGAAGATGATATATTGAAACTGCTAGATGAAATTCAACTTATAGATTTTTATCATTTAGATAAAACTAAATTTAAGGTTGAGAAATCTAAGGTTGAAAAATACATAAACAGAGATGACAAATAAATATTCATTAGTACAAATCAGAGAATCCAGAAATGAGTTTGAGGCTCTATTAAGAATATATGGTGTGTCTAATTTAAAACTTTGTAAGATACTTGGAGTTAATTATGCTACAAGTAGAAAGTTTATTGAGAATCCACCATCACTTAGATTCATTCACGCTAAGACATTAGCAGACTTTATTGGATTAAAAACACAAGACATAGTTGATACAATAATGTACGACTTAAATTAAAATTATAACAAAATGAGAAGAAGAAGATTAAAGTTTAGTGATTACTATCACAATGTAATTACAAAAGAATTAGCAGATATTTATAACATTAAACAAAAGGAAATGTTTTTGGGTAGTAGAAAGAAAAACATTATATTTGCTAAAAGGATGTATATCTATATATTAAGAGAGATGTTTGGATTAACTCTTAATGAGATAGGTAGAGTAACAAACCTACATCATGCATCTATTATACACCATACAAGAAAGTTTGAGTTCTTTTACAATAACTATCCAGAAGATTCTGATGCTTTTAAAAGAGTAGAAGATAGGGTTATTGAAGTTGAGGTGGATGAAGAAATATTAGGACTTGAAACTCAATTAGAATATATCAATGAATCATTAACTAAATTATATAAAATTAAAAAATCAAAAAATGACAGACAAGAAAGAGAAGGTTTACTTACCAAGTAGTATCAAAAATATTGATACGAAGTATGGTACAATGATGGTTGCTAACTTTAAGATGGATGAACTACAAGCAAACTCAAAGAATGGTTGGGTTTCTATGGTGATTTCAGAAAGGAGAGAACCATCTGAGAAGGGTGCAACTCATTATGCTTATGTAAATACTTATGAGCCACCAAAAGATTCTAAGCCAACAACTGCTAAGAAATCTACAGTAAAAACAGATGATGACTTACCATTCTAATGATTAAATGGAAAAAAACAACTTATCCTAGCACTTTCATCAAACTATCTGATGAACTTGCTAAGGTAAGGAGTATGTTATCTGCTGATGTTTATAATAAAAACACAGAAAAATATAGAGGTAATCAAGAACACTCTATATCTCAGTTAGGAATATTTGCAGAACTCATTGCAAGACATCTGATGGAGAACAACAATGGTATAAAATATAAGGCAGCATTACTACTTGAGTCAAGACCAGTTGTTGAGGCTGATTTAATTATGGAGGGTATTGGTGAGATACATTACATTGATGTTAAAGGCGTAAGAAGTGGTGGAGATACGCTTAGAGTCAATTTTAAAGCCCATAACAACCCTAAAAAGAAAATTACGCACTATTTGTTCATACAGCCATTGAACGCCTTATACGCAAGATTTTGTTGGTTTACTCACAAACAGGTAAGTGAGTGGACTGTAGTGATGTCCACCTATACAGAGTGCTATGAACTAGAAATACCAAAAAATAACTAAAACTAAAAACAATGAAAGAACAACCAAACTTTTACGCTATAATACCTTCAGGTGTAAGGTATGATAAAGATTTGACACCAAACGCTAAACTTCTTTACGCTGAAATAACATCTCTACTGTCAATGGGTGGTGAGTGTTATGCTTCTAATAAATACTTCTCAGAGTTGTATGGTAAGAATAAAGTAACTATTTCAAGATGGATTAAAGAACTGAAGGAAAGAGGTTACATATCAGTTAGTTATACATACAAGGAGGGTAGTAACGAAATTGCTAATAGGTATATACAAATTTGTTATACCCCCCTTAGCAAAAATGATAAAGGGGTATTAACAAAAATGCTAAAGAGTAATAATACTAGTATTAATAATAAGAGTATTAATAATAAAGGGGTTTCTTTTAAAAAACCAACTGTTAATGATATTAAAGAATATTGTTTATGGAGGAGTAATGGTATAGATGCAGAAACTTTTTTTGATTTCTATGAAAGTAAAAATTGGTTGATAGGTAAAAACAAAATGAAGGATTGGAAGGCTTGTGTAAGGACTTGGGAGAAAAGACAAAATAAAACTAATAACAATAACACTACATCACATAGACATAAAAAAGGAGGAGATTATGGTGATGGTAAATTTTAAACTATGAGAACAATAGAAGATACATTTAAAAATGCAGACTTCCTGCAGCCAAAGGTTTACAACAGATATAAACTAGGAGCAAGAGAAGAAATAAAAGAAATGTTCATTAAGTCTTTTGAGTATTACGATAGAACAGTTGAGAAGTATGAGCATTTACCTGCTTATGATGAGATTATTGACTGGATGGTAGATACAAAAGGTAGAGGTTTGATGTTGATGGGAGAGTGTGGATTAGGTAAATCAACTATCTTAAACTTTGTTATTCCTGCTATATTCAGGACTAAAACAAATAAGATATTAAGAAGCGTTCCTGCAAAAGAATTAGGTGTAGTTGATAGAAACAAAGCACCATTCATTATCATTGATGACTTAGGAACTGAGAGTATTAAAAATGATTATGGTACTAAGATAGATGCAGTTGCTGATGCAATTTCTTATGCTGAGGATAGTTCTAAAACATTACTAATCACTACAAATTTAACACCAAAAGCACTAAAAGAAAGATATGATGAAAGGACTTTAGATAGGTTGAGGAAGTGTAAAGTGGTGATTATCAAGGGTAAAAGTTTTAGAAACTAATTTGTATAAAATTGAATTATTTTTATATATTTGCATTGTGAAAACATTTATGATAATATGGGGAGTAGTTGTAATTGCTTGTGTGCTAGAAGCCTATTTCTACTCTACCTTAATAGAATATGAGTATAGTGGGGATAAATAATAATAACTATAGGGAAACTCTGAAACCCTTAAGCATTAATATTCCTTTTTTTTTTCAACCCCACTATGCTTATTAAATAAACAACATGAAGAAAAGAAAATTAAATAGTAAAAATCCTAAGTACAGAAAGGATAAGGAAGAAAAATTAGTTGTACTTAAAAAAGTTCCATTCACTGGTAAAGCAAAAGGTTATGGAGTTTGGTATAAAAATGAAAAATAATATGGATAATAGAACTTACAAATCAATTAAAAGCGTATTGAAGCATCATATTAAGACTGGAGTTAGGTCTTTGTGGACTTGGAAGAATGATAACTTCACAATGATATACGAAAACTATGCAGGCGATGATAGGATATATACAAGTAATCAACTTTTAAAAATATTAAATGATGAATAGTGTAACTATTGGTGCTTTAATGATTGTTGGTGTTGTGATTTTATATATATTTGCTTTATGCTATGTTGAAGGTAAGATAGCAAAACAAGAGAATGATAGGTTAGAAAACAATATAGATAAATTAGATGACAAAGCATAATAAACACTATTACGATAAAGGTAGGAATGGATGGACACCTAATACCACTTGGCAAGATGAAGTGATAGAGGATAAAGACAATAAATGGAGTGGAGGTAAAATTAACCCTAAGATGCTATTAACAAAAGAAGAACTTATGTTAGATTACAGTAAAGAAAAAACACCAAACTATTACATTGGTAAAGTTTATGGATATGAGGCTAGGAAAATAATTGAGGACTTTGGTTTATCTTATAATGTCGGTACTGCCACTTCATATCTCCTGAGAGCAAAGCGTAAACACGAAACAAGTGTTGAGTGCATACAAAAGGCTATTAACCACTTAGAGTTTGAGTTAGATAAAATCAAAAATGAAAAAACCAATCTTTAGAGTATTTGTATCTTACGAGATAAAGAGTAAAAAAGTTGTAACTAGGAAAGTAATTACAGGAATACTAGATACATTTGTTCTTACATCTAACATCAAAGAAATAGAGAATGACCAAGAATTAATAGATAGAATTTGTTACATAAATAAAAAGAAACTAAATAAAGTAGATGTTATAATTACAAGTATTGATATTGAAAATCAATATGGTGAAACTACTGATAGGTTTGAAGATGAATATTAGATTATGCCAAAGATTAGAAAGATAAGAATAGAAGATAGAAAAGATAGTAGAGGTGGTGGTTACTCCAGAAGAAAGTTTACTGTTGCTGAAGCAGATGCTATCAGAGAAGAATACAATACTGCTACAGAGAAGATAACTATCTCATCTCTTGCTAGGAAGTATAGTGTATCTCAACCTTTAATGTACCAACTAATAAAGGGTAAGACCTATACTGATGGGGGAACAGGGGGTATAGGGGGTAGGCATAGGGGGCATAGGGGGTCATAGGGGGTATGGCTATGAAGAAAGAAGCATTAGTCCAATCATCATTCTGTACCTACATACAATACACTTATCCTGATGTAAGATACTGTGCCTCACTAGGTGGTATAAGAACCTCTATGAAACAAGCAATACTAGCCAAGAAAACTGGCTATGTTAAAGGCTTTCCTGATATGCAAATATGTAAAGTCAATAGTGAGTATGCAGGATTATTCCTAGAGATTAAAGCAGATAAGACTTGCTACCCATCCAAAGAACAAAAGCAATGGGTTGCTGACCTCAATGAAGCAGGTTACTATGCTAAGGTAGTTAAAGGACTTGAAGAATGTATGGATGTCCTTGACTGGTATATGAAAATAAAATAATTTTCTAAAAAACTTTTACAAAAAACTTTTCTTGAAACTGTTTCTGCTCGGTGAAACTGCTGTTGAAACTGCTGTGAAACTGCCCTGAAACTGCTAGGGTTGTTGGGTAAAAAAAATAAAAAAATTTTTTGAGATTTTTCATAATTTAACATAATTATTTATTATTTTGACAATTTAACATAATAAAAAATAATTTAAAAAAGTTTGTTTTTTATTTGCATATATTAAAAATTTTGTTATTTGCGCATGCGTTCTATCTATTGTAAATTTTCAACCTCAAAAATTGAGCCAACCAACCGAACCACAAAAAGCACATAAATAAAATATATAAAAAACAACTTTTTCACCACCACCACCCAAAAACGAGGTAAAAAAGCACTTTTTAAATTTTAATATTTGCTTAAAATAGCCTTATTTTATACTTATTTTATGCAGTTTTACTAGAGTAAATAAAAGTTTTTTAACATTTGTTTGTTTTTTGTTAAAAATTGTTTGTATGTTTGCAGTGTTCAATAATTAAAAGACAATAAAAAAAAATTAACAAAACACTTTAAACTATGAAAACAAAAACACAAAACACAAAAATAAACAATTTAATCGAAAAAGCATTTTTAAAAGCAACAGAGCAAGACCAAAAAAAGAAAATAAATTTAAAAAAGAAGTTTCCAAAATGGGAATACGTAAAAGCAAAAAATAAAAACTAAAAAAATGGATGAAAAGCAAATTAATAGTATAGATTATTTAATTAACGAAAAGATAGAAGAGTTAAAAACACTTTTAAATTTAAGAGAATTAAATATATATAAAGAAGAAAGAAAAACAGAATACAAAAAACAAGAATTAAAAAAAATACTAACTAATAAAAAACTAAAAAAATGAACTTATCAGAATTAGACCCCTTCAAACAAACGTTAATAGAAAAATTATGTTTACTATTATTTTTAAACAGCAGCAATAAAAAAGAATTAAAAGAAAATCAAAATAAAATTTTACTTTGTGAGAACTTAACAAAAGAAAAAATAATTGAATTAATAGAAATAGAAGAATACAACAACGGATTTAAAAAATAATTGATTTAATAGAAATAGAAGAGAGTAATTAATGTGCGTGAAATACCGCTTATTTGGAGCACGTATATTGATTGCTCAATTCTTTTTTACAAGGAAATTAATTAAGTAATAAACTAAATAAACTAATAAAATGAATAAATACAAAATAACAAATTTAAGAACTAAAAAAAATTACTTTTTAAATGAGGAAGAAAAAACAAACTTTTTTAAAAAAAACAAAGTACAAAATTATGATATTACAAATTTAACAGAATTAAAAAGGATAAGATATAATAAAATTTTAGATAATATACAGTTAACAACTTTATTTTTTGCTGTTATTATTACTATTATTGTAATTATAGAAAAATATTACTAATTAAATTAAACACTTTAAAACATGGACACACACACACAGAACGACCCCAACAACCCAATCAACCAACAACCAAAAGAAAATTATTGTAATATTTGCAATATTGAAGAATCAAAAACGTATTTTGTTGATGACTCTGGAATATGTGAAGAATGTTTCTATTCTTGTTGCGGCGATGAATTAAATCAGGATATCAGGATATGCAAAAGTTGTGGAGAGCACAACTAATAAAAACTATTAATTTAAAACTATAAAAAATGAATTTACTAACACAGAATGCAAAACTAAAAAAGACCAGCATAGAAAATAAAATGAGGGTTATGAATTTTAGTCTACCAGCATACAAAACAATAACAGGAAAAACAGTTTGCCCATTTGCAAAAGATTGTATAAAATATTGCTATGCTCAAAAAGGAAATTATCGTTACCCCTCAGTTATAAAGGGATTAAATAACAGATACGAGTTAAGCAAAACAGATGAATTTGTTCCTAAGATGAACGCAACTATAATACTAGAACGACCTACTCATGTGCGAATACACGACAGCGGCGATTTTTACAGCCCTCAATACCTTAATAAATGGATACAGATAGCAAAAGACAATACAAACGTTATTTTTTACGCTTATACTAAGTCAATCAAATTCTTTGTAGATGGGTTACTACTTCCAAAGAACTTAAAAATTATATTTAGTGAGGGAAGCAAGACAGACAATCTTATTAATACGGCAAAGCATAGACACGCACGTATATTTAAAAGCAAAGAACTGTTAAACGCTGCTGGCTATATAAACGCAAGTGATAACGATTTACAAGCCATTACAGACAATAAAAGAGTAGGCCTAGTATATCACTAATAAAAACAAATTATAAACGCTTAAAATTAAAATTATGATATCAAAACAAAAGAAAAATTTAATATTTGAATTGTCTTATTTTATTCTTCAGGAAATAGAACAAATAAACAATATTAATAAATTTACATCTTTAGAGAAAAAAACCAATATTACAGTGTTAACAAATATTATTAAATCTTCTAAAGAGTACACAAACAAACAAATAAAAGAATTGATAAAAGAGTTGAAGTTTCAACTTCCTTTCTAATAACTTAAAAACTAAATAAAATGGCTAAAGGAGATTTAAAAATGACTTCCTGGAGTGATTTACAGTTAACTATGTTGCTGATAATAGCAATACTAACTTCAGGATGTTGAGCAAACAAATTACTAATTAAAACAATTAAACAAATGAAAACAACAACTTTTAAAAATGTTAATAACTGGACTTTTAACGATAGTTTACAACAGATATTAATTGAAATAGAAATATTTAAGTATAAAGAATGTACAAAAAAACAATTAACCCAAAGAATAGAAGACCAATTAAATAACTTAAAAACATTAAACAAATGAAAACAATTACAACAGACAGAGCAAAGGAATTAATAAGAGAGACAAACGGACAAATTTTTAGTAGTACATTCATTAAGAAGAATGGACAGCACAGGCTCTTAACAGGTCGTTTAAAGGTTACTAAGGGTTTAAAAGAAGATGCAAAGCCTAGACCATATAAGCCGAGCAAATACAACTTAATATGCGTTTACGATATGACAAAGCAAGGATATAGAATGATAAATATTAATACTTTGTTAACTTTAACAATTAATAAAAACAAATATAAAATTATATAATTATGGAAGAACTAAAAGAACTTTACGAACTACAAAAAGAACATATTAAAGTATTACAAGAAAGGATTGAGATACTAAAACATAATATTGAGATAGATAAAATAACTATTAAAACGCAAGAA
>Ga0206126_10005444_pt1 | contig 11708 bp, 29 predicted proteins | sample Helgoland_Spring_5_FD_148621 | JGI IMG/M metagenome (GOLD analysis project Ga0206126, IMG submission 148621) | Pelagic subsurface seawater microbial communities from Kabeltonne, Helgoland, North Sea - Helgoland_Spring_Bloom_20160412_1 | ecosystem: Environmental > Aquatic > Marine > Epipelagic ...
TAGAAATACAAACATTTGGAAGTGCATTGAAAGGTGCTAACTATAAAGATGGGAATTGCAATAGTTGGTATGTAATGGAAATGGCAGAAAAACGTGCATTGTCAAGAAGTGTATTAAAACTAACTGGTTTCTACGAACTGGGTGTGTTTGGTGAAGACGAAAGTGATGACTTTAAAAGGAAGTAATATGAGAAGAATAAAAAAACCTTTAGATGATAAAGTAAAATTTATACCTTGCAATGAAAATAGATTAATATATTCATACACAAGAACTGATAAAAAATCAACAAGAAAAGAAAAACTAAATAAATAAAAACACGAGGTATTGCGTGTAATGACAATACCAAATTTAAACTATATATTATGAGTGCAATTATCAACGGAAGTATTAGAGTAGATAGACTACCTAAAGAGAAATTTATTAAAGGAAAAGATGGTGCGGTGTACTACAACTTCACAATAGCGGTTCAAGATGAAACTAGGTATGGTAACAATGTAGCTTTTATGGATAGCCAAACCAAAGAAGAACGTGAAGCAAAGGTTGCAAAAACCTATCTTGGAAACGGTAAGGTTGTTTGGATGAGCGACCAAGGAGTAACGGTTGCTGAAAGAGATGACCAACCACAAGCGGTTTCAGAACCAGCAAGTGATGACTTACCATTTTAATTAGCCTAACTTTTAATAGGGTGTGAGTTTTTAACTTGCACCTTTTTTTTATATATTTAACGAATGACAGAAAAAGAAACAGAACAGAATATGTTAATGGAATTTATTGCAGATACTTGCAAGATAGACATTAACAAAAAAATAGATTATCCACCAGTATGTTTAAGCTATGGTGAAAAGGTTTTACAATCTGATAAAGGTGATTTACTCATACCAATAGCTTTAGGAACGTTTGGCAATCTTTCAGTAATAACAGCACCACCAAAGACAAGAAAGAGTTTTTTTTGTAGCCTATTAGCAAGTGCTTATTTAAGTGGTTCAAATATTTACGGTGGAAAAATAAAAGGACATAGAGGCAATGGTGATTTAATTTATATAGATACAGAACAAGGAAGCTGGCACGCATCTAAAGTATTTAAAAGACCATTAGATATGGATAGCAACATACCTAAAGATAAATACCATACGTTTGCATTACGTACAATAGCTTTTAAGGAACGTTTAGAGTTTATTGAATACTATTTAAAGGAACACATAAAAGAACCATCTCTGCTTATTATAGATGGTGTAGCAGATTTATGTGCTGATGTAAACAACATAGAAAAAAGTAATGAATTAGTAAGTGCATTAATGAGAATTAGCCAGCAACAAAACGTGCATATCATTTGTGTGATACATCAAAACTTTGGTAGTGCTAAACTCGGAACTGGTCATTTAGGTAGTGCATTAGAAAAGAAAGCAGAAACGGTAATAAGTTTGGAGGCTAACACAGTAAATAAAGATTGGACTACGGTTAAGTGCGGTAGAAGTAGGGGTTACTCTTTTGAAACATTTAGCTTTGAAGTAAACGAAAAAGGATTACCAATAATAGTTGGTGATTTATATGACCCTTTAAAATGATATGGTACAAAAAACAATGATTATAGTTGCTGCAAAGCATAAAGAGTGGGTAGAAATAGTTTTATCTTTTGGTTGTAAACAAGAAACTGCTGAAGATATTGTACAAGAAATGTATTACAAGATACAACTGAAACTTGAAAAAGGTTTGGATATAATGTACAATGAAGAAGAAATAAACTATTACTATATTTTTAAAACTTTAAGAACATTGTTTTACGATTTAAAAAGAAAAGGTAAAAACATCACAATGGTTTCTATGGATGACATACACTTAACAACATCAGATGTAAACTATCAAGAACCATACGATAAAATACAAGAAGAACTATCAAAGATGTTTTGGTATGATAGAAAAGTATTTGAAATAATAAATGAGGGTGAAAGCATTGCAGAATTTTCTAGAAAAAGTTTAATACATTACTACTCACTTTACAACACATACAACAAAGTAAAAAGTAAACTAAAAAAACTATTATGACAAACAAAACAGAATATGGTGCAAGAAAATTTAATCAAGGTTCATATAATCATAGTGATAAATATGCAAAAGATTTATTTATAAATTACATAACTAAAAAAGGTCATACTATTATTAATAAAGAAGAAAATTATGACCACGATGTTATTACTAAAAAAGATAATATAATATATTATTTTGAATTAGAAACAAAAAGCAAATATCCATTTACAACAATAGAAACTTTTAAATTTAATTCAGTAAGTTTTTTAGGTAGAAAAAAAAGGTTGCACTTAAAAAATAAATTTCATTATATAATAATTTGCAGAGAAACAGAATGGGCAATAACTTGTAATTCAGAAGATATATTTAAAAATGAATATATAGAGAACTTAAACATTAATACATCAAACAGAAAAGGTAAAGACCAAATGTATAGAGTGCCAAAAGATAAGTGTAAATTTTTTAACATTAATATATAACTGATATGAAACACAACGGAGATTTTAGACACGATTTAGAGGTAGGACAAGTAAAAGAAAAAGAACTTGCAGATATTTTTGAGGGTAGCACTATAGAAGTTAAAAGAGATTTAAAGACAAAAGAAACTGGAAATGTTTTCGTTGAGTATTATAATTTAAGAAGTAAAAAACCAAGTGGTATATCCACAACTGAAGCTGAATTTTATTGTTTTGCAGTAGAAGATACATTCCATATAATAAAAACAGATGTACTTAAAAATAGATGTAGGAATTATTTAGGCACAAACAAAGATGTGCTAGGTGGGGATAGTAACACAAGCAAGGGTATATTACTAACAATAAAAGAATTGATATGAAACTAGGGAACATTATTTATTACATAACTAAATATACTGGTATTAAATACCTGGTAGATAAATACCACAAATTAAGAGGTACTAAATGCGACTGTAACAACAGAAGAAAAAAGTTAAACGAAATTAAAATAGAAAGATGGTAAAATTTACTAAAGAAGATTTTGAAAGCTGGAGTGACTTTAGGTCTGAACCAAAGAACACTTTACAAGGTAATGAGTTTGAACTTATATGCCAGTTACACGCAAAGTACTATAACCATAAATACCACAAGCCTTGCACTTGCAATCCAAAGAAAATAAAGTTGTGGATAAAGCAGCTTAACATAATTTGGAACAATGGGAATTAAAAAAATTAATGAGTGGGAAAAGGCAGTAGTGTTTCTTCTTAACCTTGATGGTTGGGAGTTAGAACATTGTGGTGATGGCTATTCAAGATATGATGCAAAGGGTAAAACACCAAAGGGTATGGATTGCGTTATAGAGATGAAATTTAGAAACAAGTACTATGAAGATAAAATGCTTGAAAAAGAAAAGTACGATGCTCTAATAGCTTTAGATGATGTTGTAAAGATATACTTTGTAAATGACCCTAAAGGAAATTTTATGTATTACCTCAACACACTAGAGATGCCAACACCAGTTAAAAAGTACTGCCCAGATACTACAATGTGGACAAAGAAAAGACTTTTAAAAGATGTGTACTTGCTTAAAGAAAATGAAGCGGTAAGAATAAATATAAATATAGAACCAAATTAGTTGTTAAATGTTTTGTTTATAAAGTAAATAGTTTTATATTGCGGTATATTAATAATTTAAAACAGAACAAAATGCAAGATTACATCAAAATTTATTCGAATTGGGAAACTAAAGATTTATTTGACCAGCTTTATTTTTTAGAAGAACAAACTTATACCACGTTTAACCGTTATCGTGTTGTTGCAATTAAATCAATACTTAAAGCAAGATAATAATATGTCACAATTTGAAAAACTAGGATATTTTTTAGAGTATATGATTGACGATAAATACATTGGCTCAACTATATTAGAAAAACCCGATAGAAAAGAAGTAGGCTACTATGGTAGGATAGATGAGGTAGCAACCGAAGATATTATATTTAGCAACAAAAAAAGAATTAAAAAAGGACAATCATTTTATACTAGAATGTATCCTTTATGCGGAAATAAACTTTAATTTAAAAACAAAACAGATGAAACAAACAATTACTTTCGGACAATTTCAAGACGCCTTTTATAATATGGATAGGCAAAACCAATTTACTTACAAAGGAAAAAAAGCCTTATTTGAATATTTAGAAGAATACGAAGACAGCACTGGGGAACAAGTAGAATTAGATGTAATAGCATTATGTTGTGATTATTCAGAATACGATAGCCTTGAAGAATTCCAATTAGATTACGGACAAGAAGATTACCCAGACATTGATGCAATAGAATGTGAAACACAAGTTATACGAATAGATAATGATAGCTTTATAATCGCAAATTTTTAATATGAAAGTAAACGATGCAGCTTGGGAAAAGCTAAAAAAACAAATAGAGTACCATACAGAAGCTGACACATCTATATCAGACATATCGATTAACTACCAAGTTAAAGAAACGAAGAATAAAAATTATTTAAGACTTAACATAACAATAGACAAATGGGACAAGGTAACAGAATAGAAAAATTAGAAGCACAAGTTGAAATATTAAAAGCACAATTAAAAGAAGCGCAATCACATACTTACATATATGATACAAACACTTTATATTGTAGTGATGGTGAATTATATATTGGCTATGGTCATAATGATGACAAAACACTTGTGATGAATGTAGACCAGCTTTTTAGAGACTTACCAAGTATAATTAGTATGGTAACTAAAGAACAAAAGAAGATGCAGCAAATGCACCTTAAAATGATTAAAGAAGCATTGGTATGATTTTATTAGTAGATGCAGATAGTTTAATTTTTGCAAGTTGTTATCGTAAAAGAGAAACACCAGATGATGAAAAGTATTACACAGATATAGCTGATGCAAGAAATAAGTTTGACCAGCAGTATATGAAGATTGTAAATGACTTGGAAGAAAAATACACCATAGATAAAGTGCTTTGTTTTAGTGGCTCTAAGGGTAATTTTAGAAAACTAATTACACCAAAGTACAAAGCCAACAGAAAGAAACAAGAACTGCCACCGCTTTTAAATGAGATGCACCAATTTGTAAAAGAACAATACGATAGCATTTGGGGTTACGGTGTAGAAACAGATGATATGGTTGCTAGGTACTGGAAGCAAATTAGCGATGATATAGGCAGAGATGAGGTTATGATAGTTTCAATAGATAAAGACTATAAACAATTCCCTTGCTTGATGTACAACTATCACTACAAGCATAAAGAGATATTAGACATATCAGAAGAAGAAGCTATGTACAATTTTTATGAGCAATGCATTGTTGGTGATACCGCAGACAATGTAAACTACTTTAAAGGTAAGGGTAAAAAGTTTGCAGAAAAACATTTTAAAGAATGCACAACAAAATACCAATACACAAGAAAACTATATGAATTATTTAAACAAGAATACAAAGGTAAAGCAAGACAAAAATATGCAGAGTGCTATCACCTTTTAAAATTAAGAACACAATGAGAGATAAAATAGTAGAAGATTTAAAAAGCGAATTTGATATAAGAAGTTGTGTGGGTATAGACAAATACAAAACAACACTACAAGACAATAACAAAGATGATTTTTTGCAGCACCTAAAAGAAGAATTAATGGATGCAGCTTTATACATACAAAAACTACAAAGCAAATGAATTACAACACAATACCAACAATATTAGAAACACCAGAACAAGTAAGTGAATTACTTATTACATTAACTGGCATAAATATATACAAACAAACAAGACAAACTGAATACGTTGAGCATCGTGCTTTGCTTTGTCATATATTAAGAAACAAACTTGATATGAGGTGGGTAAGTATATCTGACTTTATAAAATCAAAAGGTAAATCATTTGACCACGCAACGGCAATACACGCAAACAAAATGTATCCATTGTACAAAAAAGATAGATTTGATTATTACGATAAATTAGAAAGCAACTTTATAGTTAAATCACAAATAGAGTATAGCCAAATATCTAAACTAGAAGTGATACAAAAAAAGTATGCAACACTAGAAAAAGATTATTTCAAGGCAATAGAAAAGTTAAGTATATACGATAAACATTATGCAAGTGGTTATACTAAAAATGAAATGAAATACAGAGGTTTAGAAGAAGAACAAAAAACTATGTATGATGAAAGAGCAGCTTTAGTATTAAAGTCTTTTGAATGGAAGCAAAACAATAGTGAGTATGAAATAATAAATTGTGCAACGTGATAGAAAAAGAATGGCTATTTATGCAAACACCAAAAGAAAAAGCATACCAATTAGTAAAAGCATTTTATGTAGAAACAACAACAAGCACAGAAGCAAAGAAATGTGCTAAACTACATATAAGTCTTATACTTGAAAACGAAATACTAAAACCATCTAACAACATAGAATACTATCAAGAAGTACTAAACGAAATAGAAAAGCTATGAGCAAGAAACTAATACAAAAGCTACAACAACTATTAGACAAATTACCAAAGGGTAAAGAAAGAAAAGCAATAAGAGAAAGACTACTAAAATTAAAGGTAAATAAATAAATAAATTAAATACGTTATATAAATATGGAAAAAGTAAAAATTAGTAAAGTAATACCAAATGAAAACAACCCACGTTTCATAAAAGACTATAAGTTTAAAAAGCTGGTTAAGTCAATACAAGACTTCCCAGAGATGCTTAAGCTGCGCCCTATTGTAGTAAACAAGGATATGGTAGTGCTAGGTGGTAATATGAGATTAAAGGCTTGTAAAGAAGCTGGTTTAAAAGAAGTGTATATATTAAAAGCTGATGAACTTACAGAACAACAACAAAGAGAATTTATTGTAAAAGATAATGTAGGTTTTGGTGAATGGGATTGGGATATACTTGCAAACGAATGGGATAACCAACAACTGAAAGAATGGGGTATGGATGTTTGGCAGCCAGAAGAAGAAGTTGATTATTCTGCTTTAGAAGATTTAGATTTAGATGAAACTATAGAAGATAAAGAAGCTGGTGTTAAACGTGCTATTATGATTGAGTTTGACCCAAAGCATTACGACCAAGCAAATGAATTAATTACACAAGCTAGGAAAGAGGGTAAGAATGTAGGGTTAATAGTTTTAAACGCATTTAAAGATAATATATGATTGTATGTATTCCAACAAAAGGGAGGACACAAACGAAAACCTATAAACTTTTTGAGAATGTTGGTATAAAAGTTTACCATTTTATTGAGCCACAAGAAATAGAAACATATGATGTACCAAACAAAATAAACATTAAAAAAAATAATAAAGGTATTGGTTATGTTAGAAACTTTATATTACAATGGGCAGAAAAAAAAAACATAAAAGTTATATGTATGTGTGATGATGATATAACAAGTTTTGGATATGCTAAAAATGGGAAGTCAATAAAATCTGATGCAAGTATATTTAAAGATATGTTAAAGATAATTCACAAAATGCCTTTTGAAATATATGGTATGAATTTTAGACAATTTGCTTGGGCAGAAAAAAACAAATATAGTATTAACAGCAAAACATTTACAGCTTGTGTAATAATAAAAGTCAATAAAATTAAATGGGAATATGAAAATACTTTTAAAGAAGATATACAATTTCTTTTTGAAAGCATAAAATATGGAAATGGGTGTTTAAAATTTAATAAATTATTTTTTAATACACCACCAGTTGGAACAAATTTAGGTGGATGTTATGATGGATATATAAATAAAGAGGATGAAAAATGTTTTAACTTTATTTTAAATAAATACCTAGGTTACACTAAAATAATTAAAAAGAAAAATTCACTTGATATAAAGTGGGATATGAAATCATATGCAAAAAATTTTAATAAGAAAATATTATGAAAACAATTAAACTACACAAACAAGAACACGATGTTAAGATAGGTAAAGACTGCCCTTACTATGAGCCAAACATTACAGAAGATTGTATGTTAGAACTTGATGGAGAGGTAATAGGTTTTTATATAAAAGATGTTTCAAAGTATAGTAACAAGTTAAGCCAGTTGATATCAATATCAAATAAAGAATTTAGAAGCGACAATGTACCAAAGCAAGAAATGAGTAGAGGACCACAAGGAACAAAAGCTGATAAACTGCAAAGACAAAAAGAGGGGAAAAACCTAGTAACGCAATTTAGTACTATTCTTGGGAGTGTAGCACCTAAGCCACATATGCGTAGACCATACCCAACAATATCATCTGTACATAGGGAAAACAAATCAAAGACATTCATTAAGGCTATGTGGGGTGCATCTGTTGAAGCAGAAAAAATAATTAAACAACTTACCCCAGAAATATATAAAACCCAGTTAGAACTCTTTAAAGACGTAGATAAGAAATGGCGGTTTGGAAATATGTTTACTAGCAGTATATCAAATTTTAATATAGCAGCAGCATATCATAGAGATACTGGTAATATAGTTGGTGCAGTAAATGTAATACTCACAAAAAGAAACAACTCTAATGGCGGTTGCTTAAATGTGCCAGACTATAATGTTACATTCGAACAAGCAGATAACTCAATGCTAGTTTACCCAGCTTGGAAAAACATTCACGGAGTTACACCAATAATAAAAACAGCAGAAGATGGATATAGAAATAGCTTAATATTCTACCCATTAAAAGCATTTAAAGGAATATAATATGAACGAAAGTAGACACATAAAAAAGGAAAGCCTATTAAAAGCACTTGAACAAAGTTTAGGAGTTGTTACAGTAGCTTGTAAGAAAGCAGACATACCTAGAAGCACTTATTACAAATGGCTTAAAGATGATGAAGCATTTGCTATTGAGGTTAGGGATATTGAAAACGTAGCATTAGATTTTGCAGAAAGCCAGTTGCACAAACAAATATCTGAAAACTCAACAGCAGCAACTATATTTTATCTAAAGACAAAAGGTAAGAAAAGAGGTTACATTGAACGTCAAGAAATAACTGGAGCAGATGGTATGCCTACTAACTTTCAAATTGAGATAATTGATAAAACCGAAGATACAGACTAATATAGTCTATAAGCATTTAGCCAACACAGATAAAAAGATTGTAGTTGAACAAGGTGGTACAAGGTCTGGTAAAACATACAATATACTTCTATGGGTTATATTTAATTATTGTGCAAACAACAATGACAAGATTATAACTATATGCCGTAAATCATTTCCAAGTTTAAGAGCAACGGTAATGAGGGATTTTATGGCTATACTACAAAAGTATAAATGCTATAGTGAGCAATACCATAACAAGTCTAATTCAGAATATCACCTATTTGGTAACCTTGTTGAATTTATATCTTTAGACCAGCCACAAAAGATTAGAGGTAGGAAACGTGACTTGCTATTTGTTAATGAGGGCAATGAACTTTACTTTGAAGATATGCAGCAGTTGTTGTTTAGAACACAAGATAGGGTTATACTTGATTTTAACCCATCAGATGAGTATCATTGGATATATGACAAGCTAATTACTAGAGATGATTGTGTATTTTATAAAACCACCTACCTAGACAACCCTTTTATTGAAGCATCAATTAGAAAGGAAATAGAAAGGTTAAGAGATACAGATGAACAATATTGGCAGATATATGGTTTAGGTGAAAGAGCAGCCAGTAGGAGTACAATATTTAAGTATGTTGAGGTTAATCAAATACCACAACTTGCAGAACTGATTGCATACGGAATGGACTTTGGATATACTAATGACCCAACAACATTTGTATCGGTTTATAGCCAAGGTCATAACTTATATATACAAGAACATCTATATAGAACACAAATGACTACAAGTGATATAAATAACTTCCTTAAAGAGTTAAACCTAACAAGCAAACCAATCTATGCGGATAGTGCTGAACCAAGATTAATATCAGAACTACGTGCAATGGGTAACAATATATTTCCAAGCATAAAAGGTAAGGATAGTGTGAATGCTGGTATTGACCTACTTAAAAGATACAAGATACATATACTGGCAACCTCAACAAATGCCATAAGTGAATTTAGGAATTACAAATGGAAAGAAGATAAAAGTGGTATGCTCATAAACACACCAGAAGATAAAAACAACCATATTATTGACCCTTGTCGTTATGCAACTTATTCTATATTAAGCAGACCAAACTTTGGTAAATATGCTTTACACTAAAAAAAGTTATTAAATTATTTGTTGGTATGTTATTTATTTGTATATTTGCTTAACATTAATAACTAAAACAGAATATTATGACAGCAAGTTTAAATTTTACAAACAAAAAATTATCAAGAGAATTATTAAAAGGTGTTAAAAAAGAACAATGGATAGAAAGCCTTAATCGTAAAAGTGATAGCTATTTTAATTTATCTGATGTAACAAAAACAACAGATAAAGCTATGTTTATATCTACACCAACTCACCCGCAATGCAATGATGGTTTTTGGATACCTAAAAGTGTTTGCCTTTTTGAATATGTAAACCATTGGTCAGATAATAGTTTAGTGAGAGTTATAATAGGGATGCCTTATTACCTTACTGCACAAGGTAAAGATGAAGCTAAAAATGGCGGTTTTTCAGCAGCACACGCAATAGCTAACTTTGCAACAAAAAATAGAACTGATGTATATTGTAATGCATAAAAACAACGGGGGTGTAAAAACCCCCTTAACAAAACAGATATGAAAACACCATTAGAAAACGCATACGACAAATTAAGAGGGTTAGACATAGAGTATAATTCAGAACTACTAACCATTATGAGTAACCTGGCATCAGAAGCATTTAGTGTAGGTTATAACAAAGCAGTTAAAAACACACAAGAAGTATATGAAAAAGTCTACGATATTTAAAACCAAAATAATAATAGTATTGATGTTAGCAATTTTAGCAATAGCATTAAATGCTTTAAATATATATATACAATGAAAAAATTAATAAACAGATTTTTAGTAAAGAAAAGCATCAGACCATATAAGGTAGTACCTTTAAGTACTGGTGTTATTGTAGAACATTACCGTAATGGTAAATTAAAAACAGAATATTATGAATAGATTAGCAGAAATAATAGAAACATATATCAATGGGAACATAACCATTGCTAAAAAAGAATTTATGTATTGGAAGATAGATTTAATTCAAATAATAGAATGTAGTGAATTATTTGGGTTGCGTAAAACTATAAAAATATTAAAGGCTATCGGTTTAAGTGATATGTATATTATTAATTCATTTCACGATTATGATAGACAAAACATTGATGAAGCAAAAGAAATACTTTTAAATAACTTTTATTAAAAACAGAATATTATGGATTGGTATAGCCCCCCAGAATACAAAGAATATGAATGCACAGAATGTGGTGCAGAAATAGACCACGAGGGTGTATGCTCTGGTGCTTGTCACGAAGCAAGTATGATTTAGTTGTTTAGTTAGTTTTGTTTAAAAGGTGCATCAGAAATGGTGTGCCTTTTTTTATTATATTTACTTTGTATAAAAAACCATTTTAAAAACGTTATATAAATATGAAAGTTGAATTAATCATCCCAAGTGACCTATCTGAAATATCTTTAAAGCAATATCAGAAGTTTCTAAAAATACAAGAAACCAATGATGATAGTTATTTCTTACAATGTAAAATGATAGAGATATTTTGTAACCTGGATGCAAAAAGTGCAAGGTTATTAAAACTAACAGATG
>Ga0206126_10005445_pt1 | contig 11708 bp, 12 predicted proteins | sample Helgoland_Spring_5_FD_148621 | JGI IMG/M metagenome (GOLD analysis project Ga0206126, IMG submission 148621) | Pelagic subsurface seawater microbial communities from Kabeltonne, Helgoland, North Sea - Helgoland_Spring_Bloom_20160412_1 | ecosystem: Environmental > Aquatic > Marine > Epipelagic ...
ACGCCTCACAGTCGTTAGAATTGGCGTTTTTGGTCGCTGAAGAGTTGAGCCAAACCAACAAAACCCGCGCGGCGCGTCTGGCCGTCTAGGTTCAACTGACCAGTTTAAGATAGGGGCGCGGAGGATTCTGTACGCCCTTTTCGCCTCCCATACAGAGCACAAGCGGCTCGTGTTCTTTGGGGCGCGGGCACGGACGTCGTGCATATCACACTGGTCCCAGCTCAGAAAAAAACCAGCTGTGTGTTGGACGTCCTCGCCGCAAAATTGGCCACCCGCGAAATCCAGCGTTGCCAATGCCCGACGACACTGTCTCCGCCGGTCCAAGAGTGTCAGCACTGCGTCTTTACAAAAGCTCTGCGATAATAGGGTGACGCTCATAGGTGATTGCCGGGTGAAAACCTGTGAAACCAGACGTTCGAACCGTGATTTAATGGCTGGCGCAAAGCCTGTCGAGCGTTTGACTGCGTCTGCTGTAGCCCAGCAGTTGGGTTAATTGCTCGCTGGCGACGCGAATAACACATCGGTTTGTGTCAGACAGGCCAAGGACACAGGTTTCAGATAGGAAGGAGCCAAGCGAGTGATTGGGGAGTGACGGCCAAAGGGGGGGGTGACCCGCCCGGCACCGGGCTTGCCACAGGCTGTAAAGCGCGCGCTGGACACGGTGTTGGGTGAACCCTGGCTAAATGGTCATGTCAATCGATAACTGCATGCGTCCTCGTTGCCCATCGTTACACCGGCAAGACTGTGTTTAAGGTTCTGATGACCACATTTTCAACAGTTTGGTAAAAAGAGTGTTAAAAATTTCAGTCAAATTTAACATTTTATTGGAGAAATATTTAACATAGACAGTACAGGTCTACTTGGGAGTTTGGCATGTTAACATCAATGACGGGCATGGCCTCAATGAGTGGCGCGTCGGGTCCCTATGACTGGTCCATGGAGCTGCGCGGTATAAACAATAAAGGGCTGGATATTCGCGCGCGGGTGCCTGAGTGGTTGACTGGTTTTGATCAAATCGCACGCAAGGCCATCTCATCTCAGGTTGCGCGCGGATCATTGCAATTTTCACTGAAAATTTCCCATGGGATCGAACAGAGCCAGCGGCAAATAGATCTGGATAGGTTGGAGCAAATATTGTCCAATGCCGCTGTTTTGGCGGAGCGCGCCGCGACGAAAGGCGTATCGGTTGCACCACTGAGCCTGTCTGACATCGCGGCGCAAAATGGATTTATAAATGTGGAAGCCAATGAAGCGGCGCAGCAAGACGTCATGCAGGTTTTGTCTGGGTATCTGCCAGAGCTGCTTGCGCAATTTCAAACCTCCCGAAAAGCTGAAGGTGCAGCCTTGCAGCGAGTTCTCACCGACAATCTGATACAGACAGAAAAGCTAATCACCCAAGCGCAAGACACATTGGCGGGCCGAGCAGAAAACTTTGAAGTTAATTTCAGGGCCGCTTTGGCGCGTCTGAAACAAGACGTTGATCCCGAGCGTTTGGCGCAAGAAATGGCTATTTTAACGATGAAAAGTGATGTCACCGAGGAAACTGATCGTCTGCAGGCCCATGTGGCAGCGGCGCAGCTCTTGCTGTCGTCCAAGCAGCCGTCTGGACGGAAATTTGATTTTCTGATGCAAGAGTTTAATCGTGAGGCCAATACCCTGTGCTCAAAGTCAGGGTCAGCAGCATTGACGGCCATTGGACTTGAAATGAAGGTCTTGATAGATCAAATGCGCGAGCAAGTGCAAAATGTGGAGTGAAACAATGCGGCGTGGCCTGTTAATAATTTTGTCATCACCGTCTGGGGCAGGTAAATCTACGCTTGCGAGACGGCTGATGCGTTGGGACACTTCTCTGGCGTTCTCAGTTTCAGCAACCACCCGTGCCATGCGCAAAGGAGAGGTGGACGGAAAAGATTACTTTTTCGTTGATGAAACGGGTTTCAAGCGCCAAGTCCGCGACGGTGAAATGCTGGAACACGCCCATGTTTTTGGCAAGTTTTATGGATCGCCCAAGGGGCCTGTAGCAGCGGCCATCGCCAAGGGCCAGGACGTCTTATTTGACATTGATTGGCAAGGCGCACAGCAGATTTCGAACTCCGCATTGCAAGAGCATGTGCTGTCAATTTTCATTCTGCCACCCTCTATCACAGAACTTCAACGCCGACTTGAGGGCAGGGGACAAGACACAGCAGAAACCATTGCCAAGCGCATGCAAAGGAGCTGGGATGAGATAAGCCATTGGTCTGGTTACGATTACGTCCTGATCAACGATGATCTCGATGCCACGGAAGAAAAGTTGAAAACCATTGTCACAACAGAGCGCCTGCGCCGGAGCCAACAGCCCGGTCTGGTCGAACATGTCCGTGCGTTGCAAACCGAATTTGAGATGAACAATGATTTATAAGTTACTGGAAAAAGTTCCAGAATTTCCTGAAAATTCTGATTTCTGGGTGGCGCCAGATGCCAATGTGATCGGACAAGTGCGCCTTATGGCTGGCGCTTCGGTCTGGTTTGGCGCAACGCTACGCGGGGATAATGAGTGGATTAACCTTGGGACAGGTTCAAATGTGCAAGAAAATTCTGTGCTGCATACCGATATTGGCTATCCTCTAAGCATCGGTCGCAATTGCACCATTGGGCATAACGCAATTTTGCACGGCTGCACGATCGGCGATCAAAGCCTGATTGGTATGGGCGCCATTGTATTGAACGGTGCTCAGATTGGCCGCAACTGCTTGATCGGCGCCGGCGCTTTAATCACCGAAGGCAAAATTATTCCTGACAATTCTCTGGTGCTGGGCGCGCCAGGCAAGGTCGTGCGGAGTTTGACCTCAGCGGAGATCGAAGGTCTCCGAGATTCTGCTGTGGGATATCAAAATAATATGCGACGTTTTGCCAAGGGTTTAACGGAAATTCCTGATGTGTGATCGTGCAATGTATAATGTAGCATTGTCATAATTTAACATAATATATATTATGAATTAATATGCTGCTTTGTATACCGCCACGCCGCCACCAATGCAAAAAGGCGCCCCTAAGGACGCCTTTCACAAACTCAATTTAGGCGGTATTAAGCCTTCATGGTTTTCGCAACTTCAGCGGCGAAATCTTCAACAACCTTCTCGATGCCCTCGCCCACTTCGAGGCGCACAAATCCGGTGACCTCAACGCCAGCTTCCTGCGCCGCTGCTCCAACGGTCAGATCGGGATTGACCACAAAAGCTTGACCCATCAAAGTTGAATCCGCCATGAATTTTTTCATGCGACCCACGATCATTTTTTCAATTACAGCTTCAGGTTTGCCGCTTTCGCGCGCAATATCCATTTGAATTTGCTTTTCTTTCTCGACAACCGCAGGATCAAGCGAGGCTTCATTCAAAGCTGCTGGATTGGCTGCCGCGATATGCATAGCGACCTGCTTGCCGAAGGATTCATTGTTGCCAGACAGGCCGACCAAAACGCCGATCTTGCCCATACCATCGGCGGCGGCATTGTGCACATAGGACACAACCGTATCTGCCGAAACCGCTGCCATGCGGCGCAAAGACATATTTTCGCCAATAGTGGCGATCGCATCTGTGATGAGGTCAGCTACAGGCTTGCCGTCCACGACAGTGGCAGCCAGAGCCTCCGTGCTGTCAGCGGACAATCCAGCGGTCGCGATTTTCGCAACCATAGCTTGGAAATCTGCGTTTTTGCCGACGAAATCGGTTTCTGAGTTTACCTCAACCGCAACACCCTTACCGCCTTGCACGGCCACGGCCACGAGGCCCTCAGCCGCTGTACGACCGGATTTCTTTGCAGCCTTGGCCAGACCTTTAGTGCGCAGCCAATCCATCGCCGCTTCCATATCGCCATCGTTTTCGGTGAGTGCTTTTTTGGCATCCATCATGCCTGCGCCGGATTTTTCGCGCATTTCTTTCACCATTGCAGCAGTAATCGCCATAATCGTGTTCCTTTTCATATAAGAGAATGTCGGCTGCGGTGTCCCGCAACCGATGTAACCTTCGAACCTGGGCTTAAGCCTCAGCGGCTGGAGCGTCTTCCGCGGCGGCTTCAACGATAGCCTCTTCCGCGACAGCCTCTTCCATAGAGCCCAAGTCAACGCCAGCGGCGCCCAATTGTGCGGACATGCCTTCCAAGGCTGCACGCGCTGCGAGATCGCAATAAAGAGCAATCGCACGCGCTGCGTCGTCATTGCCAGGAATGACGTAATCAATGCCATCGGGCGGGCAATTGGTGTCAACCACAGCCACCACTGGGATGCCCAGCTTTTTCGCTTCTGCAATGGCCAGATCTTCTTTGTTTACATCGATTACAAACAACAGATCAGGAACACCACCCATTTCACGGATACCGCCCAATGAGGCTTGCAATTTCGCCTGGTCACGTTCCATTCCCAAACGCTCTTTTTTGGTCAGGCCTGCAAAACCGGTTTCCATTTTTTCATCAATGTCTTTCAGACGGCTGATGGATTTGGACACGGTTTGCCAGTTGGTCAGCGTGCCGCCCAGCCAACGGTGATTCATGTAATATTGCGCACATTTCTCAGCAGCTTCTGCAACTGGATTTTGCGCCTGACGCTTTGTACCAACGAACAAGATACGGCCGCCCTTTGTGACGGTGTCCTGGATGGCTTTCAAAGCGGCGTCGAGCATTGGAACGGTCTGTGTCAGATCCATGATGTGGATGCCGTTACGCTCCCCATAAATGAATTGACCCATACGCGGGTTCCATCGTTGTGTTTGGTGTCCAAAGTGAACGCCAGCTTCCAAGAGCTGACGCATTGTGAAATCTGCGGCCATTGCCATTTCCTTTCCGGTTTATGCCTCGGCGGGGATGTCAGAGATTGCTCTCAACCGGCGGACTTTTGAGGATTTCTCCCTCAAAGGCCCAAACCCCGCCTGCGAAGTACGGTTGCATTAATCGCCCCCCTGCCCCTTGGCAAGCGAAAAGCGTCATAAAAGATGCACAATCAAACCGTTTTTATCACTTTTGAGCCTTTGAGGCTAAAAACTTAAAAGGGCGTGCCATTTCCGGCACGCCCTTCACAAATCTCAAAGTTATTGGACCCGAAACGGAGGCCAGACCTTATGCTAAAGCGATGTTTGTCGCGCTTTCGCGGCCGTCACGGCCAGGTTCAATATCGAATGTTACTTTTTGGTCATCATTCAAACCAGTCAAGCCTGCACGCTCAACAGCAGAGATGTGTACAAATACATCCTTAGAGCCGCCATCGGGTGCGATAAAGCCGAAGCCTTTTGAAGTATTAAACCATTTGACGGTGCCAGTAGCCATCGTCGTTCTCCTTGTATAATCTGCCCGCGGAATGCAGCAGTGTGGCTAAGTCAGTGCTAGATCGAAAGACTGAGCCGTAAGGAGCAGTTATGCCGATAGATGTAACGTCGCGCGGTCACGGTAGGAGATTTTTAACAAAATAGCAAGCGTTTACTCACAGCTCTGCTTGACGCGGTTTAAAATGATACGCAGGGCAATCGCCATCCGCGCCGCACTGCGCGAAAGAACTTGTCTCTCACAGATGAGTTTGCCACAAACCCGTATGACAGAGACTCCAGATATATTGTGCATCGGTTCGGTGCTGTGGGATATCATTGGCCGCTCAACCCGTGCCATGCAGGCTGGATCTGATGTTCCTGGCCGCATCACACGGCTGCCCGGTGGCGTGGCGATGAATATTGCCATGACCTTGAAGAGGTTTGATATGCATCCGGCGCTGCTGTCTGTGGTTGGACAAGACCTTGACGGGCAAGAACTGATTGCTGCCGCAGAAGTCTTGGGGCTCAATACAGACTTTCTCTACCGTTCCCAGGATCTACCGACCGACCGCTACATGGCCATCGAGGGAAGCAATGGGCTCATCGCTGCGGTAGCAGATGCCCATTCCCTTGAAGCGGCGGGAGACAAAATTTTGCGCCCGCTTGCTGACGGGCGGCTGGGACAGGCAGATCGGCCGTTTGAAGGCATGATCGCGCTCGATGGCAATCTGACCGTTGGACTTTTGGCGCATATAGCCACCTCCTCTCTCTTTGATGGCGCCGATTTGCGGATAGCGCCGGCCTCGCCAGGCAAGGCCGAGCGATTGCTGCCGCTGTTGGGGCATCCGGGCGCAACGCTTTATGTTAACGTTGAAGAAGCAGAGTTGATTTTGGGGTGTGAGTTTGGCGACGCGTCACTGGCCGCTTTGGCCTTTGTCGCGCGCGGGGCCAATCGCGCAGTGGTGACCCACGGCCCCAACGCCGCCGCCAAAGCCGATGGCGACGGCTGCGTTCTCGCCCTGCCGCCGGCTGTTTTGGCCAGCCGTGTTACAGGCGCAGGTGACACATTTATGGCCGCACATATTGCCGCAGAGCTGCGCGGCGCCGGGGCGTTGCAGGCGCTCCAATCGGCTTCAAACGCCGCAGCTGCTTATGTTTCAGGTAAATCAGAGGGATAGAATATGAAGTTCACCTATAGCGTCGAGATAGAGGCTATTCGGACCGGGGCTGGATTTTCCAAGCCGGTTGTGGCGCTGGAAAGCACCATCATCACCCATGGCATGCCCTATCCTCAGAACCTAGAGGTGGCGCGGGCAGTTGAGCAAGAAGTGCGCGACGCGGGGGCTGTACCGGCGACCATAGCCGTCTTGAACGGTCAGCTGTACATCGGATTAGATCCGGAGCAATTAACCGTTTTGGCACAGGCACGCGATATCGCCAAATTGTCACGTGCGGATATGGCCTTTGTAATGTCCATCGGCAAAAGCGGCGCCACCACCGTGGCGGCAACGATGATTGCAGCGCAGGCAGCCGGGATTGAGGTTTTTGCCACAGGAGGCATTGGCGGCGTGCACCGCGGGGCAGAGCTCACCTTTGATATTTCGGCCGATTTACGCGAATTGGCATCCACTGCGGTTATTGTTGTGGCCGCCGGACCAAAAGCGATCCTCGATATCCCAAAAACCATGGAAGTCCTCGAAACCTATGGGGTTCCTGTGATTGCCTACGGTCAGGATGTCATGCCCGCCTTTTGGTCGCAAACAAGCGATATTCCAGCTCCCCTGCGCTGCGACACCCCGCAGCAGATTGCAGCAGGTTTGCGCACGCGCCAAGCCTTGGGCTTGAGCGGCGGCCAATTGATAGCCAATCCGGTTCCAAAGGCCGATGAAATAAGTGCCGAAAAGATTGGCCCGATGATCGAGCTGGCCCTGCATGAGGCTCACAGGCTAGGCATAAGCGCCAAAGCTGTTACGCCGTTTTTACTGAACCGAATCTTTGAGCTGACCAAGGGGAAATCTCTGCAAACCAATATTGCCTTGGTGAAAAACAACGCGCGTTTGGCCGCGCAGATCGCCAAATCTTGCTGGGACGTGCCAAAATGATGAACCTACACCCGAAAAATCTTGTCACTCTCAACTGTGCTGGCTAAACCTCACACGACAGGGACACAGGACACTTAATGGAAACGCCTCCAGATCAAAACCCAAGACGTCAAGGTTGGATGGGCGCGATGCGTTCAAATTTTTTTACCGGTTTGGTGATTATCGCGCCGATCGGGTTGACCGCCTGGTTGATTTGGTCCGTCGTGGGTTGGATCGATGCACGGGTCTGGGCGATTGTCCCCGACAGCTATCAGCCGGATCGCTATATCCAAACACTTTTCGATATACAGCTGAGCGATCAATATGACATTCGCGGATTTGGCCTCATTGTCTTTTTGGTGTTCACCTTTTTTGTTGGCTGGCTCGGAAAAGGCTTTGTCGGGCGGTCCCTGCTGCGTTGGGCTGAAGGTTTGGTGCGCCGGATGCCCGTGGTGCGCACAATATACAGCGGCGTCAAACAAATTGCCGAAACGGTATTCAACCAAAAGAATAGCAATTTCGATCGCGCCTGTTTGATCGAATATCCGCGTAAGGGCATCTGGGTGATCGGATTTGTTGCCACCACCGCCCGGGGCGAAGTTGCGAACCATGCGCCAGATGGCGATCAATTGGTATCGGTTTTCGTGCCGACAACCCCCAACCCGACCTCTGGATTTCTTTTGTTTGTTCCCAGCCAAGATATTAAAGAGCTAAAAATGTCAGTCGAAGATGCTGCAAAGCTGATTATATCGGCCGGTCTGGTCTATCCTGAAGACAACGCGCCAACCACCACATGACACAGGCCTTTTTCACAGGGTTCATCACGCTCATGTCGCTGATCTTGGCGGTGGGCGCTCAAAATGTGTTTATTCTGCGCCAGGGTATTTTGCGACGCCATGTTTTGCCACTTTGCTTATTTGCCGCGGCAAGTGATGCGCTCTTGATTTGGACTGGGGTAATTGGCTTTGGAGTTATCGCGCAAATGGCTCCGGGGCTTGCCCGTCTCATGACCTGGGGTGGCGCTTTGTTTTTGTGCGCATATGGCGCTCTACGCTTCCGGGCCGCCTACCTGGGCGATTACAGTTTGGAGCTTGGTGAAGGACGGCGGAGCCTCAAAAAGACCCTGATGACATTGGCCGGTTTCACCTTTCTAAATCCGCATGTCTATCTCGACACAATCGGCCTCATCGGCGCCGTTTCCGCGCAATACGATGCCGACAGCCTGCGTTATGCTTTCGCGACCGGTGCCAGTATCGGCTCTTTGGTGTTTTTCTGCAGCCTCGGATTCGGTGCCAGAATTTTGGCGCCCGTCATGGGGTCGAGAAAGGCTTGGCGGGTGCTGGACGTTTTGGTTGGCGTGACGATGTGGACCATCGCCGCATTGTTGGTCAGCTCTTGAACGTTCCCATTGGGTCACTCGGCACAAAAAAACGCCAGCACGAAGCTGGCGTTAAGTTATTGAGGCAGGTTTCATACAGGCAAGAAACCTATCGAGCAGTAAAAGCACTATAAACAATCTGTTTAGCGGCTCCAAGCTAAAAGTTTGAAAAAAAATATTCCCACGTTAGCTTGTGACCAATGTTTGGCAATTATAATAGGACGGGCCTCAGATGATACTTGGACACGGGATCAAATCGAAGCTTTTTGGTGCGGTTATCGCCAGTGCATTACTGTCAGGCCATGTGACGGTTGCAAATCCACAGCATGGCATAGCTATGTATGGCGCGCCTGCATTACCACATGATTTTGTGTCCCTCCCCTATGCGAACCCGGACGCTCCCAAGGGTGGAACCATCGTTTCCGCAGAAGGAGGCACCTTCACCTCGCTCAATCCGCATGTTCGCAAAGGCTTGGTGCCTTGGCAGCTTCGATTTCTCGCCTATGAGAGCTTGATGGGCCGGTCTTATGACGAACCTTTTACCCTCTACACGCTGTTAGCCGAATCAATTGAGACCGATGAAACCCGTCGTTGGGTTGAATTTTCGCTACATCCAGAGGCACGATTCTCTGATGGAAGCCCGGTAACAGTGGAGGATGTGATTTGGTCATATGAAACTTTGGGAACCACCGGCCATCCGCGCTACCATGGACTTTGGAAAAAAATCGAAACGGTCACCCAGACCGGACCGCGCAAGGTGAAATTCACTTTCGTGGCGGAAGATCGTGAATTGGCGCTCCTGGTGGGTCTCAGACCAATCTTGAAAAAGGCACAATGGGAAACGGCGGATTTCGAAAATTCAGGCCTTGATGTCATTCCCATTTCCAGTGCGCCTTACGTCATTGGTGATTTTGATCCTGGAAACTATGTCCGCCTGATGCGTAATCCAGATTATTGGGGCAAAGAAATAGGATTTCGTCGCGGGACAAATAATTTTGATGAAATCAAATTGGATTTCTACGCCGATGGATCCGTGCAGTTTGAAGCGTTTAAAGCGGGCGAATCTTCCTCGTTTCGAGAGCTGAACGCAGAGCGCTGGGAAAACTCTTACGATTTTGACGCCGTCCAAACTGGGAAGATCGTCAAATCGATCATTCCTCACCAACGCCCGAGCGGCATCACGGGGTTTGTGATGAATACCCGCAAGCCGAAGTTCGAAGACTGGCGCGTGCGCGAGGCTTTGATCTTGGCGTTTAATTTTGAGTTTATCAATCAAGCCAACACTGGCGGGCGGCAGGAGCGGATCACCTCCTATTTCTCAAATTCTGTGCTGTCTATGGAGGAGGGACCGGCCACGGGTCGCGTGCTTGAGTTGTTGGAGCCCTTTTCGGAGAGCCTCACACCCGGCACGATAGAGGGGTACAGCTTACCACAATCGGATGGCAGCGCGCGCAATCGCAGTAACATCCGCACAGCCGATGCTTTGCTGTCGCAAGCGGGTTGGAATGTCCAAGACGGTCTGCGCCGCAACGCCCAGGGCACACCATTTGAAATCACCGTTACGCTAAAACAAGGCGACACGGAAAGCCAATCAATGATGGATATATACCAACAAGCCCTTGAACGCCTTGGTATCAACCTCACCACCGAGGTGCTGGATTCGGCGCAATATAAAGAGCGCACGCAGGTCTATGACTTTGATATAGCCTATTATCGGCGTGGCCTGTCGCTGAGCCCCGGCAACGAGCAGATGCTCTATTGGGGCGCCTACGGGTTGGAGCAGCCCGGCACCCGCAATTGGATGGGTATGAACTCTCCCGCCGCAGAAGCAATGATCGCCAAATTGGTGGGCTCAACCAGCCGCGAAGAATTTCTTGCAGCCGTGAAAGCGCTGGACCGGATTTTGACTGCAGGGCGGTATGTCATTCCAATCCACACGAGCTCTTTCAGCAGACTGGCCCATGTCCAAGAAATCAAATACCCCCAACGTGTGCCTATGTATGGGGATTGGATTGGGTTTTTGCCCGATGTATGGTGGTATGAGGCACAATAGGTGTTTCGGTTAAGATTAGGGTAGGTTCACCGTGAAAAATTTGATGTTCGCCGAGTTTTTGGGCGCGGGCTTTTTGCTAATTGCGGTGGTCGGCAGCGGCATCATGGCTGAGACCCTTGCCGATGGTAATACTGCTTTGGCGCTATTAGCCAATGCAATTGCGACGGGGTGCATGCTCTATTGCATTATCACCCTATTTGGTCCGGTGTCAGGCGCGCATTTTAATCCAATTGTCACATTGGCCTTTGTAGTGCGCGGTGACATGCCGATAAAACGCGCCGGCGCCTTTATTGCAGCGCAAATTTTTGGCGCAATAGCGGGCGTCCTACTGACCCATGCCATGTTTGACCAAAGCCTGTTTCAACTGTCACAAACATCTCGGACCGGAGCGCCGCTTTGGATATCAGAGATTTTTGCAAGTTTTGGACTGCTGCTGATCATTTTCGGCGGCTTGGCGCAAAATTCCAAAGCCATTGCCTCAATGGTGGCGCTCTATATTACAGGTGCCTATTGGTTCACCGCCTCCACAAGCTTCGCCAATCCAGCCGTCAGCATCGCCCGGGCCTTGTCAGATACATTTGCAGGCATTCATCCGGCCCATGTGCCAATGTTTATCTTATGCCAACTGATCGGGATGGCCTTGGCACTCGTAGTGGTGCGAATAGTCTATGATCGCCAAACAGGCGGTTAGCCTAGGGATGTGACCCATAAGATTGTCGCATCTTCCGCGCTTTGCGTCACCACATTGTGCCCCATCGAGGCGTCGTAATAGGCGCTATCGCCCCGCCGCATCTCAATCGGCTCGTAGAATTCCGTATACAGCTTGACCACCCCTGTCAGCACGTAGAGAAATTCCTCCCCGTCATGGCGCACCCAGCCGTCGAATTCTTCCATAGAACGCGCATGAACCACGGCACGATAGG
>Ga0206126_10005446_pt1 | contig 11707 bp, 10 predicted proteins | sample Helgoland_Spring_5_FD_148621 | JGI IMG/M metagenome (GOLD analysis project Ga0206126, IMG submission 148621) | Pelagic subsurface seawater microbial communities from Kabeltonne, Helgoland, North Sea - Helgoland_Spring_Bloom_20160412_1 | ecosystem: Environmental > Aquatic > Marine > Epipelagic ...
TCCACTGGGGGAAAAGTGCTGAGTGTGAATGGGGAGAAAATACACTCAGTGAGGCCATAAGCTCGTTTTGAACTTACTGAGTATCTATTTGGCACTAATTTTTGCAGTGAGGTTTAAGGTTATGTGAAACAATTATGTTTAAATATGCAGAATTTATGAAACCTTGAAAAACCACATGAGCCACAACATGTAGGTGAATTATCCCAAAATGGTTTTAATGTTCATGGTGAGCATTAAAACCATAAGTAATGTACTTCATATTATTTATTTCAAAACTTAATCTTCGTCATTTGTTTGGTTAATACTAAGTGTCTTCATTGCAGCAGCATGATTTTTTGTCCTTATATCTTTGCGACTTTTTAAACTTCTTTTTTTAACTACTTCAAATGTTTTGGAAGCCACGCTCTCAATTATTTCAACATTATTTCTTTTTGGCTTTGCTTTGTTTTGTTTGGTTTCCTTACTTATCTCTTCCTTTTTTAAAACCGTACGTTCCTTTGATATTAGTTCAGTAGTTGCAATTGATTTAAAGTTTTCTTCCAAAAGCACCATTAATTCTATAATTTTTGGTGACAATTCATTACCATCTGGTGACTCTTTTAAAATTTCTGAATATTTTTTTACATTAGACAGTAATTTAAGTGTTCTTTTTTTTGATTTTTTTCCTGCATTAGTTGTTACATTAAATTGAAAATAAGGACTGTCTTTATTTTGCTTTAAATCCATGAAAGATTTTATTTCATCATAAATAATTCTTGGTAGAAATTTATTTACTTTTCCAATTTCTTGTTTTTTCAAGCGCTGAGTCTGTTTTTTCCCACCAGAGATAAAAAATACCTTTTGTATTTGTGATTTTGCTGCCTTATCTAACTGAGACTTAAGTTTTTCCTTACGTTGTTCTTTTGCAGCTTTCTTTTTATCTCTTTTAATTCTTTTTTCTTCTTTTCTTAAATCTGATTTTTGTCGAAGAGCTTCCCCTCTTCGGTTCAGTGCTTTTAAGTCATCTTCATCTAAGAATTTCTTTGTCTGAGTGGGCTTATCATTAACCTCAATATTTGTATTTCTATTTCTACATTTATGTACAATTAATGGTTCACTATCATTGTTAAATAACCTTTTATTTTCGTTTAATGAAATAAAAAAAACCTTTTTATAGCAATAGTTACAGTACGTATTTAAAAGCTTTTGACCATTAACATATTTTTCTGAACCATTTTTTGAAACTGTATAAACTGTTTTTTCAACTGTGTGTTCTGTAACCCAGGTTGTCGTGCCATGTTTATTTGTTCTCCAATGTCCTATTCTATTTGATTTTGTCATTTATAAAAATCCAGATACAAATATTTACTTAATCAAAATGCTAATATATCATTTTGACATTATCAAATACTATATCATGTATGGTAAAAGCTTATAATTTAAGGCATTCTTTTTAATGACTATAGCATAAGCAAATAGCCAATTACGGTTTTTCTGATAAATTAAAACTATATGTGTCAAAGTTATAATATTTTGAAAAAAATGATTTACGCATTTTTGTCACCAATTCAGTTTTTTCTTCTGATTGAGCAATACTTTCACTAAATTTAGTCATCGTTTCCTCAATTGCTTCTAAGATACTTTCTTCATCTGATAGCACTCCACGAAGTGAGTCATAATCAACACCCATATGTTCTAGCATTCTCTCACGAGCTTCATCCTCATAAGAAATGTATTTATTCAATTTTTCCTGCATATCATTTTGGACTTTGCTCAAATCGCCAAATATACCAATTGTGTCTAAGAGTGCGCGCCTATCGTCATCATCAGTATATTTGGATAGGATAAACTGGTTAATTGAGGCAACAACTTCTTTTAAATTATACTTTTTCAGGATATCAACAGCATCTTGCAGTGAAGATGTCGCATAATCAATGTCATATCCAGACAAAAAGTTTTGTTCGAAAGCACTAAGCTTAAATGAAGTCGCTTCTGGAATAAGCATATTACTAGAAATTATTTTTAAAAGCTCGCAAGTTAAGTGCTTATAGTCGTCTAACAATATCTTATTTACTTCTGGTATTTCTAAATCCTCGTCTGTGTAGCTCATATTTCGATCAGCGACACTTTTTTTCCCAAAATTTTCTGAATGTAATTCTTTCCTTACCTTGTCGAGATCAAATCTACATACATTGTTTATGTTGAAATACGCTTCGTTTGAGAAATATCCCGCTTCTAGCCAATTTCCAATGCTGGAAACTGAAACCGATAACTTTTCAGCAAGTTCTTCTATGTTTAAGTACATGCAGTCTCCAAATGATTTTGATATATTGTGATAAGTCGGTCATTATTTGTAAAGAAATTATTGTTACTAGTAAAAATTTCAAAACCTGTTCTGTATTCAAGATATAAACTTTCTAGAAGCAAATAGATAAGACTAAAGAAGAAGAAATCCATTATAAATCAGTTGGTTCATGCTATGGTTAATAATAATGTAAATTTAGATTCATATTCATATTAGTATAAGGTAACATCTTAAATATTACTTTAATTAAGATAGAAACGACCGAATAAAGAAATTACTAACGATCAACTATATGTCGCAGCTACAAACATTGATAATGAAGTGATTACCGTGAACAGGTTTTATAGCGAGACCTTATCTTTTTTACCCCTAAATCTATTTTAAAAAAGATTTCCACCAAGGCTCTTTATTATCTCGCGGAGTCGGAACTTGTGTTTGTTCTACTTTCTTTAAAGGTATGCCCTTATTAAGTGTTGCTAAAGTCTTACTGTCTAATATTTTAGTTAGGCAAATATCATATTTTGTTGCGGAGCCTAAGACGTTCTTTTGTTGGAAATCATCTTCGTGAAAGGTTCTAATTTGATCATATTTCTCAAGTATATTAAGAAATTTTGATAAACTCTTTTGGTCAATTGTTTCAAATTTTGAACGTTTCTTTCTTATGCCTTCTGGAAAGGTTTCGAGGAACCTTTTTTCGATACTAATATTTGCAACTTTGCCTTGTAATAATCTTAAAGCACTATGTAATTTTTCATATAAAACATGTTTTTTATCAATTCTTGGTCTGCGATCAAGGTAGCCATACCTAGTCTTATTTAGCCAAGTCAGTACATTAGTTGGTTTAATCATATCTTCTGGTGGAACCCTACCCACCCAAATATCAATTATCCCCAACTCTATTATAAGCTTACCAAGCATTTCTTTTTGATGAAGTTTAAATTTTCTATAGTTGTTAAACTTAGTTTTCATTGATTTTTTTATTAAAGAAAGTTCTAATTTAGACTCTTTAGTCAAAACTAAATCACCAGAAATCTTGTTAGCTGAAGCTAAAAAACAATTTTCAATCCAATAAACTTCTCTTTGAAAAAGAAAGATTTGCTGCTGCAATTCATTTAAACCAACGGGCACTGTTTCTAGAATTTTATATTCAAAAGATTGACTGTTTTCACCCCAAGCTTGTTGTAAATAATCATTTTGATGAGTTAGGCTTTCCAATTGACTTTGATGTTGAAGTATACGACTTTTTACATTTACACTTTGCCCAACGTACATAAATTCAGTTCCGTTTAGACTAAAAGTTATACTATATATCCCAGGAATAGCCTTGAGCGAGTTAATTGAAGAATTCGCAAGCTTATGTTTTTGTAAAAACTTAAAATCTACACTTAATAACATCTTATACTCGTCAAAAGAAATTACTTTAATTACGAAATTAATACTGTTCTTTATCAATTTCTGAACTTCCGCAGCATTATGTTTTTCTATATAGCCAAAATGATACCCCTCAAATATGCATTTTACTGCATTTGGGTCATATTCATTTTCTGGTTCAGGTAAAAATTGAATATTAATACCATTAACATTCTCTAAAAAGCTCATATCGGCGCCTCGATGTTTGAAGCCTACTATATTAAATTTTACAGATCGTATAATCTCAGATTTAGTTTGTGATGTATCTACCATCTAAATTTTTCCCAATCTTAAAAAATATGTTCTTTCATAAGGGTAACCATTTTTACAATTTAGCTCTTATGAAATTACCTACCTTAAGAAATTACTAATTTATAATAACTATTCCAAATTACTCTGTTATCAGATCATTATAAAAATGTTTAAAATCGATGAAATTTTTCAAGTATAAAAAAATTCTCTGTTGTTCTTATTAAAATTAATTATTTGATTATGGGCAATTATTATTCAGTTAATACCCCAGATTTTAGCAACTCTTCACGACGCATATACCACATCTCATCTGCACCAAGTCGATAAGTTTTACCTATAACATAACTTGCTACGCCTCGTTCAGAAAAATACTCAGCCAACTCATAAAAGTCTTTCTGTGTTTCATCATATACCCATGATGAAAACTCAAAGGGTGTCTCCCATTTATATTCACCTTTGTATTCTTCGTAATAAATCTCCATCCCTTCAGCCGACCATGAGCTTCTGTGCAACCCTATTTGCGCCCCAAGATTAGCTGTTCTTGTATTTCCAGCCAAAAACAAGCGAACACAAGAACTGCTACATAGTTCATTTACATGAGTATCAAGCTGAGCATCAATGATGATATTAGCCATTCTTTTTGCAACCTCAGTATTTCCGCCACTACTTTCAAGTTTTAATAATTTTATGTTTTTATTCTTTTCAAGTACCTTAAGCAACTGATCGTCATGCCCCAATTTGATAGGTTGCTTTCCATATTTATATTCCATGCTATAAAATAGAGTGTCGCCTTTAACTTGGAATAACTCAGCAAATGATAGCTGAGGAAAACACAATAAAAATAGAAAAATAAATAACCGCATTTTATTCAGGCATCCCAAAATCAAAATTATATCTTAATGAAACTATATAACAAATACTAAAGTGCAAGTTCCAAGGCAAAATACTGCCTACTAAATTTAGAATTGTTGACTCAAAAGTTTTAAACCTAATAATTAAATTAATATGAATCATCTGCAATGTACTGGTGATCGATAGCAGGAATATGCATGAAAAGTTTGATAAGGCACCTCTTTGGTCGCTTCTATTCAGTGAGATATTCAGAGAATTTATTATATAAAGGCTCTTGGAGAAGAGGCTTGTTTCATGGCTTTGGTGTTCTGAAATACAAATCTAAAAGTTCATATCAAGGCAATTTTAGATTTGGCATCAAACATGGCTATGGTGAAATAAATTCTGCTTCTGGTTTTAAATATCTCGGAGAATGGAAAAATGGTCACCAGACAGGATCAGCAAAAATATTTTATAAAAATGGCGACTGCTACAAAGGGTTTGTAAAAAGTGGCATCCGTAGTGGATTTGGTGAATTACATGAAAAATCTTCGCAGAGAGTTTTCAAAGGTAATTGGAAAAATGGTGTACTCACTGGTGAAGTGGAAATAACAAGTAATGATTGGGAATTTATTGGATCGGTAAAAAATACCCGAGCTAAAGGTAAATTAACTTATATTGATGGTTCTGTTTATGTTGGAGAACTCCAGAATTTCACCAGACACGGCATAGGTAAGTTTACAAATAAATATGGAAATCAAATATCAGGTTTCTGGGTAGATGACACAAATGTAAATTTCTCAACAAGTACAGATGACGAAGGCTTTGTATGGTATGGAACGTTAAGAAACTTAAAGCCACATGGGATTATGAAAGTTAAATTGCCAAATGGCCAAAAATATGACGGCGTATGGCATAATGGTAATTTACAAGAGGCATTTAGCATTCAGAAGAAACCCCATAATCAGCCTATTAACCATATTCATTAAACTTGAGGCTAAACTTACATACTACAGTAAAGTGATGATACTAAATTTAAGAAATTATCATTGTGGAATTTAAAAAACTAATCATAATCATATTAAATTAACAGCATGGAAAAATGATGACAAACAAACTTACTCTTCAACAAATGGAATCTTTTCTTTGGGAAACTGCCGATATTTTAAGAGGTAATATGGATGCCTCAGAATTTAAGGAATATATCTTTGGTATGCTATTTCTCAAGAGGTTGTCAGATGCTTTTGAAGAGGCGCAAGAAGGTGTCATTGCACACTATATTGCTGAAGGTCATACACAATCTCAAGCAGAACAACTTGCTGCTGATGAAGACGAGTATGACAACACATTCTTTGTACCTGAACGCAGTAGATGGTCTGTTATAAAAGACTTAAAGCATGACATAGGTTCTGAATTAAACAAAGTTACAGAGGCTATAGAAGAATATAACCCTTCACTTGAAGGTGTGTTGGTGACGATTGATTTTAACATCAAAAACAAACTCAGTGATAAAAAGCTCCAAGATTTATTATCTCACTTTTCAAAGCATCGATTGCGTAATGAAGATTTTGAGTCATCTGATCTCTTGGGAAGTGCTTATGAATACTTAATTAAGCAATTTGCTGACAGTGCTGGCAAAAAAGGTGGTGAGTTTTATACTCCTAGTGAAGTTGTTTGGCTCCTTGTAGCACTTTTAAAACCTTCTGAAGGTATGCGCATCTATGACCCCACCGCTGGGTCTGGTGGTATGTTAATTCAAACCAGAAACTATTTACTTAAACATGGTGGAAATGCTCAGAACCTCTCTTTGTATGGTCAAGAGATGAATCTAAACACTTGGGCCATTTCAAAGATGAATATGTTCCTTCACGGCGTAATTAACGCAGACCTACGTAAAGGTGACACACTTGGAGACCCTCAGCATACTTCAGGTGGTGAATTGATGTCATTTGATCGAGTGATAGCAAATCCACCATTTTCTCTAAAGAAATGGGGTAAGGATGCTGCGGATGCCGATCCATACGGTAGATACCCATATGGAACACCTCCAAAGGATGCAGGTGATCTTGCATTCATTCAGCATATGATTGCCTCTCTAAATGCTGAAGGCAAGATGGGAGTCGTTGTTCCTCACGGGGTTCTATTTAGAGGTTCTAGTGAAAAGGAAATTCGCAAGGGTATTCTTGAAGATGATTTATTAGAGGCGGTTATCGGTCTGCCATCAGCATTGTTCTATGGAACGGGTATCCCTGCAGCACTTCTTATCATCAACAAAAAGAAACCAGATGAGAGAAAAGGCAAGGTTCTATTTATCAATGGGGAATTAGAATTTCAGGATGGGAAAAACCAGAACAAACTGCGAGACATTGATATTCAGCACATTTTGGATGTCTATGATGCATTTGAGGATACAAGACGATATTCCAAAGTTGTCGATATGCAAGACATTCGAGAGAATGATTACAACCTGAATATTCGTAGATATGCAGATACATCCCCTCCACCAGAACAGTTTGATGTGAAGGCTATTTTAAAAGGCGGTATTCCTGTCTCTGAGGTTGAGGATGATTACATTCAGGAAACTCTGGATGGTATGGATGTCTCTTGCGTCTTTGTTAGACGTGATAGCGAGTATTACGATTTCAAACCTGAAATTGAGACCAAGGATCAGATCAGAGATCATCTTGGAACCCAAGAGCAATCGGTGATTACACAATTCGAACGATGGTGGGATAAGTATCGGGTTTCTCTACATGATATAGATACACAGGTTAAACAATCCGAAGAGGTGATGTGGGGTTATTTGAAGGAACTTGGGTATGAGTGAGACAGTTCCTGAGGGTTGGCGATTTAACAGTATCGCCGAGTGTTGTGAGATACTGGACTCACAAAGAATACCTTTGAATTCTGAAGAACGGTCCAAACGATTGGGAGAATATCCATACTATGGAGCGAATGGCATTCAGGGTTATATCGATGATTTCATATTTGATGGTGATGCAATTCTAGTCGCCGAAGATGGAGGCAATTTTGATCAATATGCTGAGCGACCCATAGCACAGTGGGTCACTGGAAAGTACTGGGTGAACAATCACGCTCACATACTTAGAGCAAAAGAAAATGACCTAGATAAGTGGATTTTCTATTCGTTAGTTCACAAAAATATTCTCAAATTTATCAATGGTGGAACTCGGGCGAAGTTAAATCAGTCTGATCTTAGAGAGATACAAATTTCTCTCCCCCCTCTCCCCGAACAGAAGAAAATAGCCTCCATTCTCACCTCTGTGGATGAGGTAATTGAGACCACTCAGAAACAAATCGACAAACTCCAAGACCTCAAAAAGGCAACCATGAATGAGTTGCTGACCAAAGGCATTGGTCACACAGAGTTCAAAGAGAGTGAGTTGGGGAAAATTCCGAAGAGTTGGGAGGGGATAAAGTTGGGTGAACTATTTGTATTGACCAGCGGTAAGTCTAAGCCAACAAGATTATTAAGTTCAGAAATGACTAAGTTCAATGCAATCCCAGTTTATGGTGGAAATGGTGTGAATGGTTACACAGATTCAGCACTTTTAGATAATTCTACAATTGTCATAGGGAGAGTGGGAGAATATTGTGGATGCGTAGAGTTAACTCCAAAGCATTCTTGGATAACTGATAATGCCCTTTATATTAAAAATGTTTTAAAACAATATGATATGTTATTTCTCTTTTATTTAATGACCTTTTCCAACCTATCAAAATTAAAAAGCAAGGGGGGGCAACCACTTGTAAGTCAACAACCCATTCACGAATATCAAGTTGCGCTACCGCCCCTTAATGAACAGCACAGTATTGCTTCAATCATAGCAGCGATTGATGGTAAAATTTTAGTTCAAATCCAAAAACTCAACCAAACCCAATCTCTCAAAAAATCCCTGATGCAAGACCTTCTGACAGGCAAAGTCAGAGTGAAGGTGCATTAATGAGGGGAATAGCCATCAAGAAGTATCGAGTATCTCTGCATGAGATAAATACACAGGTTAAACAATCCGAAGAGGTGATGTGGGATTATCTGAAGGAACTTGGGTATGAGTAGTGTGGTTCCTGAGGGTTGGCACGAAAGCGAAATATGTGATTTTGTTAATGTAGGCAGGGGATATGCATTCAAGAGTTCAGATTACCGCTCTGATGGGAATCCAATTGTCCGTGTTACGAATATCTCAGAAGCAAATGGATTGAATTTATTAAATGATGTTGTTTATTTGGCGAAGGATAGAGCAAAGGAATTTGAGCCATATTTATTAAGAGATAACGACTTCCTTTTGGTTATGGTCGGCGCAACAGTAGGAAAATATGCAAAAGTTGCAACAAAAGGAAAACTACTTTTTCTCAACCAAAATATGTGGCGCTTATCAGTTATTGATGCGCAAACTAATTGGCAAAAGTTTGCGATTTATGGATTACAAAAAGTAGTTGAGCAATTTCTCCAAACGATGCAGGGGAGTGCAAGAGAGTTTTTAACTCAAAAGGAATTTGGCAAAGCATCCATCTTCGTCCCCCCCCTCCCAGAACAAAAGAAAATTGCATCCACTCTCACCTCTGTGGATGAGGTAATTGAGACCACTCAGAAACAAATCGACAAACTCCAAGACCTCAAAAAAGCAACCATGAATGAGTTGCTGACCAAAGGCATTGGTCACACAGAGTTCAAAGACAGTGAGTTGGGGAAAATTCCGAAGAGTTGGGAGGTTGTTGAACTTGGTAATTCAGTGAAAAAACCGATTTGTTATGGGATAGTGCAAGTAGGAGATTTTGACTCAAACGGCGTAAAGGTAATCGCAATAAAATACCTCGGCAAAATAAATGCAAGTCACTTGCACCGTTCAAAAAAGACAATCGAAGAAAAATATAAGAGAAGTCGAGTCATCAGTGGCGATTTACTTATATCGATAAAGGGAACTATTGGACGAATTGATATTGTTCCTGATGATTTTGTTGGAAACATTAGTCGAGATATTGCAAGGATATCCCTTTCATCAGATCACATTCCTGATATTATTCAAGCATATTTAGAGAGTTCAGTTGGTAAAACTAATATTGCACAAACTACAGTTGGAACCACGAGAGCGGAACTCTCTATTGGGCGATTAGTCGAATTAAAAATCCCTAAAATTCCTCTCAATGAGCAGGTTATAATCAAACAAATATATGATTCTTTTAATATTGAAATTGCAACGAAGTTTAAAAAACTCTCCCAAACCCAATCACTAAAAAAATCCCTAATGCAAGACCTTTTGACAGGTAAGGTCAGAGTGCAGGTAAACTGATGGGAACTGGAGTATCAACAAAGTGCAGAAAATGTCAAAATCAAGAGACATACTTATTTGGTGTTGGAATGATTTATTGGGATTTAAGCAATATTATCTCATTCTTTACACCTGGTGTACAAAAGAAAGTCTTGGAACTTGAAGAGATATATAGGTTCGAAGAAGTAGATTATTCTCATGATCTGTTTGAATGCATACATTGTGATACTGCACATTCACGTTTAAGTTTGGAAATTAAGTATTCTGGAAATTTGGTTTATAAGCCACAGTATAAATGCTACGAGTGTAAGCGTAAACTTAAGCCAACTAATCGTGATGTTGGCAGCTTTAAGTGCCGTAAGTGTTTCTCTTATGATTTAGAAGAAACTAACTATATTAACTGGGATTGATGATGGCAGCAGATGAATTTGATAAGGTTGAACTTCCTGCAATTGAGCAACTGCAGTCCTTGGGTTGGGAATATGTAAAAGGCGAGGACCTGTCTCCAGATAAGTCATCTGAACGAACCTCACTCAAAGAAGTGGTTCTAGAGAATCGACTGTCGGCAAACATCAAACGCATCAATCCATGGATCAGCGATCAAAACCTTCACAAAGTCGTCAAAGACCTCACTAAAACCCAATACACCAATCTAATTGAAGCAAACCAAGCGATCTGGACGAACATCAATGAATGCGTCTCAGTGATGCAAGACTTAGGTAAGGGTAATAAAGGTCAGACGGTTCACATCATCGACTTTGAAAGCCCAGAGAACAATGAATTCCTCTGCACAAACCAGTTCAAAGTCTCTGGTATTAACCAGAACATCATTCCTGACATTATCTTGTTTGTGAATGGACTTCCGCTTGCAGTGATTGAGTGCAAATCTCCCTACATCACCAATCCAATGGAGTCAGGCATTGACCAACTTCTGCGTTACGCAAACCGCAGAACACCTGAAAATGATGAAGGCGCAGAAAGGCTATTCCATTACAACCAGATGATGGTCTCGACCCATCGCGATAAAGCAAGAGTGGGTACAATTACTTCTCGTATGGAGCATTATCTGGAGTGGAAAGACCCATATCCATTAACGGTTCAACAGGTAGGTGCTGCAGAGGCTTCTCAGGATGTCTTGATTGCAGGATTATTCAGCAAAGCGAACTTTCTTGATATTCTTCAGAACTTCACTGTGTTTGAGCCAGTAGATGGTCGCATCATCAAAAAGATACCTAGGTATCAGCAATTCCGTGCAGTTCATAAAACTATTGAACGTATCAAGACGGGTAAAACACAAAAAGATAAGAGCGGTGTTATTTGGCATACACAGGGTTCAGGTAAATCTCTTACGATGGTATTCTTAACGATCAAAATGCGCCGTGACCCTGATCTCAGAGATTACAAACTTGTTTTCATAACAGATCGAACTCAATTAGATGAACAATTAACCTCTACTTTCAGAAACGCCCAAGGTGCAACCGTAAGGCACGCTGACTCCGTGAAGTCTTTGAAAGAAATGTTAGCATCAGACTCCTCTGATATTATTACGGCTATGGTGCAAAAGTTTCAGGAGAAAGCGGATGACTTTGTATTCCCTCTCTTAAATGCATCAGACAAAATCATTGTTCTTGCAGATGAAGCC